>Ga0114922_10005589_pt1 | contig 11581 bp, 3 predicted proteins | sample AartaG_FD_100975 | JGI IMG/M metagenome (GOLD analysis project Ga0114922, IMG submission 100975) | Deep subsurface microbial communities from Aarhus Bay to uncover new lineages of life (NeLLi) - Aarhus_00045 metaG | ecosystem: Environmental > Aquatic > Marine > Oceanic > Sediment | place: Aarhus...
CGGATGGGTTGTACCTTCAACGTTCCACACAGGGATACCCGATTCGAATTCGTATTGTTTATTACTATTGATTGAATGACGTGCTGCACGATCGGAGTATACGATGGCCTCGAGCAGAGAATTGCTGGCAAGCCGGTTGGCTCCGTGCAGTCCTGTTGAAGCAGTTTCACCGGAAGCATACAGGCGGTGAATACTTGTACATCCGTTGCTGTCAACTTTTATCCCTCCGCACAAATAATGAGCTGCCGGGACCACAGGTATTAAATCCGTTGTTATATCGATACCAATACGCTTGCATTTATCATAGATATTCGGAAAACTCTTTTTTAGATCATTCTTTTCAAGATGTCTGCCATCAAGAAATACGAACTCTTCACCGCTTGTCTTCATTTCCGTATCAATAGCCCTGGCAACAATATCACGTGGAGCAAGTGATCCCCGTGAATCGTATTTCATCATGAAATCCTCTCCCTTATGGTTTTTTAATACTGCGCCGTGCCCGCGCATGGCTTCAGTAATAAGAAATGATGGCCTTTCACCGGGATTGTATAATGATGTCGGATGAAACTGGACAAACTCCATATTATCAACAATACCTTTAGCCCTGTAAACCATCGCAATTCCATCACCAGTGGCTATAACAGGATTGGTGGTGGTATGATATAAATTGCCTATCCCTCCCGCGGCTATCATGGTGACCTTAGATAAAAAGGTATGGATTGAGCCGGATTGCAGATCAAGTGCATACACACCGTAGCATTCGATATCCTGAAAATACCTCTTGATCAGTTTACCTAAATGATGCTGTGTGATCAGATCTATGGCAAAATAATATTCAAAGACTAAAATATTTGGGTGCTCCATAACAGCCTGACTCAAAGCCCTTTGAATTTCAAAACCTGTATTGTCTTTATGGTGAAGAATCCTGCTCTCTGAATGACCTCCTTCTTTGGCAAGATTGAAACGCCCTGAACTCTCACGATCGAAATGAGCCCCCCACTCGATCAATTTTTCTATTTGCCCCGGAGCTTCCTTGACAACCATCTCCACAACCTTATTATCACAAAGTCCGTCTCCGGCATTTAATGTGTCCGAGATGTGCTTGGTATAATCATCAGGAGCGTAAGTAACTGCAGCGATGCCACCCTGGGCATAACTTGTGTTGGTTTCCTGCAGTTTGGTTTTGGTAAGAATGGCAACCTTACCATGCTCAGCAACTTTTAGTGCATAGCTGAGTCCGGCAAGACCAGAACCAATCACCAGAAAATCAACTTTATGTTCCATCAGAATCGCCTTAAATAAATTCACCCCAAAAATAGATCAATATTTTGAAAAAAATCCGGTAATGAAGTACCTTAATTCCTTTTCAAATCTTACAAAAAAAGAATTATTCAGTATTTTATGGTATATATGTATGTGTTTTCTACTTTTGCTATGTATAAGAAAACACTTGAGAACAGTTTAGGAACATCACCCTGGAGCCTAATTAAAAGCATACCCATTTAAAATTACAGAAAATTAAGATTTTATTTGATTCTCCACTTAGAGATAAATCTGAGGATAATTATATTTCTAAAACGTATATTCCATGAAGAAACACAATTTTTACAATTTCAGACTCTATTTTTCAATCCTGATAATATTAAACCTGAATTCCCTTAGATTGTTTTCACAACAACTTGCCTTTCCGGGTGCTGAAGGTTTTGGGAGATATGCCACAGGAGGACGCGGGGGCAGTGTTTACCATGTTACAAATCTTAATGATGCCGGCACCGGATCTTTCCGCGATGCTGTCAGCCAGCCCAATAGAATCGTGGTTTTTGACGTTGGTGGAATTATCAATATTTCAGCCCGCATTGTGGTCTCCAATAACATTACCATTGCGGGACAAACTGCACCTGGCGATGGTGTCGTGATATATGGAAACGGCCTTTCATTTTCTGGCGCGAACAATACCATTTGCCGGTATCTCCGTGTAAGGATGGGTAAGAATGGTGATGCTGGCAAAGATGCAATCACCATTGCCAATGGGAGTACCATGATTTTTGATCACGTTTCTGTTTCGTGGGGTAAAGATGAAAATTTTTCAATCAGCTGGGATAATAAAGGAGTTAAACCTGAGAATATCACCATACAAAATTCAATCATTGCTCAAGGATTGGAAACCCATTCCTGTGGAGGATTGATCCAGACATCCGGAGGTGTAAGCTTAATCAAAAATCTGTATATCGACAATAACACCCGTAATCCAAAAGTAAAAGGTCTTAATCAGTATGTGAATAATGTTGTTTACAATTGGGGTGTGGCTGCATATATCCTTGGTGATTCCGAAGGTGATTCTTATGCCTCAGTTGTTGGAAATTATTTTATCAACGGTCCCGGTGTTTCTTCGGCAGCGTTTACAAGGGGCAACCTGAATTTTCATCTTTATGCTGAAAACAACTATCAGGATGATAACATGAATGGCATTCTGGACGGAATGTTGCTTACCCAGTCCGATTATGATGTGGTGGATTGGGTCACCACACCTTATGATCATCCTCCAATAAATGTATTAAGTCCTGTTGAGGCATATGATTTAATAGTTGCCGAAGCCGGAGCATCCTTACCTGAAAGGGATGAGGTTGATCAGAGATTGATAACGGAATTGACTTCTCTGGGCACAATAGGTCAGCTTATTTCTGACGAAACTGCTGATCCGATGAACGGACCTGGCCTGGTAAAAGGAGGTATGGCACTAATCGACTCTGATAAGGATGGTATGCCTGATACCTGGGAATACTTTTACGGACTGGATCCATACAGTAGCAGCGACCAGAATGAGGATAATGACTCAGATGGTTATACCAATGTTGAAGAGTATCTGAACCAGACAGAACCTGGTAACGGAGACGGAATCCTGAGCGACCGAATTTATTTTATCATTGCCCGTCACAGTGAACTGGCACTGGATATCAAAGATAATAGCACTGAGGAAGGAGCATCCGTGATACAGAACACACAGCAGGAAATCAGCAGCCAGATTTGGAGTGTTGCCAATGTTGGAGGAAATTATTATTCCATCATTAACGATAGCAGTAAATTATGCATGGACGTCAAAGATCAGTCGCTTGAAGACAGCGCATTGATCATACAATCTGCATACATTGGTGATGAAAGTCAGCAATGGAGCATCGATTTTCTCGGAGAAGGCTGCTATAAGATCATTAACCGATACAGTGGTAAATCATTGGAAATAGAGGGAGCATCCCTTGATGAAGGGACCTCTTTAATTCAAATATCTTATGCAGACAGCACCAGTCAGCATTTTATTATGACCTCTCCTGACGCTTTATACAGTTATCCTGTTGTGTCGATTGTTTCACCATTCACGGATTCAGTTTATACGCTCGGCTCTGACATTCAAATAGAAGCATATGCCGAAGATTATGATGGTATCGTCTCAAAAGTGGAATTCTATCATGCCGATACCATCATAGAGACAGATACACTTACCCCATTTACCTGTACACTTGAAAACCCTGCTGCAGGAACATATCAGATCTCAGCAGTAGCCACAGATGATGATGGTTTGATATCCACTCCGGCAAGTGTTACCCTTACTGTTATAACAGGTGGATTACAAGAAAATGAAACAGGTTTTTGTTCTGTTGAAGGAACAATCGATAATAACCATCCCGGATATACTGGTGATGGTTTTGCAAATTCCAATAACGCTGTGGGAACTGGTATTAACTGGAAAGTGAATGTGCCTGTTGCCGGCACCTGTACCCTGACATGGCGCTTTGCGAATGGATCCGGAAGCAGGGCAGGTAAGCTTCTTGTTAACAATCAGGAAATTATTCCTGTCATCAATATGACCGGAACCGGAAGCTGGACAACATGGTCAGCGATTTCAGTAATGGCGGATTTGCCAGCCGGTGAGGTTGAATTGCGTCTTGAAGCTACAGGCAGTGATGGTCTGGCTAACATCGATTATCTTGAAATCAGCGGAATTGAAACAGTCCCCGTCCATTGCGCTCCAACCAATATTCAATTAACCAAAACAGCGAATGATATTTATCAAGTCTATCCTAATCCATTTACTGATGAAATCATGATTCAATCATTTCCGGAGACCGGCTCCGGAAGCAGGCTTCATTTATATAACAATCTTGGAAAATTGCTTAAATCTGAAGTTTTGTTAACCCAAAACACGATCCTGAATGTTGAAGATATATCAGCTGGTTTTTATATTCTGAAAATCACAAATGATTATCAGACCATGACTGTCAAATTAATTAAGAAATAACAGAACAACTTATAAATCGATGAAGAAACGACTCATTATCTTAGTAGGATTATTCGGACTCATTCTTGTATGGTTATCTGATGCAGTAAATGCTCAAAGGCAGATGGAAAAGCTTGATCGGGGTGTTGTGGCTTATAAAACAGGTGATCCTGTATTGATTAGCTGGCGAATATTTGGAAATGAATATTATGGAGTGAGCTATAACGTTTACAGAGGTTCCACAAAACTTAATTCATCACCAATAACAGGACCCAGTTATTATGTCGATAATGATAACATATATGATTCAACCTATACGGTCACAGCAATAGTGAATGGAGTTGAACAACCTTCTTCTTCACCGGCACCGGTATGGGATCAAAACTATATTGATATCCCGCTGCAAAGACCTGCTGATGGGACCAATCCGTCCGGCAGCTATTCTTATAGCCCCAATGATGCCAGTGTAGGTGATCTGGATGGTGACGGACAATATGAAATCGTACTCAAATGGGATCCCTCCAATTCTAAAGATAATTCATATAGCGGTTATACAGGCAATGTTATTCTCGACGGATATGAGCTTGACGGTACCCATATGTGGAGAATCGACCTGGGCATCAATATCAGGGCAGGAGCCCATTATACCCAGTTTATGGTGTATGATCTGGATGGAGATGGAAAAGCTGAAATAGCATGTAAGACAGCTCCCGGAACCAGGGATGCCTCAGGCAATTACTTAAAATTAGGACCTGCCAGTGGTGCTGATCATACTGCTGATTACAGGAATACTTCCGGCTATATTTTATCAGGTCCCGAATATTTTACCGTATTTGACGGTGAAACAGGCATTGAGCTTGCAACAGCTGAATATGATCCACCACGTGGTTCACCTGCCAGCTGGGGAGATACCTATGGCAATCGTGTTGACAGGTTTTTGGCATGCATCGCCTATCTTGACGGAATCAGGCCAAGCGTGGTAATGTGCAGGGGATATTACAGAAGCCGGGATGGAAACAGTGGACGAACTGTTCTGGCCGCATGGGATTACCGTGATGGCTTGCTTACCAAACGCTGGACATTTAATGCCGATATGAAAGGAGAGAACGCGAATTATACCGGCCAGGGTAACCATAACCTCAGTGTTGCCGATGTTGACAACGACGGTAAAGATGAAATTATTTATGGATCCTGTACCATTGATGATGACGGAACAGGACTCTACACCACAGGACTAGGTCATGGTGATGCGCTGCATGTTTCCGATCTTGATCCCGACAGACCCGGATTAGAAGTATTTGCACCACATGAAAACAAGAAGGATGGCGCAACATTTCGGGATGCCGCCACCGGGACCATTATCTGGCAAAAACCCAAAGCCGACGATGTTGGCAGAGCTTTAGCAGCAGATGTCCTGCCTGGCAATAAAGGCTCGGAATGCTGGGCATCCAGCGGACTTGGAATGTATAGCTGCAAGGGGAAATATGTCGGAACCATCCCATCCATTAATTTTGCTATCTGGTGGGACAGTGATGATCAGAGAGAATTACTTGATCACAACTGGAACAGTTCTTCTGGTATAGGAATACCAACAATAAAAAAATATAACGGTGGAGTATTATTGACTGCAAGCGGCACCTATTCTAATAACTATACTAAAGGCAATCCATGCTTGCAAGCCGATATTCTTGGAGACTGGCATGAAGAGGTTATCTTCAGGCATTCAAACAGTTCTGCCCTCAGAATGTATCTTACTAAAAGCGGAACATACACCCGAATGTATACCCTGATGCACGATCCTGTCTACCGGCTTGGTATTGCATGGCAAAATGTTGCATATAACCAGCCTCCTCACACAGGTTTTTACTTTGGAGATGGCAGAGAAGCACCTCCGCCTCCTGTCTCATCAGGAAAACTGAAATGGAATAACGGAACCACATGGGATATACAAACTTCCAAAAACTGGATTGTGAATGATACATCAGCATTCTATAATGATGGAGATAACGTTTTGTTTGATATGTCCGGATCCAGCGCGAGCGAAATAGAACTTGAAGATACATTAAAACCCAAAATGGTTACCGTGCACTCCTCGACAGATTATATTTTTGAGGGTACCGGTACACTATCAGGCCTCATGAGGCTCATCAAAGCAGGTCCAGGTACTTTGACGGTAAATACCGATAATGATTATACCGGAGAGACTTCTGTCTGGAATGGCGAATTTATTATAAACGGTAACCTGTCGCAAAGTCATGTTCGCTTATACACCTATGCAGGTATTGGTGGTAAAGGTACTTTTGGAAAAGGTGTTTCAATGCCCTATGGAGGGAGTTTTTCGGTTAGTTCCCACGGAGAGGCTGATACTCTGGTAATAAATGATAGCCTTCATATCAACAATAATGCCCGGTTTTTCATCGATCTTTCGGATGACATTTCAGGTGTGTCCAAAACCAATGATATCCTTCTTATCAATGGTGATCTGATGCTCCCGGGATTGGTAACGATAAATATCAATATGCTGGATGGTAAGCTGGGAGTTGGTAAGTACACATTAATCAGGTGTACCGGTGATTTTGAAGGAAGTATTGATGGCATCACCATGGAAGGACTGTTGGGTGTACCTTATGAATTAACCATGACTGACAGCACCCTTATTCTGGAAGCTTTCTATATTCGTCCACCTTCCAGCATTGTCTGGAAAGGTGATCAATCTGATATCTGGGACCAGGTTGCAACCTTAAACTGGCTAAATAATGATTCAGCTGACTGGTTTGTAAAGAATGATACTGTCATATTTGATGATTCCGGGTCGTCTGCCACAACGATACAACTGGTTAGCAGTTTACCTGTGGGAGAAATGGTTGTGAACAGTTCAGTTGATTATGCTTTTAAAGGTACAGGTTCTATTAGCGGAGAGGGAAAACTCGTTAAAACCGGTTCAGGTACCCTTACCTTATCCGGCTCAAATGAATATACCGGAGGAACCTCAGTCGATAACGGAACATTAATGATAACAAATATTTCCGGTACTGCTACCGGTGAGGGTGTTGTTAATATGAACAACGGAGCTGTTCTGAGCGGGATCGGTGTGATTGGAGGTCTTGTTAACATCAATGAAGGCGCTATGATTTCAACAGTGGACAATGCTTTAGGAGAACTGACGATTGACAATGATCTGACCTTAATGACAGGAGCTCATTTAGATATTGATGTTAACAGCAATGATAATAAATCAGACATCCTGTCTGTGGCAGGTCATTTGCATCTTGACGGAACCTTGCACATGACTGATATAGTCGGTGGGCCGTATCTCCGATATGATTATTTTAAATTCCTGGATGCACAAAACATAACGGGAATGTTTTCAGACATCGTTCCCGAATCGCCAGGCGAGAATCTGAAATGGGATACTACACTGATTCGATCTCAGGGAGCCATTCGGATTCTTTCAATAACAGGTGTTGATGAGCCTGAAATTGAACAATTTGCACACATTTACCCCAATCCTGCAGATAATCATTTAACCATTTATTTCTCAGAATCACCCGAAAAGGTTCTTGTTGAACTTAGTGATCTGAGTGGCAGAATCATATCTTCATCCACTGTAAAATATCCGACAAATGTAGAGTTCGATTTATCTGCTGTTGCTTCCGGAGTTTATTTTATTCGCATTCAAACTGATAGTCATACTTTTATCAGAAAGATTATTAAGAATTAGAGATTTATTCAGATAACAGCTGAAGCCCTTCACCTGCAATTATGAGTTATGTGGTGAAGGGCTTTTTTTTATCTTAACAACGTATAGTGATGCTGAGAAAGATGTTCATAACAGAAGATGGGGACAACGAGTTGAACTCATCTGAGCTCATGTTGAAAAAGATGCATTTGAAAACATCGTTGAAATATCAGGCAGAAAGGAGTTGGATCTGTACCGCGAACCTCCTGGCGATTACTCAGGACAACTAAGGATTGTTAAAGCAGAGTTTTACGAAAAGCCAGTGTCCCTAGACAGTCATGAAACAGATGAACCGGATATCATCCCTGGTAAATAATCATTATCCGGATTCAAACTGTATTTTATTACCGGATATTTATTTGTTAATCATATACTATTCAGGATTTTATTGTTAAAAACTTATGCTGTATTTATCAGATAATTTGTACCTTTATTCTGGTTAATGCAATAAATCCACTAATCATGAAGAAGACAATAATAATTTTATTCCTGGCTTTCATGCTGATGACTTTGGAATCAAGTGCTCAGCTGGAGATTCACAACATTGATAAACAATCCTCATTTAAAGGAGAATATATCAAAAACGTATTCAAGGATTCAAATGGTGATTTATGGTTTGGAGACATCACTGGCAATGGCATCATGAAATTTGACGGCGATGTGTGGAAGAACTTTACATCGTTTAACGGATTACCTGATATTGTAACTGCAATAGCTGAAGATCAATCGGGAAATATGTGGTTCGGGAGTGTCGACGGGGCTTACCGTTTTGACGGTATCTCAGCAGTCACCCAATTTGATACCGATGATGGCTTGCCGGAAAATGAAATCAGGGATATCCTGGTGGATAATAACGGTGATATCTGGTTTGCCACTTTCTCAGGTTTAACCAAATATGATGGCGCTTCGTGGGTAACTTATACTACTGCTGACGGACTTGTCAGCAATTTTCTCATCACCCTTTTTGAAGACAATATGAACCGGATCTGGATTGGAACCTATGAGGGTGTGACAAAGATTGAGGGTACGTTTGTGAATTATACTACTACTGACGGACTTCCGGACGATGTTGTCAACTCAATAACCCAAAGACAGGACAGTACCTTTTGGTTTGGCACAGCAAACGGAGCCGCCAGTTATGATGAGACCACTTTTACTGTTTACACAACTGCCGATGGACTCTCCTCAAACAGCATTTCAGATATTATGGAAGACAGTAAAGGTAATCTGTGGTTTACATCATACATGCCGGATGGAGGTATCACAAAGTACGATGGTGTGACATGGCCTACCTATACCACCGTGCATGGTTTAATCAGTAATTATACAGCATGTGTTGAAGAGGATGATGAAGGAAATATCTGGATTGGAACCGGAAGCGGCATCAGTAAGCTGCAACCTGAATCATGGCAATATATATCTATTCTGGATGGCCTCCCCAGCATGGTTGTGCTGGATATACTTGGTGATAACCTTGGCAATAAATGGTTTGCCACATACGGCGGACTGAGTAAAATGACTGATACCATTACAAATTTTACAACCGCAAACGGCTTGCCTGATAACAGGTGTTATGCAGTGAAACAGGATACCGAAGGAAACATATGGCTGGGAACATTATCCGGAGCAGTTAAGATGATGGAGGATACCCTGTATATTTATAATACAGATAGCGGTTTGATCAATAACAATGTGTTTGACATTGAAATTGCAGCAGATGCCCTCTGGTTTACCACCATGGGAGGGGTAAGCAAATGGTCAGGCGGACAATGGACCAGTTATACAACGGTACAGGGACTTGGTTCGAACATGAATTTTTGCTCATTGCTGGATAATAGCGGCAAATTATGGGTCGGATCTCTTGACAATGGTGTAAGCAGGTTTGACGGAGCCCTGTGGACCCAATATAATACAGGAAACGGTTTTCTAAATAATTCTGTATGGGATATTTACGAAGACCGTGAAGGTAACATCTGGTTTGGGACCGGTGGTGGCGTCACCAGATACGATGGCTCCACATGGGAAAATATAACCAAAGCTGACGGATTACCAACTGATACCATACGTGCTATCACACAGGATGATTATGGCAATATGTGGTTCGGAACCGATAGCAGCCAGATTGCTGTATATAATGATACAAGTCTCACCATTTATTCAGCTGCTCATAAAATACCTGATATCAATACCTGGGTCATTGAAGAGATTAATGATACGATGTATGCAGGTGGTGATCTGGGTATTGTGTCTTATAGCTATAAGACCGCCTGGTCGAATTATGTTAAAAGCAGCATGCCAAGCGATACCATCCAGACTATCATGGTTGACACAGATGACAATCTCTGGCTTGGTACATGGGGTAAGGGCCTGGCAAGATATAATGGTAACAACTGGAATAATATCGATCAGGCAGGAGGCCTTTCGGGTAATAATGTTTATGATTTAACCCAGGATCCGGAAGGCAATATCTGGGTTGCAACATCATCCGGTGGCATTACTAAAATCTCCAAAAGTTCCATCGATATTTATACCAGTGCAGACGGACTTGTTGGTACCGGCTGGTATTCCATTGCAGCCGATAAGGATACCAATATATGGATTGGTTCCAATGCCGGACTGAATCAATACAATGGCACTGCTTTCAGTAATTTCACAACAACTGACGGTCTTCCATCGAATCATGTTACTGCAATTCTTCCAAGAGAAAACGGAGATCTGTGGATCGGTACTGTGACCGGCAGCGGAGCAGCCAGATATAATGGTGTAATGTGGGAAGTATTCGGTACTTCTGAGGGATTGGTAAATAACAATGTGAAGGATATCATTGAAGATTCACAGGGTAACCTGTGGTTCGCCACCGATGGAGGAGTTTCCAGCTTCGATGGTATGACATGGACCAGTTACCCTTCAAATATGTATTTTGGCAATACCTCAATCCTGTCATTGCTTGAAGACCAGATGGGTAATATCTGGGCCTGTTCGTGGGGGAAAGGTACCTACATGTTCAATGGCCGTCACTGGATCAATCTGCAACAGTCAGATGGTCTGGCCAGCAATGATATCTGGGATGCGGGCGTGCAGCAGGATGGAACAATCTGGCTTGCAACATACGGGGCTGGAATTACTTCAGTTTTCAGGGATGCAATCATGATTGACAGTGTTGCCTGGTCACCTGTCATTTGCCATAACGATTCCAATGGAAGTATACAGATTTATGCCAGACCACCGGCTGAAATAAAATATACCATTGATCTGATTTCCCTCTCATCATCAGGTGTTTTCGATGACCTGCCTGCAGGTAGTTACAATCCTGCAATCACCAATGAATTTGATACCATATTTGCAGATGACATCCTTCTTGAAAATCCGGATGCAATTCTTGTAGATCTTGGAAACGATACGACTATTTGTTCTGGCAGTTCCGTCACCCTTTCAGCTCCGTTCTCATGGTGGTATGAATGGAGCAACGGCATATCAGGCGACCGGCAGATTATCGTATCCGATGCAGGTACTTACAGTGTGATAGTGTCAAATGAAGACGGTTGTGAAGGTCATGACACCATAGAAGTGGA
>Ga0114922_10005590_pt1 | contig 11580 bp, 23 predicted proteins | sample AartaG_FD_100975 | JGI IMG/M metagenome (GOLD analysis project Ga0114922, IMG submission 100975) | Deep subsurface microbial communities from Aarhus Bay to uncover new lineages of life (NeLLi) - Aarhus_00045 metaG | ecosystem: Environmental > Aquatic > Marine > Oceanic > Sediment | place...
CGGCCCGTCGATCTTCTCTTTGCCATTTTTAATATGCTCCTTTCCTATGGAGTTATAGAATTAAGGGCGTCGATACACTCCGCCCGTATCGCTGCGAATTTCTGTTTGAGTTTTGTCTGGACAGCCGGACCAATATCGGCGACGACCTCACCTTCGACAACAATCTGGGCCTGCCGCCAAACTTCCTCAAGCCGAATCAGCTTCGATATTTGCTTTGCCGCGAACTGGAGATTTTCGTAATTGTCCATAAAAAATCCTTTTAGGCTATGACGTAGGTGGATATTCACGCCGGTAAAAAACAGCGATCCTGACTTTCATGTCCGTGACCAAAACATCTGCATCGGTTGTGAGCGTTAGCGTATCGTCCGCAGCGTTCAGGACCGGCCCCGTTGTCAATGCATCATGGTTAGCTGCAAACGTGCCGGTTGTTCCGAGTCCTGTGGCGATCCCATCGATAAACTCATCGGTATTACCGCCGCCCGTCCTGCCTATGTCGATCGTTGTGGCCCCGCCGCCCGGCGCCTGCGTCACTCGGACCATAACGCCGAGAATTGTCGAATTGGCAGGTGCAAGATTTGCCGCCGTAACAACGCCCGCCGCCCCGGTACCAACGGCGACTGTCAAGAGTTCATGTATAACTAGCTCTCTGATTTCGGCATCTCCGAACGCTACACCCGGATCAAACCTCAACATTGCTTGTGTACCGGATAAACCAAGAGTCCTAGATACGTAAGTATTTTGAGAAAAATAACTATTTGCTTCAAACCACGAAAATCCGAGAACTTGGAGCTTGCCTGATACAAAAAGGTCGTCGTTATTGACAAGGCCGCGTGATTGTGCCCCGGCATCGCCGATCTGTGTGATCCCGCCCGCTCCCGGAAGCAAAACCAGATCGACGCCCGGCGCAGTTGTTATGGGATTTGTGAAGCCATCACCTATTTTTTTTTTATAAATGAAATTGATCCCGAAGATCAGATCGAGCCACTCGTCCTCGAGCGCTTCGTTTGATATGTAAACCTGCGTGAAAACCGTATAAATCTCGACGCCCTGCTCTAGATCCAGGGCATCGTTCGTGTTCTTTTGAAATTTAATCTGGGCAACTGAGGTGTCCTCATCGTAGGCATCCTCGACAAAAACAAATTCACCCGGTATCGCCAAAAGCTCATCGACCCTTGCAACCGATAGATCGATCCTGCGATGGACGTAATTTTCCCAATGCCGGACGGCCTGGTCCTTCAGCCGCTTTTCCCATGTCGTAATATCTCTGTCTGATTCCATTGTTTAGCTTTTCGGTAAAACAAAAAAGAGTAACAACGCGATCCCGGCCGCCGCGATACCGATCCCGGCGCCCGCGATCGCAACTTTTCCTTCCGGTGACGTGACAATTTCTTTTTTCGTTTGGGCCATAAGCAAAAACGTATCTTGCAATGTGAGATAATAGACGACACCCGCCGTTGCGATAACAGCCGCGATCGCTATACAGTTCAGGCCGATCCCGGCTCTCTGTATCGATTCATCTTCCGGGGCTGCCCCGCCCAATAACTCAACGGTACAAATCAAAAGAGTCGGCTGATCTACCGGCGTTTGAAAGTTGAGAATCCTCCAATCTTTACGCCCGGCCAACCTGCGCTCGATTAAGGCTATTTGTGTGGCCTTGATCCAGGCCATACCGGATGATTTGAAATGCAGTTCAACCCTTTCGCCCGGATTCAATGGCCTGTCTGGATCGATTCTGATCTTTTCCATTATCGAACCCTCTGGACCGCTAAGAATGTATAGAGTGTGCCGACATCAACTAAATTATTGCCCGAAAATGACGTTGCGAACAATTCTATAAAATCCGTATTTGATAAATGAATAATTGGTATAAGACAAGGGACAGATAAATCTTCGACAAACGAAGCGTGTGATTCCTCGTACCTCATCCGAACGCCACTTCTTAATATTGAAGTCCTGTATTTTTTATCTGCAACGCAAGTCTGAAATTTTACGCAACCTGAGATTGTATAAACGCCAGCGATTCCCGGCGTTATCCTGTGATTTATTATATCCTCAATTTCGTCCGATGGAACAAAGCCCGCAAGGTCTAGATCTACAAGCGTTGCTATCCCATCCGTCAAATTGTCCTGTTGATTTGCTAAAGTTAAAATGCCCGACGGTCTTTGAAATGCCGGTTGTACTGATATTTTCTGCATTAAACTTCCCCCATCCCGACGATCTGTTGTGCTGTGGCGATCCCATAGACCGGGCCGCGATAGTCGTCGCAAGTCCAAGCCTGGCCCGGCTGCAATTCGGCGAACCAAATCCCAGGGGCCCCGCCGACCGTGACCGTATTGGCAAAGCCGAGAAAAACGCTTCCAGTATTTGTCGATAGCGCTTGAATGATACAGCTTTTCCGCGCTGCTCTGGCCGCCATGATCAGCGTAGCGCCCGGGGCCGCTGCGATCGTCACTCCGATAAAAGCCTCGTATGCAAGATCGCCGCGCAATTCATCGAGAACACCGCCGACGCCCGCTACCGTCGTCGATCGATCGTCGATCATTTCGAGCATATCAGGCGCTTCCGTGCCGTAGATCAGGAGCATATCACCCGCCTGGCCCGCCGGTGTTGTAATTAGCAGCCGCTCGAACGGCGTCCTGGCCCCTGTGTGGACCTGGTACGGGATCGCCGCTTCCCCGCTCTCGTTGATTTTGATGTTTATATAGCTCGATTCATCCGGGGCCGACCAAATACGAAATATATTACCCGCGATATTGTAAGGCTGATCGATTAACGCAATGGCAAGATTGATCGTGATCATCTTCGGAACGCCCACCGGCCCTTTGCGAACGTAGGCGATCTTTTTTTGAAACGTATCCAGAATATTATTAAAGAAATCCATTATTTGAAAATTAACAATAACAAAACGGCAATTACGGCGATCGTCCCGGCGCTCATGCCTGCGACCGCCGCCGCCGGTTTAACTTCGTGCTGGACCGGTGACGTCGGCTGCGGTTCCGTTGCAGGATATCCGAGGCCGAAAAGACCTTTTAATTGCGAATAAAAACCCGTTCCGGCTTTGATCACATCGGCCGCCCGGTCGATTGTCGTGTTTGTATTGGCCTCGTTTGTCCCCTCCGGCCAGCCTGCCCTCGGCGTTGCCACCACTGTTTCGCGCGGCTTCCACATCCAGGACAGGTTATCGTAAACCGTCTTAACAACTTCTTCTTTTCCCTTTAAGGAGTCGAGTAAATCGCTGAGATCGCTCATTTTTTTTACCTTACTATATTATACGAGACAACACTATGCCCGGCTTTGCTGTCACACTTGCCGCCAGGCCCTTACTCTCCTTGCGCTTGACCTTTGTCGAAAGCTCTTTTGCGTATGGACTGCCGGTCCAGCCTTTCTTTTTGAAAATATGAGTTTCCAAAACGCTCGACATTTCAAATCGAACGGGCCGGAATGTCTGACCGGCTGGTCCGCGTGACATATTCGATTCCGATTTTATTTTTTGTCTCTGCGGATGGGGATAAAACCCGCTTACGATGTTCGGGGCCGGTTTCGATTTAATAACATTCTGAACGCTTTCAAAACCGCCTGCCGTTCTTTGAAAAAATAACATGATCACCTCAAAAGAAGAAAAGCTCCGAGCGCGATTGCAGCCCATAAAATATAATTCGGTTTATCAGCCGCCGCCGGGGCCGGGGGCGCAAGGCCGCTCGGAATAATATCTCTTACAGCGCTTACGATATCTCCGATTCCGAATGGTTCGGCCGCCGGTTCCGCTTTCGGCTGCAAAAGTGTTGCCGCGATAAGTGCAGAAAGTTGATCGCTTTGGCCCGTCTCGACCGGGGCCGCAGCGTGCGAAACGAATGTTATATCTCCGACCTGCGATTCAGGCGATCCGAAAATGCTGACGCTCGTCGGATATGCAAGGACGGAACCTGGACCGACAAGGACCTCCGCCTGCTCTGCGAAAGTTCTTTGGTCCTGCTGCACCGTTTTTGATGTTGCATAACTGCTCATTTTTTTATCTCTTGAATATGAACAGGGCGGCCAGGGCGATCGCACCCACTATAAGGATCATCGTCGTATCGATCCCTTTTCCGAATGAGATTCCGCCGCTCGTGAAAGGCCCGCCACTACCGGCGTTGGCTGCGCTCGGCGCTTCTGATTCGCCACCCATCAGACCGCCCGCACCGAACATTCCGCCCTGTGCAACAGATTCTAATACCAATGGAAGCATAATATTAAAAACGGCGATTCTGATCTGGCACAAAACCGCCGTCTCTCCCAACATTCACCGAGCCACGAGTTTGTTGTTTTGATTAACCGGCAACTGCAACTTCTGGTGGCCGGATCAATTCGCAGGGGAATACATCGATAAAATCGGCGGTTGTACCGACCAGGGCAACATCGAGAACAAGTTCAAGCTGTGACAGCCTGGCTGTATCAAGGCACTCCGTCAGACGGCCATCCTTGACAAATTCAAGGACATAATATCCCTCGAGCGCGTATTCGGTCAGCCGATGATCGATAGCCGCCGCCGCACCCTGCGTCAAAAGTTCCGGGACCTCCATCCCATAATCGAGTCGATTATCGTTGCCCAGGCAACCGGCGATCCTGTATTTGAACACTTCGGTTCCCGCCTGTAACGTGACGGTGTTCTGAGCCGTCAAACTGAACGGCAATATCAGACAGGTATTAACACCATCACTGTGCGCTTTGAGTACGAGCCATCGATATAGGTTCGAGACCGGCAGTTGTATCTGGTGACGTGTGCTTGTGGCTGTTACCTGGCTGCGGATCATGTACTCCTTGTTCGTCATAAACGGAGTGCCCGCCGGAACGCCGACCGATTCTACCGATGAGATAAACAGCTTTGCATCGGCAACCGTCACACCATCGCCGGCAGGATCGTAGGCCGGTGTCATAATATCGTTCGGAGCGCCGAATGTGATGATCATTTCGAGCGTGGCCAAAGACGCCGAGTCCAGGAGCGTATCGATCGGACGGATCGCCCGCCACATTTCAAAGTCGATACAGGCCGAAACGCTTATAACGATCTTGTTGCCGACTGTGATCGCCGTGAAACCTGCCCACCCATCCGAATTTATATGCGGCCTGACACCGTGAGCGATTTGATTCAGCCGGTGCAGCGATTCGAAGTCGATGTTCTTGATTACATCCCGACCGTTGGCCCTGATCATAATGTTTCTGACAAGTTGGGCCGGGGCCGAGTCCATAGCACCGCCAGCCGTCGCCCCGGCCTCTCGATATACATCGGCCATGAGCGTAAGGTTGATTTTGCGATATGCGTAATTGCGCGGCAACTGAACAGTACGAGTCTGGTTCGCCGCGTAATCTACGGTCGTGATTTCCCGTTCCAGAATTTTCATCTGTCTAATCTCCTAATAAGGTTTTTGTTTCCGTTTTCGCTATAAGGAGATCAGACCCGGAAAAACGATTTGATATTTTCCGGCGCGAACCGCAGGGCGAACATTACAATACCCAGGGCGATCGTCAGCGTGATTAACTGGTTGATCGTGGGAAGTTTTGGGCTGATAGCCATGTTTTTTCTCCTTAAAAAAATGGTTTTACCCTATCATCACGGAAGGATTTCAGGATTTTGTCAATGCTTTTTTTTCTTCTTTGTCTTGCGTGCGTTACCGATCTTCGATATCTTTTTCCTTTGCCTGGCAACTTCGGTAACGTACTTTTTGTATGCCCGGTAATGAGCGGCCTTGCATTTTTTTTTACAAAAACCGTCTCTATCTGTTGCTTTACCCGGATTATATGTATAGCCACACCACCGGCAAAATCTTGTTGTTTGATAAAATCCCAACATTCCGCTCCGTAACCGATGTTTTCAGCTCATCGCAGGTCCTTCTAATGGTCCACCAACATCGGTAACGCAAAAAATATTTTAAGATTCTCGACTTTTGGCGATGATCTCAAGACATTCCGGGCAAGTCACATCTTCGATATTATCCGTGACCGGCTCATTTTGACGCGCTGCACACGGCTGGCTCGGCGTTCCTAAAGCGCCGCAGAGAGCGATCTGCCCTGTGTGACGATCGGGCGGTGTAATACTATGGACCGGCAAAACATCCGGCTCTTGCTCCGGCTGCTCCGGCTCCGGCTGCTCCGGCTGATCCGGCTCCGGCTGCGCTTCGGCTTCTGCCAGCGAAAAAACTTTCTCCGACATATTGCCGAGCGTTATATTCATTTCGGACAACTGCGCCGTGATCAACTGATGAGATTCGTTCATCAGCTTTATATGGTTGGCGATAAAGATAAGCTCCGTTTTTTGTTCTTTGAGCATCGCGGCAATATCCGCCAGGCTGTCCATGTTGCTTTGCTCCGGTTTTGTCGTTTCGTTCCCGTTCATAATGTCCCTTTCTTGAATTTGTTTATGATCAAAATCGTTCCCGATCCGATCGATACCAAAATAAATGTCCCTCAAGAGACCTTCGATCACCTTATTGCTGCGGATTTGCTCATCGACCTCTTTTTGCTTCAAGCGGATCAAAATATTGTCGATTTGAGAATCTGATTTAAGAAAATCGGCAGACAAGTCCTTTTCCTCATCGTTCATTATTAAGCCTTTCCCCGGTAGAACCGAATCGCGTTCCAAAATTTTCTTTCTATCTCATCGACAGAGCAAACAAAATATACACACAAAAGTTTCAAATCGTTGATACCTATCAATCGCAAGTGAGTACGTGATCCCCGCAGCGTTCGGCATACCGGCGTCGTCAAATGCCAGACAACGCGATTATGTTCTTTAACTGTCACGTTCAAGCCTTCCCGATCTCAAGTTCCGGTTTGCCTTCCTGCCAGTGAACGTATTGAAATTGTTCAAGCTGGTCCAGCTTTGCCTCGATCTGTTCGCCGAGCAAAAGTTTCAAGTATTCCCGGTCCCTCGGCTCGTTGGTCCCGAAAATATAAATCTCTTTTGCCTGGCTGGTCAACAGCCGGTGGATTCCGAACGGCCTCTGCGTCACCCCGATCAATGAAATATTCTTGTGCCTGCCGCGCTGGACGATATGAGCGAAGGCATCGCTTATCTGATAGCTTGTGCAAAAACAATCGACCTCCTCGACCAGGAACATCATATCACCCAAAAGATAAACAAGCTCCGCGATCTCATCTATCTCCGCTTCCGGGTTCAATGGCCGATAGATCAGCCGAAAATTGCCTCGATATACATGACGCCAAAACTCTTTGAACCGCTCGGCGTACTCGGCGTCGAAAACAACACCATCCATATATTCGCCGAGCGTGTCATAGATCAATAATCGGCTTTCGGCCTGGATAAGTTTCGCGGCAAGATAAGACTTACCGGTCCCCCGCTTGCCGAAAATCAATGTTATCTTTTTTTCAGTCATAATTTTTCTTCAACGATTTTTCTTCGTTCGGCAAGCAATAAAATATGATCCTTTAAGCCCGCTTCCAAAAATTCGTAATCTTTAAACGCGTGATCTTCCTGCTGCGCGATAACTACAGCCCTGTATAACAGTAGCCAATTATCCATGCTTAATTGAATACTCGAATAAAGATTTTCACCTGCCATCTTGTCACCTCGTTAACTCTTTATCAGCCATTTTCTGCATCTTCGAGTTTTTCTTTTACTTGCCAGGATTTTGCGCATAGGTTCAAGGTCGCTCTGCTCGATTATCTTTTCTCGAATAAGCATGTTCTCAATATCAACCATGATTTTTTTAAATGCCTCTTTTTCCTTTTCTTCATTTGCAAAGACAAGCATCGTGCAAATTGCTCCATGAATTCCTATCCACTGATTAAAAGTAAACATTATTAATTCATATTTTTTCATTCGATCAGATTCTGAATGTAGCATTTTGTCACCTCATCAATTCGCTGCCTGTTTTTTTATTTCCTCGAATGAAGGAAAAGACGACCGGGAACCTCCTTGTCCCCAATGCTCTGGCGATCCCTTCGCATCTGTCGTCTTATTCCCGGATGAGGAGTTTAGGGCTTTTTGTTTTTTGATCTCGGCGATCAAAACAAGCCTGGATTTCATAACCGAATACGAGACAGCCGAAAGACTGATCCAGGCCCAGGCGATCTCCGGGACCTGCGGCATATAATAATCGAGCAACGTTTTTAACGGCTTTGCGATCATTACTGATTCTTTCGGCGATATTTTCAGGCCCTCGACGCCCTGAGAGATCGACCAGAGATCGAACGGGATTTGTACGACCTGGCCGATTATCGTAACATCGATTTCAGCCGGTACCGGTTCCTGATCTTTTCTCGGCCTGCCCCGGCCGCGCTTCTGTGATTCACCATCGCCGGCCAGGGCACTATCGAGCCGGTCCTCAAATTCCGTAACCTTCCGCCCTGCCGTAGGCATCGGTACTACTTTTGGCGGTACGGTGGACGCCGGTTTTGAGCCTGCAATGCTCGATGGCTGCTGCTCGTCTTTTGTTTTCTTCTTTTTCACTGTTTTCTTTTTCTTCGTTTTTTTCTTCGCCATAACTTTCATCCCTGAGCAATTTTTCAAGATCCTTAATTGTTTTTGTTTGCTCGTAAACCATGCCGAGCATAAAACAGATCGCCACTAATAAAATTGCTGAAATTATCCAGTACATAACGCTACTCCGGTAAAATTGGTTCTTCTTCTTCCTGTTCGTCGATTTCTTGTTCGCCGCCAGGCTCGCCGTCGCCTGGTATCGGTTCCGGTGTAAGCAATTCCTCGAGCGCTCCGACCCGGCCTTCGAGTTTTTCGACCCGGCCAAGCTCGACCGCCTTCGCCGATCCTGTTTTTGTGATCTTGAAAACGGCATCGCAGGCCGCACAAATAATCTGGTTGCCGGACTTCTCGGCATCGCCGAGACAATTCGGACACTGTACTTTTTCAGCCATGATATTACTCCTTTTTATGTTTAATCAACGGCCCGGATTCCTGGCCGTCCTTGATCTTATAAACGCGATAGACTTTTGCCGCGTGGCCCGCCCAAGCGTTTTGGTTTCTGCCGATATAGACAATGCGAACGTGCGAATATACGAGTTCAAAGTCGCGGATGATCCCATGCAGTTGCCGGTTTGCGAAAATCTCGACGACCCGACCGCTCGATAGCTTTATAGGATAGCTTGAATTACGCCGGATGTTTGCGATCGCGTGGCCGATGATCTGGCCGGTGATCTCATCGCCGATATTCTTAAAGATAAAAAACTCAACCCCGACTGTTGGATTGTCGAAGTATTGAAACGTCCTTTTGCGGACAGTTCGGTCAATGCGATCCTTACCGAGTTCTACTTCGTTTTTTTTGGGGGCCGAATCGTATTTCGTATTTTTTTTCTTCGTATTCGCTGTTTTTGTAGGCATATTTCGCCCGCACTTTCATAAGTCTATGTATATCAAAGACTTACGCAATATATCATATATTATCGGCGTTATCGATTTATTTTTCAACACCGCCGTTGTTATCGGCGAAAAGATTAAAATTGCAAAGTTGCGGCGCGCTCGTTATCAACAAAAACTATACATTGAATTTTTGAACCGCTCCAATCGGATACACGCGAACAGCTTGCATTTATTTTGTGGGTTTTATAGTCGCCTGAAAATTCGACCGTGTTCTGAAAATCTGACAGCTTGCCAACTGCAACAACCATCCCGTTGATTCTGATCGATATTTCACTATCGACCAGGCCCGGCTTATAACTGCCGTCGATTTGCCATAATTCCTCATTTCCCGATGGTCTGAATGTTTGTATCGGGGCCGAAGAGCATCCGATAACAGCAAAAGCAACGAAAATCGAAAAAAATAACTGTTTCATTTTTCACTCTCCTGTTTATCAAAAACAAGCCAGCCGGATCGTTCGACACCTACAAGCGCAGAATTGCTCCAGGCTGGCCTGATTCTCATTGTTTATCGCTTGTAGGTAATCCATAATTTCAGAATATTCAATTTGCCTGGCGTTTGTCAAGAGAAAAATTCCCATTTTTGAGAAATTTTTTTTGCGGGCTGGTCCAGACCTTGCGGATGCTCACTGAACAGCCGGACGCCGATCAAGCCGCCGGGGCTTGCGGGGACCGGGGCAGAGCCCCGGACAACTTCTCTTGCCGCGCTAGCGGCCTCCGCCTGGTCGGCTGCTGCGGCTGAAAGACGCCGCTGCCGACAAGGGCAACCATAGAGTTTTTTTCTATGGTTGCCCGCTCCCTGCCCATTTAACATGCCAAGTTTCCTTTGTCAAGAAAAAAAAATGAAGATTTTCGCAGGAAACGCCCTGGTTGCTGCTGTAATGGATTTAATGCTTGTGATGTCCGGGCGGGCCGATAAATGGCCGTCCTGGACCTGCCTGGCCCTCAGAATCGGACGTGAACAGCGCTTCTATCTGCGAAAATGGGACGGATTTGGTTTGATCTTTGCCGTGTAATGTATAATTGACGTTGATACACTCGTTGTCAATGTCGAATTTGATCTCCTGCACTACAACACCGAAGCGCAGCAGCGCGGTTTTGATTATGAATATCGACATCATCTTGCCGCCTTGATACTTCTGATCAGCTCATCGCCCTGGCTGTAAATCCCTGCCGCCTGTAATCGTTCCTTGACGGCAGCCTTGACCCGGTTCGTCGGGTTCGGTTTTTGCTCGGATTCCGCAGCCTCGATCCCCTTGACGATCGCCCTGGTTGTCTTTTTCATAATACCACCTTTGTAATTTTGAAAGATATTAAAGCCGAGCGATGCAATTATCGCCGCGATCGCTCCGTACCTCTCCGCCGTTGCCGGACCATCCGCGACAATTCCAGATACATCTTTCGCCGCCTGTACACCCTGCCGAAGCAACACCATTTTTTCGATATCTTGACGGACCTCGGCTAAAGTCTCGGCCTTTTCTCCGGCCTCGACCATACGATTGTATTTCTCGATAAGCTCCTGCTCGCGTGCCGCCAGGTCCGCTTCGATCCCTGCCAACGTCTCACTACCGGCAAAGCCCGCCGCCAGGCCGATCCCCCCTGCCGTCATTTCCGAGCCGCAGCCCTGGAGGCTGAAAAAAAGACAACTCCAACCAAGACATACACAAAACGCCCATACCAAAAAAAACCTATGATCCTTCATTTTGTAACCTTTTCTTAAATTTCGGATTCACCACTTCGATTCTAAGGCCCTAAAAAGATAAGGCCCGACTTATTGTCCGGCTGTTTTCGCGTATTTTCGTGCGTTACCGATCTTGCAAGGTCCTGAGCTGCTGCCGGCGAACCTGGCAGGACCTGAAATTGTGATTTTGGCCCGGTTTCCGCGTTGTGACATCTTCGATCGCTCCGATCGTTGGATTCGCCGGCAACATCGGTAACGCGACATTGGCAATTATCGGCGACGTTTACGGCGGCGTTTCTTACGAGCTGTTTTCGATACACGCCAGCCGCCCTTGACTTTATAAACGGATGCACGTTTTGGTTTGGACCGCTTCGCAGCTCCTTTAGTCTTATAGGTTTTGCGATGATTCCGGCCCGTCGATCTTCTCTTTGCCATTTTTAATATGCTCCTTTCCTATGGAGTTATAGAATTAAGGGCGTCGATACACTCCGCCCGTATCGCTGCGAATTTCTGTTTGAGTTTTGTCTGGACA
>Ga0114922_10005591_pt1 | contig 11578 bp, 8 predicted proteins | sample AartaG_FD_100975 | JGI IMG/M metagenome (GOLD analysis project Ga0114922, IMG submission 100975) | Deep subsurface microbial communities from Aarhus Bay to uncover new lineages of life (NeLLi) - Aarhus_00045 metaG | ecosystem: Environmental > Aquatic > Marine > Oceanic > Sediment | place: Aarhus...
AGGTGTCCCAGAAGCCATTGCCTCTATTAGAGGTGTTCCAAAACTTCCCTCTTCAGCAGGATAAAGCAGAATGTCACTTATATGGTAAGCTAACAACAGTTCACTATCTTCAATATATCCTGTTATAATAACTGAGTCTTCGATTTCAAGGTTTACTACATCTTCTTTTATTTTTGACAAGAGTGGACCATCACCCACAACTAAAAATGTAATTTTAGAATTTCTCTTGAGAATTTCTGGGAAATACTTAACCACCCCATGTTGTGATTTTCTGTTAATATACGGACCTTGAATAAGTATTATAGAATTGCTTTGATCTAAGTCATATTTATCTCTGAAATTTTCGATGTCCTCTAATTTGGGAATCAGTGAGAAAATCTTACAGTTAAGCGAATGAGGCATAATGATTACTTTCTCTTTCAAGTTTTTTGAAAATCTCTTTATTTTGTCAAGTAATGAAAAAGAAGTTGTTATTATTTTATCACAGTGTTTGACTAGTTTTCGCAAAAGTCTGGAATATGGTCTTTTTACCCATACTCTTGATTTGAGATTTCCTGTAGTAACTGCTCCATGAACTGATACAACCAGAGGTATGTTGATTTGCTTTTTCTTCTTTGCTTTTGCAAAATAATATGCAGCTACTTCAGTTGCATGTATGAGAGAAATGTCAACTTCTGATTTCAATTCAGAGTAAACATCAAACGCTTGTCTCGAAAAACTTCGATGGTTTCTAGCATTGAAATGAGTTAGGGTACTATAAGCACCTCTTGCAGAAATTTGCTCTGGAAGATAGTAAAAATGGATGCTTTCTCTATTTAGCAATTCGTCATCTGAAGATAGTTTTGTTGTAGTTGCTATGTAGATATTTATTCCTTGATTTGCTAATGACTGAACTAAAGAATAAGAATATCTACGTAATCCCGCCATAGGTCCAACATAAGGAGGACCTATCTCTATCGTAGGAATGAAGATAGAGAAATCCATATGAAGAATTTCAAACTGACTACAAAAGCATTTTGGTGAGATTTATTTACTGTATTTCAAATTTTGACATACCGCAATAATAAAAAAAAGAATAGCAATTGTAATATCATATGCTTGATTTAGAAGATGAAATTTACAATCAAATCTATGAGAATGGTTTTTCATCAAAATCATTGTTGTTAATTAGAGAAAATTCAAGTAAAATATCTACCGAATTCCTCACTGACATCTTGGTTGAAAATATTAATATTCACACGCAATATAAGATTCTAATTGAATTTCTTACTGAAATATGGAATAACAATACTAACTCCAGTACAAATTTGCTGAATTATATTACAGGTGTACTGCATAAACTATTCTACCTTGGTCGAGAATATCCATTAGGAAAGGATTTGCCTGATCATTTAACAAACGAGATTTCAGAATTTCATAAGATGTTATGCGATTTTAAACTAGAATGTTTAGAGGAGGGAATTTCATTACAAGATGAATTACATAGAGAAATAGAATCGTTTGATAATCTTTTTGAAATTATAGATAAACACTCTGGATTACCTCAGAAGATTAACGAAATGTTTCGTATAGGTTCCTTATTGTTTTACTTATTCTCTCAAAATGAAAATCAAATACTCAGAAATATAGATGAGCTTGCCCTTTATCTTTCGAGATGTTTGATCTTATGGAGAATGGAAGTTTTAACTGCCGATGAAATTAAGGAGTGTTTTGAACAAGCTACGATAAAGTTCTCTGAAGAGTTAAGCTTAAACAAGTTTGAAAAGATATTAGCTTTGGAAATCCAAAATTATCAATTTTTACAATATGGAATCAACCATGAAATGGTTAAGATAATTGCAAAGACATTTTATGAAATATATATGAAAAAAAGAGCTTGAGCATTATCAATATTTCTTACTTATCATTTACATAAGATTTTAGCTCTTCAGAAATTCTTGATGCCTTTTTGATTTCAGGTGCTAAGTAATTCAATAAATCTCTGGGGATCTCCTTTCTACTAAAAATATTTTGAAGAATCTCATCTAAGACATCTGTCCTGAGGTTTGGATTTTGCAACATTTCCTTAACAGTTGTTATTTTCATACTTGAAGGTAAATTATCTTCCAAAGCAGTAATTGAAGACCAAGCTTGAATAGTTGAATATACTGTCATATCAGGTGTGACAACATCTAAAGCCATTCTAAAACGCCATTTCTTGACTTCTATTGGTGAGTTATCTGTAGCAATAGCTCTGCCTAATTTCATAGCATTTTCTTGATTTGGTTTCCGATTATAATCTTCGAGCAAGTTTCTTACTTTGCCTTTTGTGACCTCTTTACTCACGTAAATCCCCATCTTTATCTAATTAAAACTAGTACTGAGGAATATATATATCTTGCTCTTTAAAGTTCTAAAAGTGATAGTTTCGAGAAAAACAGAACTTGTCACCTTCTTATAATACACCATATGTTAAAGATGAACTTTGTGAAAAAGGTGGGTAAAAACATGCTAGGATAACCTTTTGGTAAGGTTACACCAAAGAAACACTAGAAAAAACATTCTAGATGGTTGTATAGGTCGTAAAAGAACTGAATTTTGTAAAGAGGGAAAAAAGTGAAAAAGTGTAAGACACAGAGGTCTTACCTTACTCTACTTAAGATTTGAATAGATTGTAGAATGCCAAAATGGAGTAAATAGCTGTTCCTTTCCACAAAATATCTTCATCCACATCAAATTTTGGATGATGATGAGGGTGAATAATACCTTTTTCTTCATTATATAGTCCAAGAGCAATAAATGCTCCTTTAGTTTCATTAAGATAGAAAGCAAAATCCTCTCCACCCATAGTAAGATCAACTTCTTGAACTTCATCAAGTGTTTTTAGAATCTCAATTACATCATCAACACTATCATCATGATTGATGGTGGGTGGATAGTATATTCCTCCTATTTCAAATTGAATAGAGCCTTCACATCTCCAAGCTTGACTATACCCTTCGACAATCTCACGCATTCTTGTCATAATGTGATTTCTGACATCGTTACTGAAAGTACGGAAGGTTCCTTCCAATCTTGCACTTGAAGGAATAATATTGTGTGCATCACTACCTTCAAGCATTGGAATGGAAATAACTGTTTTTTCTAATGGATCAATTTCTCTGCTAACTATTTTCTGAATAGCATTATAAATATCAACCATTACAGCTGTCGGATCAAATGTTTGATGAGGGGATGCTGCATGACCACCTTTTCCTTTAATCTCGATGATAAATTGATCTGATGATGCCAAGAAAGGTCCTTTTCTTGTCGCTATAATCCCACTTTCAACTTCTCTCCAAACGTGTATACCAAAGATTTGGTCAATATCAGCAATATGACCTTCTTCAACAATTTTTTTTGCTCCTCCCCCCCCTTCTTCAGCTGGCTGAAAGATTAGTTTGACTTTTCCTGTAAGCTTATCTTTATGTTTGTATATAATATGAGCAGCTCCTAGTAACATTGCAGTATGAGCATCATGGCCACAGGCATGCATCTTTCCAGGAATTTGACTGCAATAGGGTTTATCATTATCTTCAGTAACATTAAGTGCATCAATATCAGCTCTTAAAGCGATAACTTTTCCCTCTTTTCCAGAATCGAATGTTGCTACTAATCCTGTAACAGCTGTTTTCTGAATTTCGTAACCTATTTTTGTTAATTCTTCTTCTACAAATGCAGAAGTTTTTACTTCTTCATATCCTGTTTCAGGATTCATATGAAAGTGTCTTCGTTTCTCAATAACGTACTCTTCTAGTTCTTTAGATTCATTAATTAGAACTTTCTTAAAATCTTCAATATCCATAGAGAGAAGGAATAGGATTGCTATTTTTACTTTTCTATTTGAAGTTAAATAGATTTCAAGTAATTCCAGCATTCAATGAATACAATTATGGGATAATGTGTGCTTTTTTGCATAAAGATTTAAGATAAATACACAAATGAAAAAGTTGCAAAACACTTCAAAACATGGTCAAAAAAACTCCAATATCACTTCACAGATATTGACGAATATTATGTGATTGAACTCGTGAAGGGTGAACCAATAGAGATAGTTCAAGAGAAATTAGTAAATCCAGATATTATGTACTCTATGAGTACAGATACATTTGTTTCATTGAACAAAGGAGAAATAAGCGGACTCAAAGCTTACCAAAGAAAACTACTCAAAATAAAGGCTACAATGCCTGAAATGTTGAAATTACAAAAATTAGACAAACTCTAATTTTTCTTTTTACTTTTTTGCTAGAAGATAATTTTTAAGTGCATATAATAGTTTCTTGTTCTGAACACTATGCCTGAGTTACGTGGAGTAGTCAAAGGAATGGATTGTGTAAACTGTGTTGCTAAAGTTAAGAAGAACATAGAAGGCTTACCAGGCATAAAAGATGTTCAGTTAAATTTAGTATCTACAAAAATAATAGTTGATTTTGATGAAGATACATCATCTGAAAAAACTATTGTCAAAACAATTAAACGCCTAGGATATGGTTTTGATAGTGCTTACGAAAGAAGATCTTTTTTCAATATTAGACATAATAGGAACTTGTTCTTCTTTCTTATTGGATTAATATTCCTGATTGTTGCTTTAACTAATGAATACTTTGGACTAGCTCATTTCGCATGGTATCTACCAATTGTAACAATTGGTGGAATTCCAATCTACTTGAAAGCATTCGCTTCAATAAGAGCTAAAACTCTCGATATAGACATACTGATGGTAATCGCAGTTATTGGAGCAATAAGCATCGGCTATTGGGAAGAAGCTGCAGAGATAATTGTTCTATTCACTCTTGCAGAGTTACTAGAATCTTTTTCGATGGATAAAGCAAGGCAATCAATAAGAGAACTGATGGATTTGGCTCCTCCTACAGCAACTAGATTAACAAAAGGTAAAAAGCATGAAGAAGTTCCTTTGGAAGATTTGATCGTGGGAGATAGGGTAAGTGTCAAACCCGGTGGCAGAATACCAATAGATGGAAAAATTGAATGGGGAAAAACCAATGTTGATCAAAGCCCAATTACCGGAGAATCTATTCCCCTAAATAGAAGTGTTGGAGATCCAGTATTCTCCGGTTCAATAAATTTAGATGGTTACATCATTATTCGAGTTACTCGAATGCCTCAGGAAAGCACAGTTGCTAGAATTCGACAACTAATAGAGGAAGCTGAACAACAGAAATCGAAGAGAGAACAATTTATTCAGAAATTTGCTAAATTCTATACACCTATAATGGTGGGAATTGCTCTATCTGTTTTCTTAATTCCAGGAGTTTTCATGAACATTCCAATTAACGTGAATATTCTAAAGGATTGGTTATATCAAAGTTTAGTGATTTTAGTAATTTCTTGTCCGTGTGCCTTGGTTCTTTCAACACCAATTACGGTTGTCACAGCAATAACTCGAGCTTCAAAAAGAGGAGTGTTAATCAAGGGTGGTAAATATCTGGAAGCTATCTCCTCAATTGACTATTTAGCAATGGATAAAACTGGTACATTATCGACAGGAAAACTCAAGGCCTACAGAGTTGAAGCTTTAGAAGGATATACTGAAAAGGAAATTATTGAAATAGCATATGGTTTAGAATATCATTCGGAGCATAAAATCGCAGAAGCTATAATTGAGTTGGGACTTGAAAATGAAGCAAGGTTGTTTGGGTACAAAGATGTAGAAATTATGCCTGGAATGGGAATTAAAGGCACAAGAAAAAAAGTAACTTACTATCTGGGAAATGAATCTCTTGTAGATGAAGTTATAGGGTTAGAATCATGTGATTTAGACTGTGAAGAATCAGAAAGTATAGTTTCATATGTTTTAGCCGATAAACAAGTTATTGCCCATATACACATGTCTGATCAATTAAGAAATGAAACTAAGGAAGCAATTGATTCATTAAAAAAACTTGGTATAAAAGAAATAGTGATGCTAACAGGTGATAATGAAGAAGTAGCTTCCAAAATTGCTGAGGAATTAGATATCAATTATGAAGCAGAGTTATTACCAGAGGAAAAAATGCAATTCATTAAAAATCTCAAGGAAAGAGAACAATCAGTTGTAATGGTAGGAGATGGTATAAATGATTCTCCAGCTTTAGCACTTGCTGATGTAGGTATAGCAATGGGTGCAGCAGGTACTTCAATTGCCATAGAAACTGCAGATATTGTTCTTTCATCTGATAATTTATTCAGTCTTCCATATTTGTTTAAACTAAGCAAGCAAACAAAGAGAACTATTCAAATTAACATATTTTTGTCGCTGTTCATTAAATTCTCTTTCTTCATCCTCGTATTCGTTAGTGCTGCTACAAGTGCTCTTGGTTCTTTCTTATCAGCAAACCTTCTTTGGTTAGCAGTTCTTATTGGTGATATGGGTGCTTCACTAATAGTGATTCTAAATGCAATGAGGGTTGGACGAAAGAGATTCTTCTCTAGCGAGAAGTTGCCAAAGAAATAGTTTAATAAACATTTTTACAAAAGAGAAGTTGGTAAAGTGAATGAGTAAACCAGAGAGAACACTCAATAAAGCTGTTCTTTACATTTTTATAGGTGCTTTAATTATAACTGCTCTATTTGCTGTAATGATGTTTGGACCAAGACCTGGCCCTCAAAGTAGTGTGTTCAATACAACACTTAGATTCTATACAAAGGGGACACAGAAATTATACTACACAGATTATGCAGATTCAATAGTACAAGACATAGGTGATTTAGGAATTGCTGTTACTGATTATTCAATGGATTATGCATTATTCTTAGATAATGTAGTTGGTTCAAGAGAGTATGAAATGGCAATAATTGAGCTTGAAGGTTTAAATTCACCGCACTTAGAGTTATTATTTAAAGAAGGAGCAAGTCTGAATGTTTTCAATTTTGTAGATGGTCTGGATAGTGGATTAACATCTGAACTAATTGATAACATAACTCAAGAAATGGATGCTTATGCAAGAAAGAATCTTTTTTACACTTTACAGGAACATCTTATGGATAGTATAGTTCCAATGATACCTCTTTTTACTCCTGCAAGAGTTTTTACATATTGGAACAATTTAGAAGGATTTACCAGTAAGTGGGGGATATCAGATAGTTTACCATACATGTCTTTTGATGGGTTACACAGTAACCAAGATTCAACCACAGAGCTCAAAATTGGTATTGGTGGATGGTATGATCTTAACCCTCTAACAATGTTTGAAGATGGCGAAAAACTGCTTGTTTCACTCATTATGGATAAACTGATTCATTTGGATGAAAAAGGAACTCCTACAAATTATGGATTAATTGATAGCTGGGAATATGAGAATGATACTACTTTGTTGCTTCATGTTAGAAACGGTGTTAATTGGCAGCCAGATGTGGAAGGAATTTTCCCCAGCGAACAACTTACAGTAGATGATGTTAAGTTTACTCTGGATCTGACTAAAAGCCCATATGCAAATTTAAACCATAAAATCTACAAATGGATAGATTCATATGAAAACTACAATAGTACAACTGTTGCTATTAATATTGATTCAAATCCTGATACACCAGAAAAAGAACCTTATGCATTTGCACTTGAAGACTTGTCGATTTATCCTTTCCCAGAGTATTATCTGAATGTTGAAAGTACAATAGAAGATATAGTAGATTCTGGAAGATGGACAAAGTTTAGACAGAATCCCTTTGGTACAGGTAAATATACCTATAATGCAACTGATAGTCAAATAGACTTAACTGCATCTTTAAATCGCTTCACTGGTTGGCATGGAGTGGGTGTTGATCCAGTTAAAACTGCAAGTTTAGTTTTTGAAACTATAGAAACTCAATCAAGGACTGATAGTTATTCTATGAACCTAGATTTACAGGAAGGAAGTAGAATAGATATAGCAGATTTTGGAAAAGATCCAGCGATGATATTGGCTATTCCTGAAGATGATTTTATAGTTGATTTGAAGCTAGAAAACTCATTAATTTTTGTAGCATTTAATCTGGAAAATGAGATCTTTGGAGGAGCAAATAATTATGTACCAACAAACGAAACAGGAGTATCCAAAGCATTAGCAATTCGCAAAGCTTTAGCATTTATGATCCAAAAAACAGTTATGAATGATGCTTTCCATGAAGGTTTCTACAATATTACAGATTCTCCAATTTCTAGATATTTCTCAGACATTTATTATCAGAGTGTTACAACATATCCATATAGTGTTGCAGAAGCAATAAATTATCTTAATATAGCTGGATTTAATATATCAACTGAGACAGAAGGAAGCACTGAAGAGTCAAACTACGAAATGGTTAGCTCAGTAGTATCACTTGGACTCTTTACTGCAATTACGATTACATTAAGAAAAAGAAAACGAAAGGTGACTTAATTGAACCGCATAAATGAAATAAACAATTTAGATCTTAAAGGGAAACCCATTATACAATCTTTTAGTGGGAGTGGAGCAATAGGAACAATATTAGCAACATTCCTAGTAAAATCTTTGAAAATGGAACAAGTAGCAGTAGTTCATGCTGAAGATTTACCTCCAGTAGCAATAGTAAAAGATGGATTAATAGAACAGCCAATAAGGATATTTCAAAATGATCAAATTGCCTTAATGTCATGCGAAGTTTCTATCCCCTACAATACAGTCCCTGATTTTATAGAAATGCTAGTAGACTTCTATATCAAAAGTGAAGTATCACATATTGTGCCTGTAGGAGGATTACCTTCTATTATGACACCGTATGAAGAGATAAACTGCTATGGAATAGCTAGCAATGAAGAGACACTTTCCTTTCTTGAGGAGAAAGGTGTTCAGTTTCTAGAAGAAGGAGTAATTTATGGAACAGTAGTTCAGACTTTAGAACTATGCAACACTAAGGGTTTTGAAAAGAATTTTGCATTGTTGGCTGAGTGTGATCCTAATACAGCAAGTTATGATTCAACTAAAGCACTTGTCCAGAATCTAGCAAAGATTTTTGAGTTTGAATTTGATGAAAAAGAATTTGAAAATGTTACAAACATAATCAAGTCAAGAATAATGGAGAGTACTAGAATTCTAAGAGAAGATTCATTTGATAAAACTAGAGAAAGCCATTTGTAAAAAGAAAGAAAAGAGGAGTTATGATTTGTAACTTGTACTTAGCTTATGAAGTAATTTTGCAATGTACAGTTCAAAATCAATAATCCCACCTACTTCTGGTTTATTAGCTTTAATGACTGCATATTCTAAAGGTGAGTGAGCTCTTCCACTATGACCAATACCAGCTACAATGAAAGGTATGTCTAGTTTCTTCTGGTAGAGAGCAAAAGGAGCAGAACCAGCTAATAACGGTAAAACCATGACTTCTTTATTAAATTCCTTATAAAGGTTGTAAGCTGTTTGAGCTAAAGGATGTGACAATGGAATCTTCCCTGATTCATAACCACCTTTTTCGAATTCATAATCTATCATTGGAAAGTTCTTATCAAAATGTTCACTATACTTCTCAATGACAAAGCTTCTAGATTGGAAAGGAGGAAGACGAATATCTAGGTTAGCTTTGACTTCTTTAGGTATAATAGTCATAGAACCCTCATCATAGTAACCTCCTTCAATACCATTAATAGAGATACCAGGTGTAAAGAGCATCTGAATAATAGCTTGTTCACCAGATAGCTCTTGATCATTCTCAAGAGACCGAAGTGATTCAATGTTACCATCACGTTTAAGCTCTTCAACAAATGAATAATTTTCCAAATAGTCTTGAATAACTTGTTTATCTTCTTCGTCTGGACCAACAATATCTGAATCTTCCATGATCCCTGGAACAAGTATTCTATTATTTGCATCATCTTTCAATGAGTTTAAACATTCAATAAACTTGAAAACAGGACTTTGAATGATTCCTGAAACAGAGGAATGTTGGTTACGAATAACAGGTCCACCCCATTTCCCTCCTTTACATTTTAATTTCAGTGCTACTACTCCTCGAACACCCAGTGGCATCATTATTCTTCCTATAGGATTCTCCCAAAAAGCAGGAAAAAGAAGAACATCTGCTCTACTTAATTGTTCTTTGTATTTGTCAATAAATGGACCTACGTGAGTTGAACCAAGTTCTTCTTCACCTTCCAAAGCAAAGATTATGTTGAAAGGTAATTCCCCGTAGAGTTCTGAATAAACATCTAAAACATTGAAGAAAGCTATAGTTGGACCTTTTTGATTAGTGACACCACGACCCATAAGACATTTACCAGAATAACCTGGTATCCATTCATAATCAATAATCTCAGCACCAAATGGTTCAACCTTCTGGTCGTTATAGATCCAATTTTCTGGAAAGACGGGTTGAACATCGTACATACTATAGAATAAAATTGTAGTTTTAGATGGGTCATCAAATATTTCCCCATAGACTATTGGATGGCCGAAATCATCACCTGATAAGTCAACAAAATGAACATCTTTTCCACCTAATTTTTCTATTTTCTTTGAGAGCATAATTGCTGTTTCTTGTATGCCATTTCCGTCAGCTGAGACAGATGGTTGTTTGATAAATCTTCTAATTTCATCAAGATGAGAGCTTTCAAAATCAGCTTCAATTTTGGTTGAAATCTTGCTAGTATCCATTTATTAATCACTGAACCTAAACTATTTGTGAAATATAATAATATTTCTTAAAAAATTATTTTAAGAAGTTGTTTTGAACTATGCTGAGTAAGAGTGTCACTATTTTGACAAGAAGTCTTTTATAATTTCTTGAGTTAACTAGAGTTTACGTTGGAAGGAGTTGATTTATTGTGAAAATAAGTAAACAAAAAGCAAAATTACTAATAATTGTAACGTGTTTGATTTTTTTGACTTTAAGCATGCCTTTTGTTCAAGCATTAACCACACCAATACCAAATCAATTGGTGGTAAGATTAGATGATTCTCAAGCTGTAACGGAAGCGATAGAAAACCTAGAGCAAAATATTCCAAATGCAGTAGTTGTTGATTACGACTCAGCTAAATACAATTTAAAATATTGGCGATTTCTGGGTGTAGCAATCTGGGTATCCCATGGTAGCGAAGAAGGAGTAATGATTAACGGTGAATTAACGCAATGGGATGTTTTAGAAGATCCAATAAAAGGAACACCAAACAAAGACATAGTACTATCATGCTATTCTAGTGCTTTATTAGAGCAGACTGATCTGAGTTCTACAAATGTTGCAACATTTGATGGTGAAATAGATGCTGTAATTGGAAGTCTAGTTGTTTCTTATATCTTATCTCAAGATTCTTCAATCTATCCGAAAATCAAATCTAGATTTATGGATATTTTTGCAAATCCCTCTTGTGTGGAACCTTTACGGTTTCTCCTAGATCCTGGTGGTGGAGGTGGGATCGGAGGTACAAATCCGGGTTCAGCACCTAATTATGCACGTCATTACTTAAGCTGGGCTGAGCTAGGTTTTCATTTAGTTGCTGCATTTCTGCTTATAGCACTATTTCTTGTTGATTGGTATATCCCCTCAGATTTGCCATTTGTTGTAAGTATGCAAGTAAAAATCTATACAGTTGGTTGGGCATCAATGGTGACAACACTGGTGTATCTTGGTTTG
>Ga0114922_10005592_pt1 | contig 11578 bp, 12 predicted proteins | sample AartaG_FD_100975 | JGI IMG/M metagenome (GOLD analysis project Ga0114922, IMG submission 100975) | Deep subsurface microbial communities from Aarhus Bay to uncover new lineages of life (NeLLi) - Aarhus_00045 metaG | ecosystem: Environmental > Aquatic > Marine > Oceanic > Sediment | place...
GAAAAGGTTGCAAAAAAACTATCTGAGTATGGCTGGCGAGTAAATACAATGAATCATCTCTCCTGTATACGTATAGTGTTAATGCCTCAAATTACAAAAAAGATTATTGATGAATTTATCCCGATACTTAAAAAAGCATGTGAAGAAGTTGGTGAGCTATGAGTTTAGAAAAATTTAAAAAATCGTTACAAAAGGTACCAGTCATAAAAAAGGGAGATTACAGCTATATTGTTCATCCGATAACAGATGGTATCCCCGAAATAAAACCATAGTTATTACGTGAAGTTACTTCTGAGATGAAAAAGCATATAAAAAAGTGTGGTGCAATTGATAAAATAGTAACAATTGAGGCGATGGGAATACCACTTGCAACAACATTATCACTAGATATGAATATCCCATTTACCATTATTCGAAAAAGAAAATATGGATTGCCAGGTGAAGTGTGTGTTGAACAAAAAACAGGTTACTCAAAGTCAAAATTGTATATAAATGGTTTACAGAAAGGAGAGAATGTTGTTATTGTTGATGATATAGTCAGTACTGGTGGAACGTTGAAGGCTGTTCTTTCGGTTTTAAAAGATATTGGTGTGGATGTCAAAGGTGTTATTGTTGCAGTTGATAAAGGAGATTGTGCTGAAGAAGTAGATGAAGAGTTTGATGTTCAGATAATTTCTCTAATTAAAATGGACATCAATGATGATGAGATTAGAATTACATAAATGAGTTTAATAAATGTCTTTTCACTCCATTTCTGTTAATGAAAAACTATTTCAAAAGAGACTGCTATGTAGTTTGTAGATATCTATGGTAGAAAAGGTAGGGCAACACAGTCATTGTCAGATATGCGGCAAAGCAATACCCATTTCAGAAACACTCTGTTCTGACGAATGCAAACAAAAATATAAAGGCATGATCAAAAAAAGAAAAATACTCATGTATATCATGTATGCCTTAATATTTGTCATACTTATCATGTTTGTTCTCAGCGGCACCAAATAATACTTCTTTTGCGGGAAGCATTATTGTATCCACTTTTGTATTATTTTGAAATAAAAGACAAGTTTTAAATCTACTTTCTCTCTTTTCATTAGCCATCTATGATAGATATCATCCATATCTTAATCATCCTTGGAGCAATAATGATCCTAGGATTTATAGGAAACTTTATCTTCAACAGGACACAAATTCCAAGTATTGTCTGGCTCCTATTTTTCGGTCTTATCGTTGGATTTATCTTCCAAATCCAAGAAACCATCCCAGGCAGCATCCTCAGAACTCTTTCAAGTTTTGTTGGAGCTGTAGCTATTATAATTATCCTCTTTGACGGAGGAATAAATACTGATCTTTACCAGCTTTTCAGAGGTGCATCACGAGGGTTACTTCTCTCAATAAGTGCCTTCCTGTTCAGCGTTCTTGCTACCATGGCTGTTGTGGTAATTCTCTCAGCAACCTTGATGCCTGCAATTCCCTTGGGAAATAGTATACTTATCGGAGCAATTCTAGGAGCAATTGTTGCAGGAACTTCCAGTCCCATTGTCATTCCTCTGGCAAGTAGACTTAAGAATCTGCAAGATAAGACAAAGACAGCGCTCTCCATTGAAAGCATCATAACCGACCCACTCTGCATTGTTGTTGTTCTTGCAGCGAGTTATATGATCATTGATATGGGCGGGGTCATTGATTTAGGAGCAGGGATAAAAAACCTTGTTAGCACATTTTCTGTAGGTGCTGTTGTTGGTGCTGTTTTAGGACTCTTTTGGCTTCCTATTATGCATAGAGTACGAAAAGAACAGTTCTCTTATGTTGTCACACTAGCTGTTGTGTTTCTTGTCTATTCCCTCACTGAATCATGGTGGGGAGGAGCTGGTGCTATATCCTGTCTCATGTTTGGACTAGTTCTAGGAAACGGAAAAAAGATACTGAAGATGGTCAAATACTCTGGCAGAGGCTTTGAGATGGATACTGAGACAAAACAGTTTCATTCACTTATCTCTTTTGTTATCAGAACATTCTTTTTCGTCTATCTTGGTATGATGGTGAGCTTTCAAAAAATAGAGTTCATACTCATTGGAATAATTGTTCTAATTGTGCTTTTTGCAGTACGATATCTTGCTGTATTTCTCTCAACCTATAAAGGAGGATTTGAAAAGGATGACAAACAAACCATGATGGTTATGATGCCTCGTGGACTTGCCGCAGCGATTCTTGCAATCATTTACGGTCCAGCATTTGTAGAAAAATTGATGCCGGGTCTTGATGGATTTTTTAAAGACAGCGTATTTGTTGTAATCCTAGGAACAGCAGTATTATGTACCGTTGGTGTCTCAATCATTGCACATAGTGAAAAGAAAAAACAAGAACGTAGCATGAATACTGATATTAATAAAGTGATACATAAAGCAGGGAAACAAAAATAGAATGTTATTTCTTAGTTTATGGGAATAAAAATTATAACTAAAATTTATTCAGCAAGTTCTTCCTGCAGATCAATAACCATCTCTGTAAGTACATCTTCGAAAACCGGATGGCGGTATTCCTTTACTGAACCATTGGCAAGATGTGCTCTTGCGACAAAATCTCGCCCATCTTTTAAGATCTCAATATGAACAACAGTTTCCATAGATCTCCCTTCCTGATTTAAAATCCCGAATCCGTCCTCTCTATTTATAATTTTTGTGGGGTAAATTTAATGTTACCGTCTGCTATATACATCTTGGGGATAGTAAAATGGTAGAAATAAGAAAAGCTGTTGTTGCTGGGCAGTTTTACCCTGGCAGTAAAGATGGTTTGATTCAACAGATAACAGACTGTTATATGGACAGTAGAGGTTATGGCATTCTTCCGAAAATTGAGAAGGGCGAGAAAGACATTAAAGGACTAATTGTTCCTCATGCAGGATACATCTATTCAGGAGCAATTGCATCTTTTGCATATCATCATCTTGCATCACATGGTTTTGCAGATTCTTTTATAATTCTTGGCCCGAATCATACAGGAGCAGGCTCAGGAGTCTCAATAATGACCAAAGGCTCATGGGAGACACCACTAGGAACAATACCAATTAACATGGATCTTGCACAACAAATCCATACCGGAATTATTGATAGTGATGAGATGGCTCATCGTTATGAACACAGCATCGAAGTACAGCTTCCGTTCTTGCAGCATGTTGCAAAAGAAAAAAAGTTTGATTTTGTACCAATATCTATGATGATGCAGGATATAAAAACAGCAACAGAAGTAGGAATGATTCTTGCAGAAGCAATACAAAAAGCTCCTAAAAAGACTGTTATTATCGCCAGTAGTGATTTTTCACATGCAGGATTTAACTACAGGAGTATGCCACCCGAGGGGATGAGGGTAGATAGGTATGCTGAATCCCAAGACAAGTATGCAATTGAAAAAATTATTGCACTTGACCCAAAAGGCCTTGTAGAAATTGTTCATGACAAAGGTATTACGATGTGTGGGTATGGTCCTGTTGCATCTATGCTTGTGGCTGCAAAAAAGATGGGGGCAGGCTCAGCCGAACTCTTAAAATATGGAACGTCTTATGAAGTACATCCAAATACGTCTTGTGTTGGATACGGAGCAATAATTGTTTATTAGGTGAACAATATGAAGCCAGTTAAAGACATACAACTACAAAAAGATATGAATACGAATAAACTCGTCAGAGAATTATATGAATCAGGTGGTTTTACTGCTAAAAAACTAGCTGTTGGTGTTGACATCCTTGAAACCATGGTTAAAGAAAAGGGTTGTACCACATTTCTTTCATTTCCCGCATGTATCATCTCAACAGGCACCAGGGGAGTGATTAAAGAGATTCTGAAGAGAAAGCTTGTTGATGTCGTAATTACTACTTGTGGGACACTTGATCATGATCTTGCACGGGTTTGGAAGGATTATTATCATGGAACATTTATAGCAGATGATGAAGATCTTCATAAAAAAGGAATAAATCGCCTTGGAAACATCTTTATTCCTCTAGAATGCTATGGAACAGTTCTTGAAGAGAAAATGCAGCCGATACTAAAGGAATTGTACCAAAAAAAACAGAAATGGTCCACTAAAGATATCATCTGGGAGTTTGGAAAACGCCTTGAATCTGAAAAAAACGGTAAAGATTCTATCATGTATTGGGCGTGGAAAAATAAGATTCCCATCTTCGTTCCTGGTATCACCGATGGAGCGTTTGGCTCACAGATGTGGATGTATTATCAGGAACATAGAGATTTCACCATAGATCTTTTTTCTGATGAGCAATCTCTTTCAGATATTGTTTTTACTTCAAAAAAGATGGGGGCATTCATTATTGGCGGAGGGATTTCCAAACATCATGTTATCTGGTGGGCACAATTCAAAGATGGTCTGGATTATGCAGTGTATCTGACAACTGCTGTAGAACATGACGGAAGTCTCTCAGGTGCACGTATGCGTGAGGCCGTATCATGGGGGAAGCTAAAAGAACAAGCTACCTATGTCACTGTTGAAGGGGATGCTACTGTTCTTCTGCCACTGATGAGCTCTGCTCTGTTTGAACGGATTTAGAAGGGTTACAGGGGGATGATTTTTGTATGTCTGATGTCTCTATTTTTTTTATGTCTGTAACTCTTTAATTGTCTCTTTTACTTTGTTAAGAAAAAATTCACAATTCTCAAGGATATCTTCACATTCTACCCTGTCTATCTTAACTCCAACATCATGATCTGCTTTTAGTCTCATAGATTCTGCCTGAGATAACATATATCCCATTTTTCTTTCTAACATACCAGGTTTAACAAACTCTTCTCCGAACTTTTGAATGACTCCTTTATGGAATTATTTTTTTTCATATTCGAACCAGACTGCAAAATAAATCAATTAAGTATACTTAATCGTTGTTGTCCTTTTCCTTGTCAGTCCTACGATGGATAGCAGCAGCATCTCAGGTTTTAATACCATTTAATGAAGAAGCCCCAGTGAATCAAGTTCTTTTGATAATTTCTCTGCCGCTTTTGATACATCCTCAACGCTCTTTGCTCCTGTGCACACAATTTTCCCAGTAGAAAAGAGCAACATAACTACCTTAGGTTCCCGTATTCTATAAACCATTCCTGGGAACTGTTCAGGTTCATATTCAATATTTTCTAAACCTAGAGCCATGGCTGTTTCAGTAAGATTGAGTTCACCACCTAAATCAGCTGTAGCTACCATATTCTGAACAGTTATCTCAGGATTTTTATATACCTTTACACCTAGTTTTCTTAGCGTCTTTGCTATTATATCAATGCTTTTGCGTACATCTTCAATGTTCTTTGCTCCTGTGCAGTTAGCTTTTCCGCTTTTAAAGAGAAGCGTTGCCGTCTTCGGATTGTTTAACTTATACACCAGTCCTGGAAATTGTTCAGGCTCATATTCGGCTCCTTCTACTGAGTGTATTATAATGTCCAGGTCTAACTTGTCTGCAAATGCTGTAGATGCCACAATATTTTGTACTTTTACTTCTATCATATGATGTCACTTTCCAATGAACACTGCTTTCATTTTATGAAACAAGTTAAACATGTATGTAATTACTACAATATGCTATTTTCCTTGTTAATGTAGGAGTTTTTGAATCAATTTGGTTGTATTTTGATTATTATTACAGATTCAGACGACCATAAAAAATAACAAGCGTAGATTGCATTTATTTTAATCGGATGTGGCATACTTTATATAAAGGATGGAGGAAGCGCTAGAATTGCCTCCCAAAAAGTAAATTGATCAAATGTAGGGTTTAACCCTAGAAAAATAAGTTTTTCTTCAATACCCATAGGTTTTTCTCAATCGTTTTTATTACATATAAACACAGGTTCTACTACTGTTAGTAAGTCGAATTAATTGAAAAAATCGGATTAATTTGGATGTATATATCAAGATTGAGGAGGATATCGGAGAGTTGTGGAGGACAAAGAACGTCGGAAGACACAAATAAAGTTTTTCTGTTATCTAGTATGACTATTGCGCTTTTAGAGAGAATTGTGTAGTTGTTTTCTCCTTTTGTAATTTTTTTATAATGGCATTTTTGCACGTAAGATTTATATACTATATCATACAAAGTATAACATAGAATGATTTAAATAAGAAGGTAAAAAGAGTATAACCTTCTTAGGTGTGTGGAGAGATGAAGAACACGATGATAAAAACCGGACTTGTCCTTGCCCTTATCACCATATTTTCAGGAGCATCCTTTGTTGCAGTAAGCGCTCAATTCAACATATCTGCATCTTCATCTATCCAAACAATCATTTTCGAAGATATTGATATGCTCATTTTTGTTTCACCACAATATGCATACGACACCGATATAACAACTGCCATTGACTCATATATCTCCACGGTAAACAATGATACCCGTTGGAATACAAAAATAATAACTCTAACAGAAGAAAACAATGACTACCAAAAGATAGATCAAATACTAGAAAACCATTACACCCTCTATAACATAAAAGCTGCAATCATGATCGGAGAAGACACCGATACAGCACTAAGTGGTGACTCTGATTACATGGAAAAACCAAGTATCGTACCATGGTACACCACCGGTGGAAAGGATGCATACGAAGTATCAGAACAAGGAATTATATCAAAACCATACAAGATGGATATCTGCATCTCATTACTCTACCCAACCAGTACTCTTGATTACCAGACAAAGAAAACACAAATCGTTACCGCTTTTAATAAATTCAGCACACAAAGACAACAAAAATACGATGAGGATATACTTGTTTTTGAAAGCACTGATCTCAACAAACATTCAAAAGAAATCTATCAAAGCCTCGACAAATATGCAAATCTACTCTACAATGAAGGTCCAACCGAATCAATGATAAAAGAATCTTTAGAAAACTCCTACTCAATGTATTATGTCCATGGTCACTCTAACCCAGCGGGAACCGAACTTAACGGATGGTTTTCAGCAGAGAACGTTGATACAATAAATACACAATTATTTGCAGCAGATGGATGTTACGTTGGCGGATGGTGGTCAAAACAACCTGATAATGATGCTCTTGACCCAAATATCGATGGCGTATGGTATGGTTCAAAGATTTTCTCAAGTGAATATGTGCAAGTTATGGTTCTTGGACTTCTCTCACAAAACGGGTTTTCCTACTCTGTTAGTTTTATAGAAAACGCAGTTCCAGGATTAATAGATGGAGAAACACTTGCAGAATCAATGATTGGACACACCTATGTTGGAGACAACGTGCTAGTATATGGGGATCCAACGTTTCATTATACTTTTTTATAGATATTTTCATTGGCAATGACTAATTTTAGCTATAAATTGTCATTGGAAATGAAATGTTTAGTTACCTATTTTGTTGTTTTTGTTAAACTGTAAAAATTCGGTTATCTGCTACATTCTGATTGATTGTACACGACCTCGAAAATTTCTATGCAACATTGATTTTATGCCTGCATTGGGATTCAAAACATGCATCTGACGTCACATTTAATGATTTTATATCTGTTGAGAGTTTGTTATTTTGAGTTATGGTGAACGGGTTGATTTCGTTTTACTTTTTACTTGGTTGTACTAGAGATGTTTGCTGTGTTTTAGTCTGATATAATGAACATGTTTACGTCAGGTGTATTACAACATTTTTGATTGTAACATTTATATATAAGCTACATTATAATATTAGTGATGAGTTTTCGCTATAAACTATTCCATAGACATGTTGCATCAAATAATTTTTATTTTGCCAAAAGATTATTTATCCGCCTAAAATATTATTTTACCAAAATATTTTTATCCATAGTAGTTTATATAAATAGTAAAGAATGGGGGATTCAGGTTTTATGAAAAAAATAGAAAAAATCAAAAATAAAAATGAGAAAAAATTTATTTTTGGCCAATCTTTAAGACCCCTTCGTAACAACTACGTAAACAAAATAGTTGCTATCGTAATTATTCTCTTATTCATCCTAAGCATAGGTAATGTCATTGGGGCATCATTTCTGAATACACAGAGTATCCATAGAGATACCGAATGGGAAGTAACATTAAATTTTACTGAAACAAGCGGTAAAAACGATTACGTCATTTTTGGCGAGGCACCTGATGCTTCTGATGGTGTAGACATCTACGATGCACCAAACCCTCCAGGAGGTATTCCACCGTTTCTAGATACATATATTACAACAAGTTTTCCATGGCCACATAATAAACTATTACAAGAAATAAAAGAGTATCCTGATACATACAAAGAATGGAGTTTTACGGTGTGGTGGACTGGTTCAGATACAACCGTGACTGTTTCATGGTATACAAGCGAAGTAAGCGATAGCGAGTACGATTCTGTTTTTTTATGTAATGGCGCTGGCGTCCCTCTTGTTGATATGCTGAGTAACAACAATTATACGTTTTTCTGCCTTGGTTCTAGTACAGTCAGTTTCAAGATTATTTGCAGCTCAAATCAACCGCCTGTAGCAGTTAACGACACTGTGTCAACGCCTGAGGACACTCCTGTTATCATCAATGTGACTTCAAATGATTATGATCCTGATGGAACAATTGATCCTACAACAGTAACTACCGTCGATGACCCTTCAAATGGAAACATAAGTGTTAATCCGACAACCGGTGAAGTGACATACACTCCTTATTTAAACTTCAATGGTGGAGATACCTTTACCTATACTGTGAAAGACAACAACGGCGTCACATCCAATGTTGCTACTGTTACCATAACTGTAACTGGGGTGAATGACGACCCTGTTGCAAATGATGACGATGCCACTGTAACTGAGGATTCGTCAAACAACCAAATAGATGTCTTAGATAATGATTATGATATTGATGGCGATGATTTGGAAATTATTGATGTTACAACGCCATCTCATGGAACAGCGACGTATGACGAGGATTTTGTTTACTATACGCCTACAGGTGACTACTGTGGCAGTGATTCATTCATCTATACAATTACTGATGATAATGGTAGTGTTGGAGTAACTGCAACTGTGTATGTTACAGTTACTTGTGTGAATGATGCTCCTGTTGCAAATGATGATGATTACAATACTGATGAGGATACAACGTTGAATGTAGTTGCACCAGGTGTGCTTGGTAACGATGTTGATGATGATGGACCAGCTGCACTCATTGCAGAGTTAGAGACTGATGTGTCACATGGTACACTTACATTGAACACGGATGGGTCATTTGTTTATACTCCAGATTCAGATTGGAATGGAGATGACATCTTTACCTACAAGGCGTATGATGGGGAAGACTACTCAAACATAGCTACAGTAACAATCACCGTTGATCCTGTCAATGATGATCCTGAGGCAAACGATGACACGGTATCAGTAGAACAACATTCTTCAGACAACCAAATCGATGTTTTGGATAACGATTTTGATATTGATGGCGATGATTTGGAAATTATTGGGGTGACAACGCCATCTCATGGAACAGCAACATATGATGAAGATTTTGTTTATTATACACCTGAAGATGATTACTTTGGATCTGATTCATTTACCTACATGATAACTGATAACAATGGAAGTGCAGGAATTAGTGCTACCGTTGATATCACAGTTATTGAAAATGTTGCACCAAACAAACCGGATAAACCATCTGGTGAGACACATGGAACAGTAGGTGTAGAATATACATATACAACTTCTACAATCGATATAAATGATGATCAAATCTACTATTACTTTTCATGGGGTGATGATACGACATCAGGCTGGGTAGGTCCTTACGAATCTGGAGAGATCGGAGAGGCTAGCCATACGTGGGATAATCGTGGTAATTATGAGATAAGAGTAAAAGCTAAGGATGAGCATGGGCTGGAGAGTGAATGGTCAGAGATATTGCCTATTAGTATGCCAAAGAACAAAGTCTTCTTTAACTCGGTTTTACTTGAGATATTGCAAAGGCTTATGGAGCGTTTTCCACTGCTTGAACAGATACTTTCATCCCGGCCAATTCTTGGGTCGTTGCTGTAGCATTGACTTAGACTTTTTCTTTCTATTTGTAGAAATCAGTTAGTTCTAAACACGTCTATCTAAAGATTATAAATATATAGCGGTTCTGCTCCAAGAATAAAAAAAATCAACGTGACATTTAGCTGATATGTGCACATGCAAAATTTTTTATTCACTTTCTCAATAGGTTGCCAAAACCCATATATGCAAAAAAATGATAAAAGTTGATAATTATGAAAAATAAAACAGTAGTTATTACAGGTGGCGCCGGGTTTATTGGTTCTAACCTAGCTAGAGAATTAGCCAGCGGTAATCGTGTGGTAGTTGTTGATGATCTTTCTACAGGAAACCTTGATAACATTCAGGATCTTATAGATTCAAAAGATATCGAGTTTATCCAGGGGAGTATAACTGATTTGGGTTTATTACAAGAGACATTTAAGGATGTTGATTATGTTTTTCATCAGGCTGCGATTCCTTCTGTACCTCGAAGTGTAAAGAATCCCATTACATCCAATTATGCAAATGTGAATGGTACTCTTAATGTTCTTGTAGCGGCAAGAGACAATAATGTTAAAAAGGTTGTGTATGCTTCTTCAAGTAGTGTGTATGGTGATACACCAACGTTGCCAAAGAAAGAAGACATGAAACCCTGTCCTTTGTCTCCTTATGCGGTTGGTAAGCTTACTGGTGAATATTATTGTCAGGTTTTCAATGAAGTATATGGTTTACCTGCAGTTTCTCTTCGTTATTTTAATGTTTACGGCCCCAGGCAAGATCCTTTAAGTGAGTATGCTGCTGTTATTCCAAAGTTTATTACTTGTATGTTAAATGAAGAGTCACCAGTTGTTTTTGGAGATGGGGAACAAACAAGGGATTTTACTTTTATTAACGATGTTGTACAAGCAAATATTTTAGCAGCTGAAAGTGATGCTACTGGTGTTTTTAATACTGCATGTGGAAAACGTATTTCGATAAATGATCTAGTCCATTCAATTAGGGTTATAACAGGAAAGAATGTTGATTCGGTCTATGATGATCCTCGACCTGGGGATATCCTTCATTCTCTTGCAGATATTACAAAAGCAAAAGAACAATTTCACTTTGACCCAAAATTTACCATGGAAAAAGGATTGGAGGAAACAGTAAAATGGTTTCAAAAATAGATTTAGAGGATGCAGTAGTTTGTGTTGTTGGTTTAGGATATGTTGGTCTGCCTTTAGTTGAAATTTTTTCAAAACATTTTAAGGTGATCGGTTTTGATGTTAATGAAGATAAAGTTAACAAGTTGAGGCATGAATATAGTGATATAGAATTAACGTCGGATCCTTCTAATATTTCAAAAGCTGATTTTGTAATAATGGCAGTTCCAACTCCTGTTAAAAGCTCTAAGGAACCTGATTTATCGTTTGTAATCTCTGCTTCCGAGCTTGTTGGCCAGAATCTAAAAAAAGATGCGATAGTAGTTTTGGAGTCAACGGTTTACCCCGGTGTTACTGAAGAGGTAATTGCTCATATTTTAGAAAAAGAATCTGGACTTTTGCTTGGAAAGGATTTTAAGGTTGGTTATTCTCCTGAGAGAGTTAAC
>Ga0114922_10005593_pt1 | contig 11577 bp, 14 predicted proteins | sample AartaG_FD_100975 | JGI IMG/M metagenome (GOLD analysis project Ga0114922, IMG submission 100975) | Deep subsurface microbial communities from Aarhus Bay to uncover new lineages of life (NeLLi) - Aarhus_00045 metaG | ecosystem: Environmental > Aquatic > Marine > Oceanic > Sediment | place...
ACCGCCGGGCATCGGCTGTCCGGTCATCAGCGAGGTCTCCGGGGCCAGCGGGATCATCGCCGTGGCCGAGGCGGGGGAGACGGGACGGAACGACCTCGAGCGCCTCCTGGAACTGGCCCGCCGCTTCGACCTGCCCGTCGAGCTGGTCATCAACAAGGCGGATATCCACCCCGGGGCCGCGGACGCAATGGAGGCTCTCGGCCGGGAGGAAGGGATTGAGGTGCTGGGGCGGATCCCGTTCGATCCCCAGGTGGTGCACCGGATGGTCAGGGGGGAGCCGGTGACAGCGGACGCCGCCTCACCGGCGGCGGCGGCTCTGCGGGAGTTGTATCGGCGCTGGTCGCACCGTCGGTCTTCCATTTATTAGGAGCCACGAACCGGCTCCGCCACCCGTCCAGGAGTCAGAGAGGTGTCAACATGGCGACCCGACGGTTGCCCCTGGCCGGCCGGCGCATCGGCGTCTTCGGCCGCGGGGGGAGCGGCAAGAGCACCATCACCATCCTCACCGCCCGGGCCCTGTGCCATCGGGGATACCCGGTGGTCATCCTGGACGCGGACTCGACCAATCTGGGTACGCCGGCCGTACTCGGGGCGGAGGGCGAACCCGAATCCCTGACCGACCTCTTCGGTGGTCTGGTCTTCTCGGGAGGGCGGGTGACCTGTCCCGTCGATGATCCCACCCTCCTCGAAGGTCACATTCTGCGGTTGGATGAGATACCGGATCCCTTCCGGGCCCTCACCCCGGACGGGATCGTCTATCTGGCCGGGGGGAAGATGGGTCGGCTGGGAGCGGGGGCGGGGTGTGACGGCCCGGTAGCCAAGATCGCCCGGGACCTGGAGGTGCGGGTGCCGGAGGACCCCCAGCCGGTGATGCTGGTCGACTTCAAGGCCGGCATGGAGGACTCGGTGCGCGGGGTGATCACCGGGCTCGACTGGGGTCTGCTGGTGGTCGACCCTTCCTCCACCGCCATCCGGCTGGCCGGGGAGATGCAGCGGATGGTGGCCGCCGTCCGGTCGGGGGTCCGTCCCGCCACCGCCCATCTGTGCGACCCTGGACTGGTGACGATTGCCGAATCCCTCTACCGGAAGGCGCGGATCCGGGGACTGAGTGTGGTGCTGAACCGGGTCGGGGACCCGGAGACGGAAGAGATCCTGCGGACCGGCCTGGCCGAGGAGGGGGTCCGCCCCGCCGGCCGGATCGGGAACTATCCCGAGGTCGAGCGGGCCTGGCTGCGGGGGGAGCCCCTCGATTCCCCTGATGCCCTGGAGGAGACCGCCGCCTTCCTGGACCGGGTTGAAGCGGAGATGGCGAGCGCATCGCAGTGAAGGCCGCGCGCCGGGAGTAAGCGCTCCCGGCTTCCCCGTTGTGGGTGTTCGACCGACCCGGCTAGACTTCGGCCTATGCCTGTGCGTGTCAACATGGCCACCAGTCTGGACGGGCGCATCGCGCCCGCCGACCGGCGCAAGCTCCGGCTGGGGACCGACGAGGACATCGTCCGGATGGAGGCTCATCGGGCCTGGGCCGACGTCATCGTCCTGGGGGCGGGCACGGTCCGGGCTGAAGATCCCCCGATGGAACTCAAGGACCCCGAGCAGGTGCGTCGCCGGGAGGAGAAAGGGCGTCCGTCGCACCCGGCGGTGGCCGTGGTCACCCGCTCCGGGGACGTCCCGGAAGGACGCATCTGGCGCACGCCGGGTCGGCACCTGGTGGTCACCGTGGAGGGGGCCCCCGAGCCCTCCGGTGGGGTGGAGGTCTGGCGGGTCGGACGGGACGGAGTCGACGTGGCGGCCCTGGTGGACCGTCTGGCCGCCGAGGGGATGCCGAACGTGCTGGTGGAGGGGGGCGGGGGACTGGCCGGCGCCTTCTTCGGAGCCGACGTGGTGGACGAGTTCCACCTGACCATCACCCCCTGGCTGCTGGGCGGGGAGGAGGCCCCCACACCGGCCGATGCTCCCGAGCCTTTCCCGGTCCCTCCCGAGTTCGAACTGGTGGGGCTGGAGGCGCGTCCCGAGGAACTCTTCCTGACCTATCGCCGCGCTCGGAGGGGGGCTGTGGCGCCCCCGCAGAGTCCTTGACACCCTCCGGAGCACCGCCTTCCTTCAGCACATACGATTCCTTCGAGCCAGGAGTGGTGCATGAGCCCCAGTGGTGAGATCCCCCGGATATGCATCTTCGGCGACGGCGCGATGTCCCGTCGTCTCCAGGCCGTGGCCCGTGAGCGCGGGGTGACCGTGACCGCCGTCTTCCGGGGCGACGACCTGCGCTCGGGACGCCCCCGCCGCCGCGGGGACCTGAGAGGGGCCGACGTGGGGGTCGACTTCTCCGGGGCCGGGACGGTGGTGGAGAACGTGCGCCGGGCGGTGGAGCTCGGACTGCCGCTGGTCGAAGGGACCACCGGCTGGCCCAACGCCTGGCCCGAGGTGGAATCCCTGGTCCTCAACGGCGATGGGACCCTGCTGCACGCCCCCAACTTCTCCTTCGGGATGAACGTGCTCTTCCACCTGCTCGAACAGGCCGCCGACCTCTTCGAGGCCGCCGGCGGCTACGACCCCTTCATCATCGAGCACCACCATGCGACCAAGGCCGACGCCCCCAGCGGCACCGCCCTGCGTCTGGGCGAGATCCTGCTCGACCGCCTGCCCGAGAAGGACCTGCTGCAGGTCGGGGCCGGGCAGGGACGGATCGCCCCCAACCAGCTGAGTGTGGCGGCGGTGCGGGCCGGGCGGGAGCCGGGGCGCCACACGGTGGGCTTCGACGGCCTCTACGAGCGGCTGGAGTTCGGGCACAGTGCCCGGGATCGGGGGGCCTTCGCCGAGGGGGCGCTGCAGGCGGCGGCCTGGCTGGTCGACCGGAGCGGCATCTTCACCATGGACGACGTGATGCGCGACCTGGTCGCTCGGGCCCGGCAGCGCCGGGAAAGGGGAGAGACAGGATGAGCGGGATGAGCGGAAGAGCCGGTCAGGAGAACGCGGACCGGGGGCGCCTCCAGGGATCGATGACGGCGCTGGTCACCCCCTTCACCGCCGAAGGGAAGCTGGACGAGGCCGCCCTGGAACGGCTGGTGGCCCACCAGCAGGCGGGGGGGACCGACGTGCTGGTGCCGCTGGGCACCACCGGTGAGGCGGTCACGCTGGACGAAGGCGAGAAGCGCCGGGTGCTGAAGATCGTCCGCAAGGCGGCCGAGGGGACCCCGGTGATGGCCGGGGCGGGGACCAACGATACCCGCACCACCATCGAGAACTGCCGGATGGCCGCCGGCGAGGGGGCCGACCTGGTGCTGGTAGTGGGACCCTATTACAACAAGCCTCCCCAGGAGGGTTTCCGCCGGCACTTCGAGGCGGTGGCCGAGGCCAGTCCGGTACCGGTGGTACTCTACAACGTACCGGGTCGGACCGGTTCCAACATCGAGGCCGCCACCCAGCTCACCCTGGCCGACCATCCCGGCATCGTCGGGGTCAAGGAGGCCAGCGGCCGATTGGACCAGGTTGCGGCGGTCCTGGCCGGACGGCCGGAAGGTTTCGCCGTGCTCTCCGGCGACGACGACCTGACCCTGCCGCTGCTGGCCCTGGGAGCCGACGGGGTGGTCAGTGTGGCGGCCAACGCGGTCCCCGACCTGGTACATGATCTGGTCGCGGCCGGCCTGGCCGGCCGTTTCGACCAGGCCCGGGAACTGCATTTCCGGCTGCGTCCGCTCTTCATCGCCCAGTTCACCGAGACCAATCCGATCCCCATCAAGGCGGCAACGGAGCTGCTGGGGCTGGCCGGCGGGGGCGTACGGCTCCCCCTGACCCCGGCCGCCGATTGGACCCGCCAGGCGGTCAGGACCGCCATGGCCAACCTCGGACGGGTCCCCCCGGCCGAGGTCTGACACCCGGACCCGGGACCGCGACGGTGTGGCCCGGCGAGGAGGAAAGCGTGGAACAGGACTTCGCGAGCGGTGACCTGCAGTGGCTCCGCACCACCCTTGAGAGGGCTCACGACCGGGGTTTCGACGACCCCGAGGTGGACACAGGGGAAGTGCTCTCGGCCTTCACCCGACTGCGGGAGGCTCTCGAGAACGGTGTCGTCCGGGCAGCCGAACCCCAGGGCCACCGCTGGACGGTCAATGCCTGGGTGAAGAAGGGCATCCTGGTCGGCTTCCGGGCGGGCCAGGTAGTCGGGCTGGGTCCCGATGCCGTGGCCGGACACGAGCCCGTCCGCTACAGCGACAAGGATACCCTGCCGCTCCGTCCGGCGGCCGGGTTCCCCGAACAGGGGATCCGACTGGTCCCGGGCGGCTCGGCGGTACGGGCCGGCGCTTTCCTGGGGGAGGGGGTCATCCTGATGCCCCCCTGCTATGTCAACGTGGGAGCCTGGGTGGACGAGGGAACCCTGGTCGACTCCCATGCCCTGGTCGGTTCGTGTGCCCAGGTGGGCAAGCGGGTCCACCTCTCGGCAGCCGCCCAGTTGGGTGGGGTCCTGGAGCCGGTCGGCGCCCGCCCGGTCATCGTGGAGGACGATGTGGTCGTCGGCGGGGGCTGCGGGGTCTACGAGGGCTGCATCGTGCGGCGGCGGGCGGTGCTGGCGGCCGGATTGGTCCTGACCGGCTCGACCCCGGTCTTCGATGTAGTGAAGGGCAGTGTCCTGCGCCCCACCCGGGAACTCCCGCTGGAGATCCCTGAAGGGGCGGTGGTGATCCCCGGCACCCGGCGCATCGAGGGCGAATGGGCGGCCGTCCACGGGCTGGGACTGCAGACCCCGGTGATCGTGAAGTACCGGGACGCGGACACCGACGCGGCCACCTCACTGGAGGAGGCCCTGCGATGACCAGCCGGCGACTGGCCGGCCTGCCCCCCTATCTGGTGGCCGAACTGGCCGCTCGGGCCGCTGCCCTGCGGCGGGAGGGGCACGATGTGATCAACCTCTCGGTCGGCTCCCCCGACCTCCCCCCCGATCCGCGGGTGGTGGAAGCGGCCCACCGGGCTCTGGACGACCCGGGACTGCACGGTTATGCCCTGGGACGGGGACTGCCGGAATTCCGCCAGGCGGCGGCCGACTACATGATGCGGCGCTTCGGGGTCGAACTCGATCCCGACCGACAGGTCCTGGGCCTGCTGGGGAGCAAGGAGGGTCTGGGTCACCTGCCCATCGGTCTGTGCGATCCGGGCGACCTGGCTGTGGTCCCCGATCCCAGTTACCCGGTCTACCGGCCGGCTCTACTGCTGGCCGGGACCCGTCCGGTGGCGCTTCCGCTCGACCCTGAAAAGGCCTGGGCTCCCCGCTGGGACCTGCTGGAAGGCGCCTTGGAGGAAGCCGGACGTGAACCGGACGCGGGGCGACTGCGTCTGGTCATCCTGAACTATCCGCACAACCCGACCTCGGCGGTCATCGACCGGGATGCCTTCGACGAGGCGATACGTTGGGCTCGGGAGCGCGAGGCGGTGCTGGTCAACGACAACGCCTACGCCGATATCGGTTTCGACGGCTACCGGCCGCTCAGCCTGCTGCAGGCCCCTGAGGCCCGGGGTGGGGCCGAAGGGAGCGGGGTGGTGGAGTTCCACTCCATGTCCAAGACTTTCAGCATGGCCGGCTGGCGCTGTGCCTTCGCGGTCGGGGACCCGGTGGTCATCGACGCCCTGGCCCGGGCCAAGAACTTCTACGACTCCGGCCTCTTCGCCGTGGTCCAGCGGGCGGCCACTCGGGCACTGGAACTCTCCGACGAGATCGCCCCGCAGGTCTCGGCCCGCTACCAGGCCCGGCGGGATGTCTTGAAGCAGGCCCTGGAACCTCTGGGGCTGCGGGCCAGCCTGCCGCAGGCCACCATCTATCTCTGGGCCGAACTGCCGCCGGAGGCAGGCCCCGACGCCGCCTGGTGCGGCAGGCTGCTCGAAGAGGCCCACGTAGCCCTCAGCCAGGGGAGCGCCTACGGGGAGTGGGGCACCGGCTACGTCCGTTTCGCCCTGACCGAGCCCGAGGAGCGCCTGCTCGAAGTGGTGCGCCGGCTGGAACGGCTGGGCGGCCGATGATGGTCCGGTCGAGGGGCCTCGGATGACCGACTGGATCCGACTCCGGGACCTGGCCTTCCAGGGCCGGCATGGAGTGCTCCCCGTGGAACGGGAACAGCCCCAGCGGTTCGAGGTGGACGTGGAGTTGGGACTCGACCTGGAACCGGCTGTGCGTACCGACGACCTGACCCTGACCGTAGACGTGCGGACGGTACCCGAGCTGGTCCAGGAGATCGTGGAAGGCCGGTCGGTCGAGCTGGTGGAGACGCTGGCCGGCCGGATCGCCGAACGGCTGCTCCGGCTCGGTCCGGTCACCGAGGTGGTGGTGCGGTTGCGCAAGCCCGAAGCGCCGCTCCCGGGCGGGATCGAGCCCGGCTACGAGGTCGAAGTGCGCCGCCGGCGTTATCCCGAACCCCCGGGCCCGGTTGGACGGAGAGGACGTTCGTGAGTCGGGAGACCGGGGGGTCCGACGGCTGCGTGACCGTCTGGCTGGGACTGGGCTCCAACCTGGGCAACCGGGTGGCTGCGCTGCGCACCGGGGTGGCTGCGCTGGAGGCGGCCGGCCTGGAACCTGAGGCCTTCTCCGACCTCTACCACAGCCGCCCTAAGTACGTCACCGAGCAACCCCCTTTCGTCAACGCCGTAGGCCGGTTCCGTACCCGGCTCGACCCGGACGGGGTACTGGCCGCCTGTCAGGCGGCGGAAGCCGCGGCCGGACGGCAGCCCCGCGAACGCTTCGGTCCCCGCGAACTGGACGTCGACCTGTTGGTGTATGGTGACCGGGTGGTGGTCCGGGAGGGACTCCAGGTACCGCATCCGGCCCTGGCCGAGCGGCTCTTCGTGCTGGTCCCGCTGGCCGAACTCGATCCCGACCTGGAGGTCCCCGGTCTGGGTCGGGTAGACGTCCTCTTACAGGCGGCCCGGGCCGCCCTGCCGGAAATCGAGCAGGTGACCTCACTGGGCCGGTTCGTGCCGGGACGCGGGCGGTCGCTGGGCGGACCGGCACCGGCCGGACCCGCCTCGGACGGGGCGTCGGCGTGAGTCTGCGCCGACCGGTCCGCAGTGAGATCGAGGTGCGCGGGGATACCCGGGCGGTGGACCTGCTGGTCATCGAGGGGCCGCCGGGCAGCGGCAAGACGGCGGTGGCCGCGGCTCTGGCCCGCCGGCTGAACGCCCGGGCCGTGCTCGACCGAGCGGGGGAAAATCCCTTCCTGGCCGACTTCTATCGGGATCCGGAGCGCTGGGCCTTCAAGACCCAACTCTTCCTGACCCTCTCCCGTTACATGCAACAGGAGGACCTGCTCCAGGGGGACCTCTTCCACGACCTGACCGTGACCGACTATCTGTTCTCCAAGGACCGCATCTACGCCTCCCTGACCCTCGACGACCGGGAACTGGCACTCTACGAGAAACTGGCCGGTCTGATGGAGGAGGGGATCCCTCGTCCCGACCTGGTGGTCTATCTGCAGGCTGGGGCCGACACCCTGCACGAGCGGCTGGACCGACGGGAGGGGGCCGAAAGGCGGATGTCCCGGGAGTACCTGGTAGCCCTGGTCGAGGCCTATAACTACTTTTTCCTCCACTACGCCCGGTCCCCGGTCATGGTGGTCAACGCCGCCCGGCTCGACCCGGCCGGAGGGAGCTGGCTGGAGGATCTGGCGGCCGAACTGAGGCGTCCCCAGGCCGGTCTGCGTTACTGGAACCCGGCCCCCGCATCCGCTTGAATCCCGGACCGGGAGGGGGTAGGTTGCACCCTGTCCGGCAAGGTCCCCCCACTGCAGGAGCCTCGGCTTGAAGGAAGCACGCTACATCGCCATCGAGGGCCCCATCGGGGTGGGCAAGACCAGCCTGGCGACCCTGCTGGGACGGCGACTGGGCGCCCGGCTGGTGCTCGAGCGACCCGATGAGAATCCCTTCCTGAACGACTTCTACAAGGACTCCAAGCGGTACGCCTTCAAGACCCAGCTCTTCTTCACCCTCTCCCGCTACATGCAGCAACAGGAGTTCACCCAGCAGGACCTCTTCCACGATCTGGTCATCGCCGACTACCTGTTCGCCAAGGACAAGATCTTCGCCTATCTGACCCTGGACGACAAAGAGCTGGCCCTCTACGAGAAACTGGTCGACCTGATCGAGCCGGAGATCCCGCGTCCCGACCTGGTCATCTACCTACAGGCCACCACCGAGGTGTTGCTGGAACGGATCCGGCAGAGGGGGCGGGCTTACGAGCGAAGGCTCGCCGAAGAGTATCTCAAGTCACTTAACGAGGCGTACAACTACTACTTCTTCCACTACCAGGAGAGCCCGCTGCTGGTGATCAACACCAGTGAGATCGACTTCGTGCACCGCCAGGCCGACCTGGACGACCTGATCGAGGAGATCCGCCGGCCCCACGCAGGTACGACCTTCTACGGGCCGCGGCCCACCCAGGTATGACCCCCAGTCCGACCCACGAACCCTCGCGCCGCAAGGTGACGGTGCGTTCCCTGCGAAAGATGAAGCAGGAAGGTCGTCCCATCGTCTGTCTCACGGCCTATGAAGCGCTGACTGCCCGCTTGCTCGACCGGGCCGGGGTCGATGTGGTCCTGGTGGGGGATTCGGCCGGCATGGTGATGGCCGGACGACGCGACACGCTGGGGGTGACCCTGGAGGAGATGCTCCACTTCACACGCTGGGCGGCCACCGGGGTGGAGCACGCTCTGCTGGTGGCCGACATGCCCTTCCTGACCTACCAGGTGACCCGGGAGGAGGCGGTCCGCAACGCCGGCCGGCTGATGGCCGAGGGGGGGGCCGAAGGGGTCAAGCTGGAGGGGGGGGAGCCGATGGCGGAGACGGTGCACCACCTGGTCGAGGTGGGGATCCCGGTCATGGGCCATCTGGGGCTGACCCCCCAGAGTGTGCACGCACTGGGCGGTTACCTGCTCCAGGCCGACGACCCGGAGTCAGCCGAGGAGCTGCGGCGGCAGGCCGTCATCCTGCAGGAGGCGGGCTGTTTCGCCCTGGTCCTGGAGAAGGTGCCGGCCGAAACCGCCGCCGAGGTGACCTCCGCGGTGGAGATCCCGACCATCGGGATCGGGGCGGGGGCCGGCTGCGACGGCCAGGTCCTGGTGACCCAGGACCTGCTCGGCCTCTACACCGAGTTCAAGCCCCGCTTCGTGCGCCTCTACGCCCGACTGGCTGAGGAGGTCTCCGGGGCGGTGGAGCGCTGGGCCGAGGACGTGCGGGCGCGTACTTTCCCGAGTGACGATGAGTCCTACCACCGCGGGAGCGGGTCCTGATGGAGCGGTTGACCGCCTCCGAGGAGATGCGGTCGTGGTCCCGGGAGGTCCGACGTGGCGGGAAGCGGCTGGCCTTCGTGCCGACCATGGGCGCCCTGCACGAGGGGCATCTCTTCCTGGTCCACACCGCCCGCGAGCAGGCCGACCGGGTGGTGGTGAGCGTCTTCGTCAACCCGACCCAGTTCGGGCCGGGCGAGGACTTCGAGCACTATCCCCGTGATACCGAGCGGGACGCGGCCCTGCTGGCCGGGGCCGGGACCGACGCGGTCTGGTTTCCTGCCACCGAAGACCTCTATCCCGAGGGGGCGACCACCTGGGTGGTGGAGACCGGGCTCTCCGCCCGTCTCGAAGGAGAGGCCCGTCCGGGGCACTTCCGCGGCGTGACCACGGTGGTCGCCAAACTGCTCCAGGTAGTGGAACCCGACCTGCTGGTGATGGGCCAGAAGGACGCCCAGCAGGCAGCGGTGGTGGGACGCATGCTGCGCGACCTCAAATCACCGGTCGAGCTCGTCGTGGCCCCGACCCGGCGGGAATCCGACGGTCTTGCCCTCTCCAGCCGCAACGCCTACCTTTCCGCATCCGAACGCCGGCAGGCAGTCTGTCTCTGGGAAGCTCTGCAGGGCGCCCGGGATGCCTGGCGGGTGGGGGAGGAGGACCCGGAGGAGGTCGTACGCCGCATGATGGCGCGGATCACGGCCGAACCGGACACCACGGTCGACTACGCTGCGGTGGTCGACCCGGAGACCTTCGAGTCCGCCGAACGACTGCAGGCGGGGACCCTCCTGTTGCTGGCCGTGCGGGTCGGCAAGACCCGCCTGATCGACAACCTTCCGCTGGACGGGGGCTGACGGGTGCTGGTCACCATCCTGAAATCGAAGATCCAGCGTGTCCGCATTACGGGCACCGAGCTCTACTACGAGGGGAGCCTGACCCTCGACCCGGTGCTGATGGACGCTGCGGAGATGCTGCCGGGTGAGCGGGTGCATGTCGTGAACCTGAACAACGGGGAGCGTCTCGAGACCTACCTCATACGTGGGCGCCAGCCCGGCAACGGAGAGGTCGTACTCAACGGCCCGGCGGCCCGGCGCGGCTACATCGGTGACGAGGTCATCATCATCGCCTATGCCCAGATGGACCCGGAGTCGGCAGCCGGCTTCTTCCCCGTGGTGGTCGCGGTCGACGCGGACAACCATCCCCAGGCGAGACCTTGAACCGGATCCGCAGACCGCATTGGTAGCATACCCACCGCCAGAACCACACCACCGTGACGGGGATGATACGGTCCCCGAGGTGGCCGTCGTGCTGGCTGCCGGCGAGGGCACTCGGATGAAGAGCCCGCTCCCCAAGGTACTCCACCGGGTGGGGGGCCGGACCATGCTCGACCGGGTGCTGGGTATGCTGGAACGGGCCGGGATCGAGGACCTCGTGGTGGTGGTCGGGTTCGGGCGGGCGGCCGTCGAGGCAGAACTGGCCGCCACCCATCCCCGGGCCCGGATCGCGATCCAGGAAGAGCAGCTCGGGACCGGACACGCCGTCCGCTGTGCCCTGCCGCTGCTGTCCGGCGGAGCGGACGCGGTCGGGATCTTCAGCGGCGACACCCCGCTGCTGCGTCCGGCGACCGTACGGGAGCTGGCCGCCGAACATCGTCGTCGCGGGGCGGCGGCGACCCTGTTGACCGCCGAGTTGGAGGACCCGACCGGTTACGGCCGGGTACTCCGCGGCCCCGACGGACTGGTCACCCGCATCGTGGAACAGAAGGACGCCTCGCCCGAAGAGCTCCGGGTGCGAGAGATCAACGCCGGCGCGTACGTCTACGACCTGCCCGCCCTGCGGGAGAGTCTGGTCCGGCTTCGCGACGACAACGCCCAGGGAGAGTACTATCTGACCGATACGATCGGGCTGCTGGGGGCCGAGGGCCGGCCGCTGGCGGCCGTGGTCGCCGCCGGATCGGCTTTCGAGGTACTCGGAGTGAACACTGTCGAACAGCTGCTGCAGGCCGAAGTGGTGCTGCACGAGCGCCAACAGGAGTCGGCGTGACCCCGGTCGCCGGACATCGGGGTGGGATGGGAGGCTCGCTCCCCGGCAGTCTGCTGGGTGGGGTCGGCGTGATCCTGGTGGTCGCGGTGTTGGTGGTGACCGTGGTCGCCATCATGATGCGGCCGAAATCCGGATCCGAACCGGGCGAGGATGCTTTCGCCCGGCTTGAAGAGCAGCAGGCCGCCGAGGCTCCCGACACCCGTCCGCAGGTCGAGGTACTCAACGGGTGCGGCGTGCCCCGGATCGCCGCCCGCGTCCAGGAGTTCCTGCGCGAACG
>Ga0114922_10005594_pt1 | contig 11576 bp, 11 predicted proteins | sample AartaG_FD_100975 | JGI IMG/M metagenome (GOLD analysis project Ga0114922, IMG submission 100975) | Deep subsurface microbial communities from Aarhus Bay to uncover new lineages of life (NeLLi) - Aarhus_00045 metaG | ecosystem: Environmental > Aquatic > Marine > Oceanic > Sediment | place...
ATTAAAAGATGAGTGGTTATCCTATGGATACGATCTGAATATTGGAATAGGCATAAATACAGGCTATATGACTGTGGGGAATATTGGATCGGAATTCCATAGAGACTATACTGTAATTGGCAACCAGGTAAACGTTGCAGCAAGGCTGGAATCGATGGCCAAACCTGGCGAGATTTTAATAACCCAAAGAACTTATAGCAAGGCTAAAGATATAGCTGTCTTTGAAAAGACAGGGGCATTTAATTTAAAAGGAATACATTCGCCAGTTGAAACATACAGGGTGCTATATAAGGAGTGATGTCCGTTGTCTGTTGCTCGTTGTCCGTTGAAATGATTTTATTTCCATTTACCTCCCAAATATCTACCTTTAACATAGCCATCTACTTCCGCACAGATTTCGGATAGTTTTTAGAGCTTCAGTTCAGTTTGTTCATTCGGTCTTCAACACCATTTAAGATCATAGAGGTCAATGGCTGGGATACTCCTACAAAATCCCCTATCTCCAATCCCATATTATACATTATCATAGTACATTATCATAGTGCTTGACAACATCAGTTATATCTATATAATTGGTTACAAGAAAAGACTATTTAGGAGGTCATATGGAAAGGTCTATTATATCTGTTGCAGAAGGGAAAAAAAGTTTTAGCCGATTAATCAATAATGCCCTTGAAAAAAAAGAAGAAGTCATTGTGACCAAGAGAGGAAAGCCTGTAGTGGTCATGGTCCCTTATGAAGAATACAGGCATTCAAAGCGAGTAGATGGCTATAGAAAGATTATGCAGGCAAGAGCAGTCTTTTTAAAAGCAGGTATCTCCGCAGATGAAATTTACAAGGAATCTAAAAGGCAATTGGAGGGGAAAGATTGAAACGGACTGTCATAGACGCAAGTGTGGTTTTGAAATGGTATCTTGCGGATGAAAAACACGGTGAAAAGGCCCTGGGTTTGCTTAACAGATATATATCAAATGAATTAGATATCCTTGCACCCTCATTATTAGAATATGAGGTCATTAATGGACTAATAATAGCGAGGAAGAGGGGAAGAATTGAAGAGGAAACAGTCTTTACTGCCATTGATGGATTTTTGGGCTTAGGGATTGAGCTAAAAAACCTATCCATGTTTTCTACCAGAGTCTTACATGATTGTAAGGTTTATAATAGATCTGCATATGATGCCAGTTATTTAGCCCTTGCAGAAGAGGAAGGCATTCCTCTAATCACTTCGGATAGAGTAATGTATAATGCAGTGCGAAATGACCTTCAATGGGTAAAGTATTTGGGTGATATTTAGGGTTTATATAGTGTGAGATGAATAAGAAAGGGAGAGGAGATTGCCCAATACATTAGAAGATCTTTCCATTTAATGGCCAAACTTATCGAAGTTATCAGTGGCCGGAAAATCTTGCTGGGTAATTCTTTGGAAGTTAAAGCAGTTTAAAGAGCCTCTTAGGCAAAATGCTACAGAATCGATTTCTTGACTATAGCAGGCTCTCTCTTTAAAAAAATAAAAAAGATTCCTATTAACAAGCCAATAGACCTTCAGTCTTAAACCATTTGTTAAAGGCTAATGCTTTTATCTTATTGCTGAATATTATAATATCTATCTGTCCTTTAATTGGGAAAGGGATTGATTTATGGGAAATAAGAAAGGTAATGAGCGGGCAAGGGAAGAGGACTGGGAATATTGTCGCAATATTTTACCTTTAGTTTCAAGGACATTTGCCCTCAATATAGGTCAGTTAGAAGGTGATATCTTTAAGACAGTTCTCCTTGGATATCTGCTGTTTCGGATAACGGATACCTTTGAGGATACTATATATCGGAATGAAAGAGAGAAGATAGCAGATTTAAAAGATTTTGCAGAGATTTTTAAGGGAGGCAAGGGCTTGTCTCATCGGTTACAACTATATGAATCTCTTAAATTCAAATGGAAAGAAAACTCTGATGAAAAAAGCCTTATAGAAAACGGCCATATAGTATTACGATGTTATCTTGATTTACGAGATATTTACAGAAAAATAATTGACCCCTTACTTGTTGAGACCTCAGAAGGGATGTCAAAATTTCAGAAGAGGAAATTACTGAGTAAGAGTGAGATATTTCAGTTAGCAGACATTAAGGAGTTAGAAGAATACTGTTACTATGTAGCGGGTATTGTAGGTGTGATGCTAACAAAAATTTTTTGCCAGAGAGAAAGGATAAAAAAGAAAAAAAAAGAATTGGAGAAATTTCAAATTCATTTTGGCATTGCCTTGCAGCTAATAAATATCATTAAGGATTATCAAAAAGATATAGCAAGGGGTTGGTGTTATATTCCACATAGTATAACAGATGAATATCACATTGAGATTAATACAATTGAATCCTTATCTCTCAAGCAGAGACAGGGAATAATAAATAGCATGATACCTTTTATAGTAACATATCTGGATTCAACTTTGAGATATATAACATTGCTCCCTTTGGAAGAGAGACCTATACGGATGTTTTGTATCATACCATTTGTCTTGGGTTATAGGACATTATCTAAGATAGTGCAGGTGGAAGGAAACAAGATATCAAGACAAGAGGTGACAAATATAATACATAAATCCGGTACCTATGCACAATCAAATAGTTTGCTCAAGGAAGACTATCTGAAAATTAGAGAAAGGTATTTATCGTAACTCAGGTTATCGGGTTCACCGTTGACATCCTTTCAATAAGGCGTGACTTGTAGCAAGAATCGGATGAACTCCTCATTTATCTATAACTCGAAACCAAATACTTCAGACCGATGATTCGACAGTATTTTAGCTCTCTAACCTTGAACTGTGAACCTTGGAACTTTGAACCTGAATAGTAACTATTTATCTTAATTAGAGTAATCCATATCAAGCTGGAAGAATTCCCCAGGTTTTCCAGAGCCTGGTGTTGGGGAATACGTAGTAGGTTCTGTACCTTTTTTAAATGCCTGAAAGTATGTTTTTTGTGAAGAAGGACTGGCTAAAAGGCCAGTTTTTGCATCTATTTTTGTAATAACTACACCTTCAGGATGTTGAAAAGGGATTATTGGTTCTTCTTTGAGAGCATCTCTCATAAAGTAAAGCCAAATAGGGCACGCAGCCCTTGATCCAGTTTCTCCTTTGCCCATTCTTATGTTATCATCATAGCCTACCCAGACGCCAGTAACCAAGGTAGGATTAAAACCTATAAACCATGCATCTCTTAGGTCATTAGTAGTGCCGGTTTTGCCTGCCACTGGTCTTGCCAGTGCTTTAGCCCTCCACCCTGTACCCTCATTGACAACTGCTTGTAGGAGATCAGTCACTAAATATGCCGTTTCTTGAAAGATTGATTCAGTAAAAAAGGGCTGATTTTCTTCGAGAATCTTTCCATTTCTATCAATTATTTTGGTAATATAAATAGGTTTTACCAGCATACCTGCATTGGCAAAAACTGAGTATGCCTTCGTTAATTCAACAAGGGATAATCCCGATGAACCAAGGGCTAAAGAAAGATCAGCATTAAGAGGAGAGTCTATTCCCATCCGCCTTGCATAATCAATTGCGTGCTTAACGCCGATTTTTTTTAAAATCTTTATTGTCATTATGTTTCGTGATTTTATCAGGCCAGTCCTAAATGGGGTAGGCCCATAAAATTTTTCTTTGTAATTTTTCGGCTTCCATAGCTTTTCCTCTTCACCAATGGGAGAGATAAAAGGCGCATCGATAATTATTGAAGAAGGGGTTAATCCATTGTCAAGGGCCGCGGCATAAATAATTGGTTTGAATGCGGAACCAGGTTGCCTCCTTGCTTGAATGGCCCGGTTAAATTGACTTTTGGAAAAATCTAATCCTCCAACCATTGCCTTCACATACCCTGTTTTGGCTTCCAAGCAGAATAGGGCTGCCTGTACCTCAGGTATTTGTTCTAATGATAGGATCAGATGAGGAAAATCCTTGGATTTTTTAATGATTTTCACTGTAATGATATCCCCTGGGGTTAAAACGTCTGCTGGATCACGCAATTTGCTCTCATAATATGCCTTGTCCGGGTCAATCATCCGTGCCCATTTCATATTTGATAAAGGGAGTATTCCTTTTTTATCTCCGATCTGAACAAGAGTTTCTTTATTTATACTGTCTACTTTAATGACAGTACCTTCAGTAACAGTGCCTATTTCCAGAGGGTTTTTGACTAATCTTTCGGACTTTTGCTCATTTAATATATCTTCACCAGGAAAGATGAATCTTCTTGTCGGGCTTCTAAATCCTTCTCTCTTGTCGAGTTCATATAGTCCTTTTTTTATTGCTTTTTTTGCTGCTTCCTGCATTTTTAGATTAACAGTGGTATAGATCTTTAATCCCCCTTTGTAGAGGAGATGGAGACCATATTTTTTCTCAATCCTTTGGCGGATATGTTCTAAAAAGTAAGGAGCCTTTTTATGGTACTGTTCTTTTTCTGGCAAGATCTCTAACTTTGTGTTTAATGCCTCTTTAAATTGTTTATCGTTTATAAATCCCTCATCTTTCATTCTCTCTAAAACGTATTTTTGCCGTAGCTTGGCCCTGTTAAAATGTTTGATAGGGTCATCTCTGCTTGGGGCTTGAGCTAGGCCTGCCAAGAGAGCTGATTCTGCGGTATTCAATTCCTTTGCATTTTTGCCAAAATAGACCTCGCTGGCTGCCTCAATACCATATAGTCCATGACCCATGTATATTTGATTAAGGTAGAGGTAAAGAATTCTCATTTTAGAGAATTCCTTTTCAATTTGAAGGGAAAGCAGCGCTTCCCTTACCTTTCTTTTGTACGTTCTCGCAGGGTTTTTTAGAAGAAGCGATTTGGTAACTTGCTGTGTAATAGTGCTTCCTCCTTGCTCGATCCTACGTGCCCTAATATTTTTAATAAGTGCCCTCACAATACCTAAAAAATCGATACCCTTGTGCCGAAAAAATCGAGCGTCTTCTGCGGCGATAAAGGTGTTAACGGTATGCGTGGGAATTTCGTCTAAAGGAACTAAGATCCTCTTTTCATCCGAAAATTTACCTATGATCTGACCATCGTCAGCAAATACTTTTGTAATGATTGGAGGATTGTAATTTTTAAGAGCGCCTATATATGGAAGGTTGCTCGACCAGAGATACCATAAGGCAATACCTGTTGATGCGATTAAAAGGATGATAAAAAGGATGAAAAAAAGTCCTATTTTGATACATTTTTTCATACAATTAACTTCCTGTCGAGAGATCTGTATTGTATTGCCTCAGCTATATGAATCTGTTCAATATCCTGATATCCTGCAAGATCAGCGGTAGTTCTGGAAATTTTAAGAATGCGTGAAAGGGCCCGCGCACTCAACCCAAATTTCTCCATAGCCATTTCCAATAATGAATTGGATTTCTCGTCGATTTGACAGAATTTTCTTATCTGTCTGCTGTTCATCATGGCATTGGTATGGATCTTTGACTTATGAAACCTTTTTTCTTGGAGGTTTCTTGCCTTTATTACTCTCTCACTGATATCAAAAGAAGATTGACCTTGGCTGGTCCCCGTGAGATCTCTGAAAGGCACTGATGGCACATCTATATGTATATCAATGCGATCCATAAGAGGACCTGATATCCGTGCCCTGTATCTTTGTATTTCTCTATAAGAGCATGTACATTCCCGCTTTGGGTCGCCAAAGAAACCACACGGACATGGATTCATTGCACCTACCAGAATAAAGTTAGCCGGATATGTTACTGTAGAACTTGCCCTGGATATGGTAACGAGGCCATTTTCCATTGGTTGCCTGAGAACCTCAAGAACATTTTTTTTAAACTCCGGCATTTCATCTAAAAAAAGGACCCCATTATGAGATAGGCTCACCTCTCCAGGTTTTGGTGTCTGGCCACCACCTATCAGGCCAGCATCAGAAATGGTGTGGTGGGGAGCCCTAAAAGGTCTGATTGTTATCAAACCTTTCCCTCTAGGCATGAGCCCCATAACAGAGTAAACTTTGGATGTCTCCAGAGATTCAGAAAAAGTAAAATGTGGCAATATTGTGGAAAGTCTTTGTGCAAGCATGGTCTTTCCTGCACCTGGTGGACCGATCATCAACAGGTTATGACCACCTGCAGCGGCGATCTCCAAGGCCCTTTTAACATTTTCCTGCCCACGTACATCACTAAAGTCGATATCATAGTTTCGTTGCGTACCCATGAAATCAGGATCTATTTTGATTGGCGCTAAACATTCAATACCATTCAGTGATTGAACTAACTCTGAAAGTGTAGTAACAGGATACACATTTATTTCACCAACTACGCCTGCTTCCATGGCATTCTCTGAAGGAAGATAGATTCCTTTTTGACTGACTTCCTTGGCCATTATGGCCATAGAGAGAGCACCCTTAATAGGCCTTATGCTACCGTCTAACGAGAGCTCACCAACAATAAGGTGATCTGTTAAAGCTGAATGGGGAATAAGTCCAGTTGCTGTCAGTATTCCTATAGCTATAGGAAGATCGAAGCCACTGCCTTCCTTTTTTATGTCAGCAGGGGCAAGGTTAACAGTAATCCTATCAGCAGGGAAATGATAGCCAGAATTTCTAAGAGCAGCCTTGACCCGATCTTTACTTTCCCTCACTGCACCTTCTGCTAAACCTACGGTGGAAAAATATGGCAGTCCTCTCGAGATATCCACCTCGACTTCCACTATATAGGCGTCAATTCCTATAACAGAGCTGCTATAAACCGTCCCAAGCATAATTTTCTCTCGTTAGTTTAGATATAATAATATCGTTTATTGAAGAATTAATATAGTATTATTTGAAAAATAAGATTCGATGATTATTGTTCAATAAAAATAACCCTTTTTATTGTAAATATAAAAATGAATATAAAAATATCTTTACTTTTAACAAAATGCAAGATATAAAGAAAAGTTAATTTTTTTTGAGGAGTTTAAAGAATGGCTCGGATCACAATAGAGGATTGCTTGAAGGGTGGATGTAATAAATTTATGTTAGTACATTTAGTAGCAAAGAGAGTTATTCAGTTTAGGAAGGGAAGAGAACCTCTTCTTGCCACCACAAACAAAGAAATAGTAAATGCCTTAAGAGAGATTGCTGCTGAAAAGGTTAGCATGAAGGAAAGCAGTAATTTTATAGAAGAAAATTTAGCAGAAAAAGATTTAATAGAAGATGATTTAGGCAAAGAACCTGAAATCTCTGAGAAGAGAGATGATGGAGAGGTTACTCATAGTGAGGATCCTTTCAATAATGTGTAATAGGCCATGCCGATAACCAGAGATTATTATGAAATCCTTGGTGTTTCCAGGGATGCAGATGAGGATACGATAAAGAAGTCCTACCGAAAACGTGCCTTTAAGTATCATCCGGATAGAAACCCTGGGGATAAAGAAGCCGAAGAGAGGTTTAAGGAAGCTGCGGAGGCTTATGAGGTACTGAGGGACATGGAAAAGAGGAGAACCTATGATCTTTATGGCCATGATGGCTTGAGGGGCACAGGATTTACAGGCTTTGGCGGTTTTGAAGATATTTTTTCTAGTTTCGGAGATATATTTGAGGATTTCTTCGGTTTTGGTACAGGGCGCTCAAGAAAAACGAGAGCAAGAAAAGGTAATGACCTGCGATACAATTTAGAATTGACCCTTGAAGAAGCATATAAAGGAAAGGAAGAGGAAATTGTTTTCGATAAATGGGAATCTTGCAATATATGTGGAGGCATTGGGGTCACGCCAGGAAGTGAGCTAAAGATTTGCCATGCCTGTCATGGTGAAGGTGAGATTGCCCGTTCTCACGGTTTCTTTCAAATAAGAACAACCTGCTCAACATGCAATGGCACAGGCGAGGTTATTGTTGACCCATGCCGCAAATGTAATGGTAAGGGAAAAATAAAGGCTGAAAAGAAGGTCCTGGTAAAGATACCGCCAGGTGTCGATACTGGTATACGATTGAGGATTAAGGGAGAAGGAGAGGCTGGAGAAACTGGAGGACCACCTGGAGATCTCTTTGTAATAGTCTATGTTAAGGATCATGAATTTTTTGTGAGGGATGGGGATGATCTTAAATGTCAGGTTCCGATATCTTTCCTGCAGGCAGCCTTAGGGACTGAGATATCTATTCCTACCTTGGACAATAATAAGGAGACAAGTATTACTATTCCAGAGGGGACTCAACCAGGAGAGATTATTAGACTTAAAGGTTGGGGCATGACAAGCCTAAGGAGAGGGAGGGGAGTCGGTGACCTCTTTGCTCAACTTATCGTTAATATACCTACCAAACTGAGCAAGCGACAGAGGGAATTACTTATGGAGTTTAGCGAACTAGAAGAGAAAAAGATTATAGAGAAGAATAAAAATTTTTGGGGTAAAATAAAGGGGATATAGCGCTGAGGAATTTTGAATTTTGAATTAAGCAATTGAGGGTTTAGCCGATGGATCAAAAAAAGGTTGATTATTTTAATGAATTGCTCCAGAGCCAGCTTGATGAGCTCATTGAAGATGCCCTTAAGACACTCAATGGGATGACTAATCTAAAGGATAATTTTCCTGACCCTACTGATAGGGCTTCCTTAGAGACAGACAGGAACTTTCTTTTAAGGATCAGGGATAGAGAAAGGAAGTTGATTGAAAAGATTAAAGAGGCCCTTGAAAGAATAGGTAATGGCACCTTTGGGATTTGTGAGGTATGCGGGAAAGAGATAGGGGAAGAGAGATTGAAGGCAAGGCCTGTTACTACCCAATGCATTGACTGTAAAAAGAAACAAGAAGCCAGAGAAAAGGCCAAGGGTTTATAAAGAAATCAGGCTGGTATGAAAATAGCTTACCTTGATTGCTTTTCTGGTGTAAGTGGGGATATGTTCGTTGGATCTTTACTCGATGCCGGCTTGCCCTTGGAGGAACTTGAAAGTATCATATCCGGGCTTAATTTAAACGGTTACAAGCTATCAGTAAACAAGGAGGGAAGAAATAACATATTTGGGACACGGTTCTCTGTTTCTCTGCGGGAAAAGGATCAAAAAGCTCGATATTTAAAGGATATAAAAGAAATAATTAAAAGAGGTGATATTCCTTTAGTGGTTGCTGAAAAATGCATTTCGATTTTTGAAAAGTTGGCAATGACTGAAGGTGAGATACACCATATTTCGCCAGATGAAGTGCATTTCCACGAGGTTGGTGCGGTTGACTCTATTATTGATATCGTTGGATCAGTCGCAGGGATTTATCTTTTGGGTATTGAGAAGCTCTTTGCTTCAAGAATTCCTGTAGGAAAAGGAATTATAACAAGTGCTCATGGAAAGATCCCGCTGCCTTCGCCTGCAACAATCGCACTTTTAGAGGGTGTTCCTATCTATGATAGCGATCAGGATGTTGAAATGGTTACCCCTACAGGAGCTGCTTTAATTACCTCACTTTGTTCCTCCTTTGGTCCTATGCCTCCAATGACAATAGATAGAGTAGGTTATGGGGCCGGCAGAAGAAGTTTAGCTGACAGGCCTAATCTTTTACGTATTCTCATTGGAAATGATTTAGATAAAAAAAGATCGGATACAGTAGTGGTCTTAGAGTCAAATTTAGATGATATGAGCCCCGAATTGTTGGGTTATTTAATGGACAGACTTTTTGATGCAGGCGCCAAAGATGTTGCCTTCTCTCATATCCAGATGAAAAAGAATAGGCCTGGTATCCAGCTCCAGGTGATAGGCCAACCTGAAGATAAGGATAGGCTTAGCAATATTATCTTCAAGGAGTCAACTACATTAGGGGTTCGATTTACCTATAGCCAGAGGTCTGTTTTAACACGGGGAGAGTTGATGGTTGAATCTCCATGGGGAAAAATGAGTGTCAAAAAGGTTATCAATCGGGATGGAAAAACAACGGTTTTGCCTGAATATGAGGAATGCAGGAGAATAGCAAAAACTAACAACCTTGCCCTACGAGATGTTTATGCATGGGCGGCAGGCCTTACAAAACGCCATGAGAAATAGTATTTGGACCCTTTCGCTCTCATCTGTGACTTCTTGGCTTAAGGTGGAGCTTCACTAGTCTTGCATAAATATCCTCGTATACTCCGGATACCTATTTGAAAAAGTCCTTTGGCACCACTACAATCCCTCTGGGCGTTACCGTAAAGCGTTTCATATCTTCACCCGGGTTATAACCGATTTCAGTGTGAGCTGGAATTACATTATGTTTATCAATAATAGCCTTCTTGATCTTGCAATGTCGTCCAATTACCACATCATCCATGATCACTGATTCCTCAACAGTTGCCCAGCTCTGGATAAACACATAATAAGAAATCACTGAATTCCTGACAATTCCACTTATTATGGAGCCCGAGGCCACAATTGAATCCAGGGCCTTGCCTACTCGAAAACCATCAGGTCTTTCGTTGCCAAACACGAATTTTGCAGGTGGAGCTGGTATCTGATAGGTGTGGATAGGCCAGTTTTTGCCATAGAGATTAAAAGAGGGATCCAATCCGGTTAGGTCCATGTTGGCGTTCCAATATTCATCCAAGGTGCCAACATCTCTCCAGTAAGAAGAATCGTGGGTTCTTGGTACGAGCCTAAATTTTCGCTCGCCACTTTCCAGAGTATCATAGACATAATCCTCTATCACATTCTGCTGCTGGAAGGGATAGGCGTACACTTGTGATTTAGGAATTAAAGAGGGAATTATGTCTTTACCAAAGTCATCCTTATCACTCGATTTGAGGGCATTCAAGAGTGTATCTATTTTAAATAGGTAAATGCCCATGGATGCAAGCACTCGGTTGGGAGATCCTGGAATGGTCTTAGGATTTTCCCTGGGTTTTTCCTTAAATCCCGTGATGCGGTAGTCCTCATCTACCTCGGCAACACCCACCTGAGGAGCCATCTCCTTTCCCACTTCATTGAGGGCAATGCTCAGATCTGCGTTTTTCTCTAAGTGATATCTGAGAAAACGATTGTAGTCCATCTTGTAAATATGATCACCTGATAGGATCAAGACATGGTGAGGTCTTGTTAGCTCAATGAGATAAAGATTTTGGCGAATGGAGTCAGCAGTTCCCTGGTACCAGTCTCCGCTGATCCTCTGCTGAGGCGGCACAATCTTTAAAAAGTGCCCAAGCTTCAGATTGAATATATTCCAACCAGCTTCAAGGTGATCAGTGAGTGATTGAGACTTATATTGCGGTAGAATAATAATTTTGTATAATCCGGAATTTATACAATTACTAAGGCTCAGGTCTATAAGTCTGTAGATGCCGCCAAAAGGGACTGCTGGCTTAGCTCTATCCAGTGTAAGAGGCATAAGCCTTTCTCCTCTCCCGCCGGCCATGATAAACGTGATAGTATTTTTCATGATTCCACTATATTGAGAATACCATATTACCTACAAAAAGTATGTGTAAAGGATGATTGGATGTCAAGGGAAAAGCCAAAGTGCCACACGGCTCGTAGCTAATTTTCGTTAAAGAGAAAAATATCTATCGAAAAAGAAATAAACCCAAGATAAAGAATTGAGATATTGATAGCAGTTCGTGGGTTCAGGGGTTCTATGATTCAAGGATCTGTCGAGAAGGCCTGAATCCC
>Ga0114922_10005595_pt1 | contig 11574 bp, 17 predicted proteins | sample AartaG_FD_100975 | JGI IMG/M metagenome (GOLD analysis project Ga0114922, IMG submission 100975) | Deep subsurface microbial communities from Aarhus Bay to uncover new lineages of life (NeLLi) - Aarhus_00045 metaG | ecosystem: Environmental > Aquatic > Marine > Oceanic > Sediment | place...
GACCGGCAGGGCTGGGCCCAATGACGGGCAGAGCAGCGGGTTTTTGTAATGGGTTTGGTAGACCTGGATTTGCCAATCCTGTTCGTGGAAAGCGATTAGGATTTGGTAATAGGATGTCTTACGGGCGTTTCTATGCTGGGCGTTATAGCTGTTTCTATCCTTGGCGGGCTCGAGGTGGATGGTGGAAAAGGTGGAGACCATATTGATGCCTTTGCTGAGGAAGAATTTTAAGGAGGTGACAGAATGTGGCCTTGGTTTGGATGGAATCCTCGGAGAGGGCCTATATCCGTACGTAGAATGCCTTATGATTACCCTTGGGGGGCCATATCTAAAGAAGAAGAGGTGAGGATGCTTGAAGAACAGGAGAGGTGGCTGACGAATGAATTGAATGATGTGAAGGAGAGAGTTGGAGAACTACGAAAATAAAATTAAGGAGGTGAATTATGCCAGGATTTGATGGAACAGGACCAGGTGGAATGGGCGCGATGACGGGGGGTGGAAGGGGTTTTTGTAACCCTGGAGGCTCAGGTAGGTGGTACGGTTTAGGCAGAAGAGGAGGAGGTTTTGGGTTTAGGGGAGGCTCTCCTCCCTGGCCTTTCGTTGGTATAGGTAGGGGGGGGTTACCTAGAGGTGCATATCCGGGAGTTGTTGGGATGCCAACGTCGCCAGGCTACCCTTCCTATAATAGCCCTTCGACGATGCCCTATGGGGGCAATCCTTACGCTCCACAAATGACTCGGGATCAGGAGCTGGATTTTTTGAAGACCCAGACAGAAGCAATGAAGGAGCAATTAGAGCAAATTGGTGCTAGAATGAAGGAACTGGAAACAGAAGAGTAAGAAGGAGGTATATCATGAAAATCGCAGTGTCGGCAATAGCCCCTACTTTAGATGCTGAGGTAGACCCGCGGTTTGGAAGGTGTCAATACTTTGTTATTGTCGACCCGCAAACTATGGAATTTGAAGCCTTACAGAATTCTAGTGCCATGGCTTCAGGTGGAGCTGGTATCAGCACAGCTCAGATGGTCGCCAATAAAGGGGTACAGGTGATACTTACTGGTAATTGTGGACCCAACGCTTATCGGACATTATCCGCTGCTGGCCTTCAGGTGATCACTGGTGCTACCGGCAAGATAAGGGATGTTGTGCAGGCTTATAAGGATGGTAAATTTCAGCCAATCGTTCAGGCTAATGTAGATAGCCATTATGGTATGGGTAGCGGTTCCGGTATGGGGGGAGGTCGAGGAATGGGTATGGGTAGGGGAATGGGGCGTGGTATGGGGATGGCATCTATGACAGAATCAGTACCTCAAACCACGAATGCAGAACAAGAGGTAGAGATGCTTAAAAGCCAAGTACAGGTACTGGAGCAGCAGCTAAATGAAATACAACGGAATATTGAGAAGTTAGGCAAAAAAAATGAATAGGAAGGTGAGTTATGCCCATTTATGAATATGAATGTGCCCAGTGTGGGCAAAAATTTGAGGTTCGTCAATCGATTGGGGAAGGAGGCTCTGACTTAAGCTGCCCTGAATGTCATGCCTCTAATCCTAAAAAGCTCTTTTCTTCGTTTTTCAGCCCAGGTGCAGGTGCTAATATTGCTGGGCTTGGTGAGCCTTCGGGGACAACTTACCCCACTTGTAGCTCTGGACTTTGTGGGTTGTAACCTTAAAGAGCGGACAAAGCTAATTCTTATTGGAGGTGTTATTATGCCTAGAGGAGATGGAACAGGCCCTTATGGTGGAGGGCCGGGTACAGGTACAGGCAGAGGTAGGATGGGAGGGAATCGTCCTGGAGCGGGCCCTGATGGCGGTTGTATCTGCCCCGCTTGTGGGGCAAGGGTTCCCCACCAGGTGGCTGTTCCTTGCTATAACCTGAGTTGCCCTAAATGCGGTGCAAAGATGGCAAGAGAGTAGGGTGGTAATTTCCGTTGCTAGTGGTAAGGGTGGCACCGGGAAAACACTGGTGGCTACAAATCTAGCTCTAGCGTTACGTGACAAGCGCAGGGTGCAGTTATTGGACTGTGATGTGGAAGAGCCTGACGCTCATATCTTTCTTCATTTGGCTATTAACCAAAGTGAATCTGTAACGATTCCTGTGCCCAGAATAGATGAGATGAAGTGCACTTATTGCGGTAAGTGCGCTGAAGTTTGTGTGTATAATGCTATTGCTGTGCTAAAGGAAAAGGTACTTGTTTTCCCTGAGTTATGCCATGGTTGTGGAGCATGTTCTTATTTGTGCCCTGAATCGGCTATCTCAGAGGTGGGAAGAGAAGTAGGAGTGGTGGAAACTGGAGAGTCAGGAAATATGGAGTTTATTCAGGGACGACTTGCCATTGGAGAACCAATGGCTCCACCTATAATCAGGGAGGTGAAGAAGCACATTGATCGTATAAGAGAGGTTGTTATAGACGTTCCTCCGGGAACGTCTTGCCCTGTGGTAGAAGCAGTTAAAAATAGTGATTTTTGCCTCTTGGTGACTGAGCCTACTCCTTTTGGGTTAAACGACCTTTCGCTGGCAGTGGAGTTGATGAAAAAATTACAAATTGTGTGCGGCGTGGTAATTAATAGGGATGGTGTGGGAGATGGGAAAACTGAGCAATACTGCCAGGATCAAGGAATACCCATCTTGCTGAAAATTCCTTTGGATAGAAATATTGCCAGACTATATTCGAAAGGAGTTCCGTTGATAGAAGGCATGCCCGAGTGGCGTAAGGCTTTTGTTGCTCTTTTTCAAAACATAGAACAAATAGTCGCAGCTAGTCAGGTGATGAAATGATAGCTTGTTAGGGAGTTGTCGTAGGGGGTGAAGCAGGCCTTAGGGAGTAGCAAATATATATGGGGAATTTGATTTTGGAATTCAGTCTGAGAAAATTAAACTGGGGGAATTTGCACGGTGTGCCCAATATTTGCAGGAAAGGAATGGCGAAGTCTGTCGAATTCGCACACAATGTGGGTAATGGGTTGGGGGATCAATGAAAGAGCTTGTGGTTCTTAGTGGCAAGGGAGGGACTGGGAAGACAAGTCTGACAGCTTGCTTTGCCTCTTTAGTTCCAAACAAAATATTGGTTGACTGTGATGTCGATGCTGCGGACCTCCACCTCTTACTCAAACCACAAATTAAAGAGGAAAATGAATTTTGGGGTGGACAAGTTGCCTTTATTGATAGGGGAAAATGTACAGAGTGCGGGCTTTGCCAGGAAGTATGTCGTTTTGGGGCTATAAAGGATTACTTTGTTGATAAGATTTCTTGTGAGGGCTGTGGGCTATGTTTTCAAATCTGCCCAGTTGACGCTATTGCTATGCGAGCCTCTATGGCTGGGCATTGGTTTATTTCTGAGACAAACTATGGCATTCTCATCCATGCTAAGTTAGGAATTGCTGAGGAAAACTCTGGCAGGCTAGTAACCTTGATTCGGGATAGCGCCAGGCGCGTAGCAGAAAAGGAAAAACTCGACTATATTATCAACGATGGCCCACCAGGTATTGGTTGCCCAGTTATTGCTTCTCTATCTGGAGCAAATTTGGCGCTCCTGGTAATTGAGCCAACATTATCAGGGATTCATGACTTTGAACGTATAATTGGCGTGTGCCGTCATTTTAGCGTTCCCATCATGGTTTGCATTAACAAATATGATATCAATGAAGAGAATTCCTGCCACATTGAGGACTATTGTCATAGAAATGGTATAGAGGTGGCGGCAAAAATTCCTTTTGATAATGCAGTGACCAAGGCAATTGTTCAAGGTTTACCTGTGACAGAGTATTCCGATAACGAAGTGACTCAACAAGTGAAAGAGCTATGGCAAGTTATTTCAGTAAAACTAAATGGCTAGGAGGGAAGAGATGCCAATTTATGAATACAGGTGTTTAAGTTGTGGAAAAATATCGAGGATCTTTCTTCGGAACCCTGAAATCGGAGATTATTGAGTGTCCGATGTGTGGCAGCGAGAATAATGAATAGCTCTATACCAGGTATAACTTGTTGTGGTAGAATGGAGCGCTGCGAGGCACCACCTTGTTCTGGGGATGGTACTTGTAGAAGGAGTAACTGAAAATGAGATATGCAGTACCCGTGGTAAGTGGAAAAGTGGCTGAGCACTTTGGTCATTGTAGCCATTTTGCCTTGTTTGATGTCGACGAAACAAGAAAAGCGGTTGTAAACAGAGCGCTAGTAGCTTCGCCAGGGCATCAGCCTGGAGTCCTTCCGTCGTGGCTAGCAGGGGAAGGAGTTTCTGTTGTTATAGCTAGTGGTATGGGGTCCAGAGCACAAAGTCTTTTTGCAGAGAACCATATTGAGGTTGTTATTGGCGCGCTAGAGGGTGAACCGGAGGAAGTCGTTCTGGATTACATGAGAGGTACATTGGCTACTGGTGGTTATTTGTGTGACCATTAGGCATATAAAGATAGGAGGCAAATGTTATGGCAACTGAAGACTTGGTGAGGAAAGCATTAAATAAAGTGCTTGTTCCTGGAGTGATGCGTAACTTGATACAGATGAACCTGGTGCGCAGCGTTGAGATTGAAGGGGGTGAAGTTAAAATCACTTTGGCTTCGACCGCTATCTCTGCCCAGTCTCAGGATTGGCTAAGAGATAAAGTGATCACAGTAGTTAGTGAACTCTCTGAAGTGAAAGAAGTTGTTGTTGATCTTGTAGAAGCCAAACCCAAGGAACTTAACCAAATTCAGAATATAATAGCTGTGATGAGCGGAAAAGGTGGAGTGGGCAAGTCTTTGGTAGCTGGTTTACTGGCTGTTGCTTTTGCTCGAGATGGCAAGGAGGTTGGCGTACTTGATGCTGATATTACTGGCCCTAGTATCCCTAAAATGTTTGGGTTGAATGTCCATCCTGCCGGCAACGAAACAGGTATTTTGCCGATACTATCGAAGTCTGGAATTGAGGTTATGTCTATGAACCTTCTATTGCCCAATGAAGATGAAGCAGTTATCTGGAGGGGCCCTCTTATGTCAAAAGCTATTACGCAGTTTTGGGAGGAGGTGCTTTGGGGTAAACTTGATTATCTTGTGGTTGATTTGCCTCCTGGCACTGCGGATGCCGCGTTGACAGTATTGCAGACCTTACCGCTTTCCGGCGTAATCGAGGTTTTTACTCCTCAGGAGTTGACGGGAATGATAGTGAGGAAGGCAGTGAAAATGGCGAGGAAGTTGGACGTTCGTGTTCTGGGGGTAATAGAGAATATGAGCTATCTATTGTTACCCGAAACGGGTAACAAACTGGAGGTTTTTGGCCGGAGCAAGGGAGACGAAATGGCTAAGGCCTCTGAAGCACCATTGTTAGGGCGATTGCCTATTGATCCTCAATTGGCTAAATTGTGTGATGAGGGAAATATTGAGAGATATAATTCGGATGCCTTGTCACAAATCTTTGCCAATGTAGGTGCTGCTCTAAATGAGATAAAGTGAAGTGCTAAGCCAGGAGTAATGACAGTGGAAGGTGACAATTCATTTGAAGAATTGGAGAAATCTGTTATGCAGGATATGCGGAAAGCCTATTCTGAGGAAGCGATCGACCATTTTCTTAACCCGAGAAATCTGGGGCAGATTGAATCACCAGATGGATTTGGCAGAGTAACTGGCCCTTGTGGGGATACCGTTGAGATATATCTCAGGGTAAATGGAGATAGGATTGTGAATGCTACTTTCCTGACTGATGGTTGTGGCCCCAGTATTGTCTCTGGTAGTATGGCCACTGAGTTAATTAAAGGAAAGACTATTGTTGAGGCTCAGAACATAAGCAAAGATGATATTCTGAATGCCTTGGGAGGACTTCCTGAGGAGAGCCAGCACTGTAGCCTCTTGGCAGCAAATACAGTCAAAGAAGCAGTTAGAGATTATTTAGCTCTTAGGAATGAACCATGGAAAAGGCTTTACAAAATCTGCTAGAACTTGGAACGTATAATGAATTTATTGTCCATAGCACAGCTTTGCATTGGGGATATTGCTTTTGTTTGACTGGGACTAGTATGCCAATGGCATACTAAGCGAAAGTAACTTTTACTTCATCTCCTACTTCTAAACCAAGGAGATCGTAGGCACTTCCATTTGTTAGCGATATTTCTAGGTAACCACTACTGTTTAGGATAGCTATCAACCTCTTCCCCTCTTTGTAGTAACGTGATATGCCCTGGATGTATTGTCCTGCTGCTTCAATAACGATATTTTCCTGTAATAAATCGGTGTTTCTTATATTGGTGATCAGGTTGCCGAAATTGTCGATATGTATGATGTGGCCTGCTAGGTTATTTTGTGGATCAAAAGATGGTTTTGGAGTAGGGAAAACGTGAAGAGAGGTAATCCTTTCTCCAAATTCATAGATCGATATGCCTAGAGATAAGCCTGCAGCAACCGGTGCGAAGATATCTCTCCCATGAAATGTAGGGCAGACAGGCTGCCGCCAAAAACGTGGTTCAGTAATAGCCACAGCTTCAAATCCCTTTTTGAAAACCACCTTCCCAAGATTGTTGGAATGGTGATTCAAGTGTTTTTCATTGGGGGATAATTCGTTAATTACATAACTGAGAATACCATTATCAGGAGCAACGAAGAGAGATGAAGGTGTTTTCAGTATTATTCCACGTTGTTCACTTCCTACACCAGGGTCAACGATAGCCATGTGGATGCTTTGCTCGGGAAAGTAGCGATAGGCGATATTGAGGATAAAAGCAGCTTGTGTAATATTCTGCGGTTCAATGGAGTGCGTAATGTCAACGATGGTGACTCTCGGGTTAGTACTCAGAATGACACCCTTCATGGTAGCAACGTAAGTGTCGTTGAAACCGAAGTCAGTAGTTAACGTTATGATTGGATTCATCCCCGATTATGAAGCGGAGGCAACTATGAATATTGCCAAGGTAATGAAAATGACAGCCAAGACAATGGTGAGTTTAAACAAAGTTTTTTCTATTCCTCGTCGTGTTCGATAAGTTGACTCAGCTTGTCCAAAGATACCTCCTAGGCCTCCTCCGTGGAGCTGAAATAGGACAGTGGCAATTAAAGCTATAGCCACTAATATTTGAGCAATGGCGAAATATTTAGGCAACTTGTTTTCCTCCTAGTTCTTGTACGAGAATCTCATTTACCAAAGTAGGATTGGCTCTTCCTCTTGTGTTTTTCATTACTTGCCCTGTGATGAAGGTTAAGGCTTGCTGCTTCCCAGCCTTATAGTCTGTCACTGCTTTGGCATTGCTGGCTATTACTTTTTTGACTGCATCTCTAATTCTAGTAGCATCGCTGATTTGGCTGAGTTCTTTCTCCGCTACAATAGTGCTAGCTCTTTTGCCGCTGTAGAACATTTCTTCAAATACCATTTTGCTGGCTGGGCCGCTGATAAACCCTTTATCTACTAAGTTAAGCATCTCTACTAACTGAGTTGGGCTTATATTGGTGGTTTCTATGCTAGCGCTGGTTGCATTAAGCAGTCGACTAAAGTCACCTAGAAGCCAATTGCCGACCAATTTTGCCTTGCCCTTATCCATTAATTCAACGCAATTTTCAAAGTAACTTGCCAATGCCTTGGAGCTTGTTAAGATACCAGCATCATATGGCGATAGTCCGTATTGCGCTGTGAATCGTCTTTTTCTTGTTTCAGGTAACTCGGGTAGCTTTGCTCTGATTTTCTCTATCAAAGTTTTATTAAAAAGTAGTGGAGGCAAATCGGGTTCAGGAAAATAGCGATAATCATTAGCATATTCTTTGCTCCTCTGACTTACCGTTACGCCTTTTTCATCTAGCCAGCCTCTGGTTTCTTGCACCAGCTTGCCGCCCTCTCCGAGCACAGTCCTTTGTCTCTTGGATTCATGTTTCATGGCTTGGTAAACTGCCTTGAAGCTATTCATGTTCTTAACTTCTACCTTGGTCAACAGATCCCTGCTACCTTTGGGGCGAATGCTTAGGTTAGCATCACACCTGAAGCTGCCTTCTTCCATGTTGCATGTAGACACTTCTAAATAACGAAGGATGGAATGTAACATAACGAGATAATCGCGAGCCTCTTCGGGGGAGCTGATTTCTGGTTCGCTGACAATCTCCATCAGAGGTACCCCGGAGCGATTGACATCTACTAGGCTATAACCCTCTTTATGCCATAACTTGGCCACATCCTCTTCAAGATGTACTCTGGTAATGTTAATTCTCTTTTTGGTTCCGTTGTTGCCAATATTTAGATGGCCTTGCTTTCCTACAGGAGCATCGTACTGGGAAATCTGGTAGCCCTTCATCAAGTCGGGGTAAGAGTAGTTTTTGCGATCAAATTTAGTGGACTTATTGATAGTGCAATTCAGGGCAAGCGCAGTCATCATAGTATATTCCACTGCTTTTTTATTAATAACAGGTAGAGTTCCAGGCATACCCAGGCAGATAGGGCAAACGTGAGTATTGGGTGGAGCATTGATGTAATCGGTACCGCAAGAGCAGAACATCTTACTCTTGGTTAGTAGTTGAGCATGAACTTCCAAACCTATGACAGTTTCATAATCCATAAACGTAGAAATAGTATAGCAAGCATGCTAATTGGACACAAGAAAAGGTAAACTGTTTTGCCAGAGGGGAGGCGTCCCGCTTCGTAAAGCGGCTTGAATCCTGGATGAAAACTGCAGCCAATGCTTGAAAATATCGCAATTACATTGTCTCTGTGTATTCCCGTGTGCTGCCTCGCGTCACTTTACCCTTCCTTTTTTGGCAACAGTAGTAAGTGGCACAATTCGGACTCTTCAAATCTTTGTTTAAGTAGAGTAGAATAGGTGTTCTGGAAATTTGCATGTTTTGGGAGGCAAGAATTTGGAAATTAAGGTCATAGCTGGTGATATAACTCAGATAGAGGCTGATGCTATTGTAGTAAATCTCTTTGAAGGTGAGCAACCTGGTGATGTTACTGCTGTTGTTGATAAAGCTTTGGATGGAGCCATAACTCACTTGGTTAAAAATGGTTGCATCAAGGGTAAATTTGGGGAGGTTAGCATTATTCATACCCTTGGCAAGCTACCAGTGGGGGTCGTGGCTGTAGCTGGTTTAGGCAAGGACCAGGATTTTGATTTAGAGAAGATGCGTGGTGTAGCTGGTGGGTATTGCCGCTCCTTGAGAAAATTGAACTGCCATAGGATAGCTACTGTAGTCCATGATGTTGCTATTGGTGGCATTAACCCTGAAGTTTTGGTTGAGGCAATAGTAGAAGGCGGCCTCCTCGGACTTTACAAGTTTGCTAACTATAAAAAACTTGAATATGAAGATGTTGCAGGGATAGTGATAGTGGAAAGGGATGGAGATAGAATTACAGCGCTAGAGCGAGGGGTGCGTAAGGGGGAAATATTGGCGGAAGGTACCAGTTTAGCGCGTGATATGGTTAATGAGCCAGCTAACTATATGACACCAAGTCGAATGGCTGAAATAGCCAGAGAAATAGCTAGTGAAGGTAAGTTGGAGATTAATATTTTTGACTCGGGAGATATGGAGATAATGGGGATGGGGGCGTTGTTGGGGGTGGCAAAGGGAAGTAAACAGCCTCCAAAATTAATAACCCTTGGTTACAAGGGGGATGAGGGTTCTAAAAATGCTATTGGGTTTGTTGGCAAAGGCGTAACTTTTGATTCTGGTGGAATTTCCATTAAACCTTCGAAGGATATGGGTGAAATGAAAGGTGATATGGCTGGTGGTGCTGCAGTGGTTGCGGCGCTCGGGGCCATCGCTAAATTGAAACCGAAGATTAATGTTGTTGGTATCATTCCGGCTACTGAAAATTTACCTAGCGGTAGCGCACTAAAACCGGGAGATGTGTTGAAGGCGTTGAACGGTAAGACAATAGAGGTGATGAATACTGATGCTGAGGGGAGGCTTATTTTGGCTGATGCACTGAGTTATGCTGTCAAGCAGGGTTTGTCTCCTTTGGTCGATTTAGCTACTCTGACAGGAGCTTGTGTTGTTGCTTTGGGTACTGGATATACTGGCACTTTTAGTAACGATCAGGAGTTAGCGGGTAAGGTTCTTGAGACTGCGGACATGGCAGGGGAGAAGCTGTGGCGATTGCCTTTACCTGAGGAATACAAAGAACAGAACAAAAGCGAAATTGCCGATATTAAAAATATTGGGAATAGGTATGGTGGGGCCATTACTGCTGCCCTTTTCCTGAGTGAATTTGTTGATAAGACTCCATGGGTTCATCTTGATATAGCGGGCACTGCCTCCAGTAGTAAGGAAAGCGGTTATGTAATAAAGGGGGCTACCGGTGTAGGAGTAAGAACTCTGGTTGAATTGGCCCTGTTACTTGCCGAGGGAGGGATGCGTACATGAAAGTGAAATGGCTGGGGCATGCTTGCTTTTTAATTGTTTCGGATGAAGGGTTGAGAATAATTACTGACCCTTATGCCGTGGAGCACAACCTCAATTATTCTCATATCAAAGAAGTCGCTGATGTCGTTGTGGTAAGTCATGACCATTCTGACCACAATAATGTTTCAGTGATACAGGGAAAGCCAGAAGTGCTTAAAGGTAGTGGTGTAAGAACTGTTAAGAGTATTCAGTTTAGAGGGATTGCAACTTATCATGATACTTCGCAAGGTGAGCAGAGAGGAGCTAATACTGTTTTCTGTTTTAGCCTGGATGAGATGAATCTTTGCCATCTGGGTGACTTAGGGCATGTACTTAGCCCTGGGCAAGTTAAGGAAATTGGTAGTGTAGATATATTGTTTATCCCTGTGGGTGGTTTTTATACTATTGGCGCTGCTGCCGCTAATCAAGTATGTGATCAACTAAAACCGAAGGTAGTAATCCCCATGCATTTCAGAACGCCCCAATGTACTTACCCTATAGCTGGCGTTGATGATTTCCTCCGCGGTAAGGAAAATGTGAAGAAAGTAGATTTAAGCGAGGTAGAGTTCAAACTTGAAAAACTACCCAGAATCACAGGGATTGTAATTCTGGATCCGGCCTCGTAGTTAGGAGAATCAGAGCATCAGGTAATAATCTGTAATTAAGACAATGATTTTCAAAGCATCCGATTTCGTTTTTACGCCTCCAGCACGGCTTTCATGGGCAAGGCGTGTGTTAATTAAACCTTGTGCTCACTTTCCCTTGCCTTATCCTGTAACTACAAGCCCTGAGATATTGAATACTATCATTGAAGGTATAAGGAAAGTTAGCGATGCAGATATCTTCATTGCTGATGGAATGCCTGAAGGAGAGTCGATATATTCTGCGTATCAGGATTTAAAATATAACTTTAACAATGTGCTTATGCTTGATGTTAGAGATTCCATTTTTCTGGAGATGGAGAACCCTTTAACTGAATTTTTTGCTGTGCCTACTTTTTGGGCGTCTAATTTAGTCTTGCGGAGCGATTTTTTGATCAGCGTGGCTCCATTTAAAGTTTGTGGCAATAGAGGTTATTTTAGTGTGGCAAACTTACTAAGCTTATTGCCGGTGAATAAATATCGGAGAGATGGGTGGGGTAATTGGAGTGCCTTACGCGAACTTGAAATAGAGAAGGTGCTTACTGATCTCTATTTCACTATGCCTACGGATATAGGGGTTATTGAGGCTCGGCAGAAATTTTTCTACACTGATGA
>Ga0114922_10005596_pt1 | contig 11573 bp, 4 predicted proteins | sample AartaG_FD_100975 | JGI IMG/M metagenome (GOLD analysis project Ga0114922, IMG submission 100975) | Deep subsurface microbial communities from Aarhus Bay to uncover new lineages of life (NeLLi) - Aarhus_00045 metaG | ecosystem: Environmental > Aquatic > Marine > Oceanic > Sediment | place: Aarhus...
GGGTCCCTGATCTGCGGAGCTGCTGGAAGCTGTGGCAGTTACGTTCTCAATGGCACAAGAGAAGGGCTCGACCGTGAAGCTCCACACATAGCCTTTAAAGATAGTGGAGTCCGGCGGTGCATTGACTTCATCGATGCGCCAGTAATAGGTCTGGCTGAAATCGAGACGGCCAGTATCATACGTTGTAGCGTTTTGACCTTGGTTGGCCAGCACACCCCGCGGATCGCTTCTGTCAGCGTCGTTGACGTCGTCGAAATTGTCGCTGAAATAGACATCGTGCTGAGCTGCGGACTCTCCAGGTGTCCAGCTAAGTACCACATCGCGAGGAACATCCGTCGCCTCGTCAGCGGGAATTGGATTGACAGCAAGCTCCGGAGGAAGCGCGAGCATTGATTCTCGAATCTCATCTGCCGACAGCGCACGCCGGTAGATACGGACGTCATCGAGCATCCCATGCAAATAAAATCTCCTGCCGCCGGCGTAACCCGTGCCACTTACGGCACCTATCGACACATCGTCGGTGTTCGTGCTGAGCGGGTTTTCCGAGCGGTTTTCGGCATCCAATTGCCCGTTGAAGTACATCTTCTGGTTGTTTCCTTGGGCACTTACGTCGAACGTTACCGCGACGTGAGTCCATTCATCCTCTGGGAGAGGAGTTTTTGAGTTAAGGGCCTCGGAATGTATACCTCCAAGACCTTCACGACCCCGAAAGTTTATCAGTCGAAAATGACTGCCAGCGTCGTCGATGCGGAGGCCGTATGAATGCAGCCATGTTGCGTCGCCGTGGCCCTTGCCGATGATTTGATCCGGAGGTATACCTCCGTATACCCAGAGCGCAACTGTGACCGCATCGCTGATATCCAAACTATCGCTATGCGGAACTTGAATATAGTCTCCGTCTCCGTCTCCTTGCCATGCGCCGCCTATCATCCCGTCAACCCAACTCACGTCACCTTGGCACGTGCCGTCATTACCGAGGCCGGACGAATCAGAAGCAACAGTGCCGGATGTCTCATTGAGCTTCCACCAGCCCACAAGATCAGGATCGCCAGCTTCGCCTGTGCTCGGTAAAGCCAGCCCAAGTACCAAGACAATCAACATAATATAATTCAATTTCTTACACATAATAGTGCTCCTTCAAAAAAAGTTAAAATAATCAGGGATTATGCTTTGGCCACACACCAAAACACCCATCGTTTTCGACAAACACCGAAAACATAAGGCAGGATACAGAATTTAAGATACACGATAATTTTCAATTCTTACTTCTGGCTTGTTAATTCTTGTTTTGTTCTTTTCTCAAACAACTAACAATTCTTGCGCTCGCTAGATTTTATATGCATCCGGTAAGGATTTTTTTGACTTGCCACGACCTCCTTCCTTTTTAACTCCCAAAAACTTTACCATTTTCATGTAAATTTTAACCTTCCCAGCAGGACATTTTTACAAAGCGCCCAGGATTTTGTCCTCCGGAAAGCCAAAATCTACAAACTTGATCAATCTTATTTATACTAAATGAGAAGCTCTTTCGTCAAGGGAAATCTCTCGAGCTATTCTTGCTTTTTTCGATAATTTCTTTTTCATGGTCACTCTCCTTAAATTGTGGTTTGAAAAAAAACTAATAATATAAGCAGATGAAAAAGAATGGCCTACATATCATATTAGGAAAAAACTATAGCAAAACGAGTTTTTTCAGTTTCATAGCCAATTGTTATTATTCGACTTATAATGGGGCAGTAATGATTTGAAGTACATCTTGAAATGTGTTATAAAATGAATGGAATATTAAAGGCTGGGTATTTGATGTTGGGGGCGTTGCCCAATACATCCAAAGTATTCATGAACGGTTATCTTGGCTGGAGAATAGTAATGAGACAAAGTGTCAAGGATGCGTTAATGTTGGTGGTGGGGCTCTGTAGTCTTTTTTGCCTTTCGAGAATTATCCATGCGGGAGAAAGCGATTATCTCTCGCCACTGGTGGTGGCAGCTGACAAGGAGGGCAATACTCTCTATGTGGCTGAGTTTACAGCAAAACAGGTGGCTGTGTTCGATATTGCAGAGAGCAAGGTTACAAAGGTTTTTTCCCTACCAGATCACCCCAGCGGATTGGTTCTTTCTCCAGATGGCACACGCCTGTATGTGACCAGTGCCGAGCCCGAAGGGCGGATACATGTTGTGAGCCTTCAGAATGGCCTTATCAGTCATTCGCTGCCAACAGGACATACGCCTCAAGCACCAGTGGTCAGTCCTGATGGCAGGATACTCTATGTTTGCAACCGGTTTAACAACAATGTCTCTGCGATTGATCTGAAGGCCAGGAAGGAACTAGCGAAAATTCCAGTAAAACGTGAGCCCACTGCTGCTGTGCTCTCGGCGGATGGCAAGTTGTTGTTCGTAGCCAATTTATTGCCGGCTGATGCAGCGGACATGGATTATGTTGCGGCGGTTGTTTCCATCATAGACACCACTGTGCCTGAGGTGACTGCCAGCGTCCAGCTTCCCAACGGCAGCACGGGATTGCGGGGTATCTGCATTTCGCCTGACGGTAAACATGTTTATGTCACCCATATTCTCGCCCGGTACCAAATGCCTACCACTCAAGTCGAACGAGGCTGGATCAATACTAATGCGTTGAGCATTATTGATGTAGGTAAGCAATCTCTTGTCAATACCGTTTTACTGGACAATAATGACTTGGGTGCCGCCAATCCATGGGGTGTTGCCTGTACAGGAGATGGGAAGTACATTTGTGTCACCCATGCAGGCACACATGAGGTGAGCGTGATTAACCGGTCAGCCCTTCATGAGAAACTTGCGAAAGTCGCGGCGGGCGAAAAGATGTGGAATATCCCACTTAGTATTCCTTACTCAACAGCCGACGTTCCGAACGATCTTTCATTCATGGTTGACATACGGCTGCGGTTGAATCTTAAAGGCAACGGACCGCGGGGTCTGGCCATTGTTGGCACAAAAGTGTATGTAGCCGAATACTTTACCGATAGTCTCGGCATACTGGATATTAATCCAAAATCAGGACCTGGAGTCAGGTCTGTGGTATTAGGACCTAAAAAATCCCTGACGGTTGGCCGAAGAGGAGAAATGCTCTTCAATGACGCATTAATGTGCTTTCAACAGTGGCAGAGTTGTGCCAGCTGCCATCCCGGCGGCGGGCGGGTCGACGGTTTGAATTGGGATCTTCTCAATGATGGGATGGGCAATCCCAAGAACACAAAAAGCCTTTTGTTTGCGCATAAAACACCGCCGGTGATGATAACAGGAGTACGCGACAAGGCAGAGACAGCCGTGCGTGCTGGTCTCAGGTTCATACAGTTTATCGTACGACCCGAGGAGGATGCGGTGGCGATCGATAGGTATCTCAAGTCACTCAAACCGGTGCCGAGCCCCTATCTGGTTAAAGGTAAATTAAGCCAGGCAGCGAAACGCGGCGAGAAGGTATTTGAAAAGGCCCAATGTGCTTCATGCCATTCTGGACCACTGTATACCAATCTAAAGAAATACGATGTGGGAATCGGCACTGGCAGGGAAAAAAACCTGGAGTTTGATACTCCTAACTTGATTGAAGTGTGGCGGACTGCTCCCTACCTGTATGATGGCCGTGCTTTGACTATGAGAGAAGTATTAATAAAATACAATCCCAGCGATAAACATGGAGTTACATCCGGGTTGACCGAAAAGGAGATTGAGGATCTAAAAAACTTTATTCTCTCACTCTAGTGTATGGGTTGTTAGTCATATGGTATAAGCTATGAATAATCTTAAATGATATGAGGAAAGAGATATGATTAAGAATCAAGGGCTGAAAATTTTTAAGACTTTTGCGTGGTTTCTTGCTGCTTTTATGATCTGTATAGGCTTTTTCGGATTTAGTTCTGATATTCCGGATACGCGGGCGGAAGAGAAGGCTACGTTAGAAGCTGAAACTGCGCCTGCCTTACCCGGTCATTATCGAAATCAAAAAGGTTCCTATAGAACACACCCCTTTCCGCCACCTGATCAAAAAACAATTGATGATTGCTGGTTCTCCTTACTCAGAATGGTTCGAGAAGAGAGGCTGAAGCAGGAAGCAGCGGTCCAAAAAACGGCCGAGGAGGCGGGTTTAGCGTTGGGCCCCTGGTATTGTATCGGTCCCTTTAAAGATAAGCTAATTGGGAATTTCAAGGAATCATTCCATACCTCTTTTGATCCAGAAAAGCAGGCACTGGCAGCGGGCGTCAATCTGATAGATCTGACTCGGACCTGGGAGGTTAAAAAGCTCCCGGGTATACTGGAAACAACGCGTCGATGGGTGAAACATCCTGAATGGGAGGGTGGATATTTTCATCAACTTCCTATGGGACCGCCGCCGGCCTATAATGAAACGGTTTATATTTACCGTACAATCACCGCGAAAAAAGACGTGTCGGTGGATATGGATATCCATGGCGAATATGCACTCAAAGCCTGGATTAACGGCAGAGAGATTGGCGAAGCATATTCCACCCGCAACACCAATACTGCGATGAGTTCCACGATTTTGCCGGCAAGTCTGAAGACAAAACTAAATTTTATAAAAGGTGAGAATCGTTTGCTGGTTAAAATCACCTGCTTGCATGGCATGCGTGGGTTTGCTTTTGCTATACCCCTGATAACCCCCTATAATACCGACTATCGTCCTAATGCCCCTTTAGAATCAGTCAACCGCTTCTATCCAGGCAACGAGCCCTTTGCTTCCAGCACCAAAACTAACCCCACAGAGAGAGAAGCTCGATATGTAATCTATCGGGAGAGAAAAGATGGGATTCTTTACACAGGTTTTTACGGGCAGCTTACCAACAGCTACCGCAGAGCTTTGCTTCGTCTTCTCTCGTTGTCTGAGAAAGCCGGTTCTTTGCTGCCGTTGGAGAAGGCGACGTATTTTGGAAGGGTTCCGATAGTCAGGGACCTATATTATCGTGCCTGTAAATATACTGATGCCTTGGAACGCGTGCGAGGCTTTCAATTTTACGTGCCTATAGCGGAAATGTATGATCCTCCGACTTTGGAGATGTACAAAGTGCTCGAGGAGACTGCTCCTTCCTCTCCAGGAGGCCAGGCTTATCTTGGCCGGCTGGATGCTCTGAAGAAGAAAGCGGAGAGCGCCCTTAACCTTGTTGACCAGGCCGCTCCTGGTGCGACAGAGGCAATCATAGAGGCATCTGAAGATATCGAGAAAATGTGGTCTGATGAAATTGGCTCTTTGGAGCCCATCGTTTTTATTAAGCGCCCGCCTTATTGGATAAATGCGGTTGCTCCTTACACGGCCGATGGTGCCAATCCTGGCAGCATTTGCATCTACGACCCATCCCAACCAGACGATCCGCCTCGTGTAATTTATCACGATCCCAATGGGGTGATCTTTGATATGAATATTTCCTATGATGCCAAGACGATTTTCTTTTCTGCCCGGCGCAATAGTCTCGATAACTATTGGCACATTTACGAAATCGGTGTGAATGGAAAGGGTCTGAAGCAGATTACCCATGGCAACAGCGATAATATCAGTCCTGTGCTTCTGCCCAGCGGCGAGGTTATGTTTGTTTCCACTCGGGCGAATACATATATGGGATGCCAGCCTGAAGTGGCTGGTAATTTATACGTTTGCAATCGAGACGGGAGCAACATACGGCTCGTGTCCGGTAATTCCCATAGTGATCATACGCCCCAGGTTATGAATGACGGCCGTGTGCTGTTTACACGCTGGGATTATGGAGTGGATAAAGGTGTTTATTGTCGCCAGCAGCTTTGGACCATGAATCCGGACGGCACGAATCTCCAGTTATTTTCAGGAAACACAACTCGAGATCCACATGCCTTCTGGGAAGCTCGCCCCATCCCCAACCGGCCTGAAGTGGTCTGTGTGTTCGGTCCTCATCACTTCTATCAGGCTGGAATGATCGGACTGGTCTGGAATCGGCTTGGCTTCGAAGCACCACGGGGCCAGGCGTATCGCTGGATTACCCAGGAAGTACCACTTGTCCAAGACATAGAGCTTCCATGGGGCTATCAGGATCCCTTCCCGATCAATGAAAGGTTATTCCTTGTCTCCTATGGCGGTGATGGCGAGGCTAAAAACCGCATTTACCTCTTGGATGATCGCGGTAACAGGAAATGTATCTATGAAGATTCCTGGCAAGGCTGTTGGGATCCCATTTTGCTTCGACCTCATAAAAGGCCGGAGATTGCATTAGCCAGCAAGCCTGTAGAATATGTTTACCGCGATCCGGCCAAAGAAAATCTGGACCCTAAGTTTGAATGGGGAACGTTTATTGTGCAGGACGTTTATGAGGGTTTACTGCCGCATGTCAAGCGAGGCGAAATCAAATCCCTGGCAATTATGGAACAACTGGACAAGTCCTGTTATGCATTACGCCCATATTGGGGCCCCATGCCAATAGTTGGACGGGGTACGCATTTCGTCCGTCGCTTAATCGGAACGGTGCCGGTAGAGGCTGATGGCTCTGCCCACTTCAAAGCTCCTGCATTCAGGGATATCTCTTTCAATGCTTTGGATTCAGAAGGAAGAGTATTGATGAAGATGGGTTCACCAACTCAAATCATGCCCGGTGAAGTTTTAGGCTGTGTTGGTTGTCATGAGTCTCGCCTAATGGCTCCTCCCACCAAAAAGGGCATTCCAATCGCTGCTCAACGTGAACCTTCCATTCCCCAGTTCCCGGATTGGGGAACCGACGGCATCGTTGATTTTGTTAAGGTTGTCCAGCCGGTTCTGGACAAGTATTGTGTAAAATGTCACGGTGGACCTACCCCTGTGGCAAATGTTAATCTTTCGAATGATAAGACACGATTCTTCAATATGGGATACAATCAGTTGGTGGACCGGGGTATGGTTGACTTTATTATGCAGAACCAGACTGACCATGAAGAGGGTACACCCAAGGGCAGCGGATCGATCGTTAGCCGTATCCGCGAAAAAATTGAAACGGATCACAGCGGGCAGATTCTTCCTCTCGAGGTCCGTCAGCGAATATACACCTGGATAGATAGTAATATCCCTTACTATGGGACATATAACTACACGAATGCCTTAGCTATGGGGGGAAGAGGTCGTTGGTTTAACTATGAAGGGCACTGTTGGTTTCGGGAAGATTATGTACCGGTCTTTCAAAAGCGTTGCTTTGATTGCCATAAACACACGGTAAGCATTCAGGGCATTCGGGGTATATATGAAGCAGTTGTAACAAGCAAAATTTGGGATAACAACTACTGCATAAGATCTGCGGACGGTTTGAACGGTGGCGGTTGGTCCGACCTTTACGAACCCTCGTTCAGGATTAACCTGAGTCACCCGGAATGGAGCCTGGCATTAACGGCTCCATTAGCCAAGGAAGCTGGGGGGCTGGGTTTATGCCGGGACCTGGACGGAACACCCTATATTTTTAAGGACAAAAGTGATCCGGATTATCAAACCATGCTAATGGTTATTAACAAATTGCATGAAAGATTACTTGCTGATCCCCGGGTGGATATGCTTGACCTGAAGTCACTGTTAAGTATAGATTAGACCTGACAGGCCTTTTGATGAAGAGGCTGTCATCCGTAGGGTATGAAAACTCGTATCTGGGTTGATTTTTGGAAAGCGCTAATTCAAAATTCATCCCAAAGTGATGATGTCAGTGAGAAGAATGAATGATTAAGAAATGCTTTTTATTTGTAATTTCTATGGTCATACTGGTATTGATCTTATCCAGCTTCGCAAAAGAAAATCTAAATTCAATGGAAACTGAAGCAGTCAGCAAGGTGTCCAACCGAAAAACTCCGTCCCTTTTGTCAATAAAAGACTTATGCGAACTTACCATGGGCGACTGAGTGTACGTCCGTAATACGTGTGCTCAGTTTAAAAACAATCCAGCTCAGCCTTGTTGCCTACTTCTCTCTCAAAGTCGTTATTTTCTCATCCAGCTCATTAATGCCGAATCCTTCGGCCTGAACAATGTGTTTCTTATCCGTCAGAATCAGCCATGGCAGCGACTTTACACCCCATGTGAAACGAGTTTTCTCCTCATTGCCTTGAATCATTCCAACCGGGAATGGGACGTTGTTTTCTTTCACCCATTCATCGAGTGTCTTTTCATCAATCTTTGAGGACTGTACGGCGATGATGGTTACGCCTTCATTCTTGAGTTGTTCGGCTTGTTTGGCGAGTCGTATAATACAATTCCGCGACGGCCGCTGCTGCATATCCCAGAAGCAGACGAGTAGCATCTTATCGTCGGTATCGGCCGGCGAGAGGTCAACTTTTAAGTCTTTCAGGTCAGGTAAGGGCTTGTCCACTAATGAAACATGAGGTTTATGAATTCCCTCTTGTCCCAGAATAATCTTTACGTCCTTATCGCCACCCTGGGCTTCGAGGAAGCCGGACCCTCCGGGACTGCTGTCAAAGTTTGCCTGAAGCCGGAGCTGTCCTTTGCAAATTCGTTTGATAGTGAACCGGCCATTTTCATCGGTGGCGGTACTCCTTCCAGGCTGATCTCTTCCATGTAGAAAAATCGGCACTCCGGCAGCGGGCTTGCCCTCGGCGTCAACCACCACACCTGAAATCGACAGGTCTGCCGGTTGAAGCACAAGCGGTTTCATTTTCACTTCTGTACCCACCTCGCCTGTGATAGAAATCTTCTCGAACATTTTGATCCCATATCCCGATGAATTCACTGAAATCCTATATTCAGATCCTTTCTGAACTGGAGGAACAGCCCTCATATTATATCGTCCTTGAGAATCAGTAATCATTTCTGGTCCCAATGGCATAAGCATAGAGGTACGCAGCGATAAAGCAAGTCTCGCTGCCGGAATTCCAACACCGTCAGGATCAGTTACCTTTGATGTAATTGAGAAAGCAGGTTTCAATGTAATTTGATTCGGTCTCGAGTAATCCTTGACATCGACTATTGCAGCAAGGTTGCGTTCTGTGTGTCGAGCCAACAGACTCCCACAAGGTATGCTCGGATCAAAAGCAGCTTCGAACTTGCCGGCTTTGTCAGTAAGGACCTGCTCACCAGCAGGGAGAACTTTCACTAACACGCCGGGGGCCGGCAGACCGGTTTCATCGAGCACAACACCCAAAACACTCGGCTGAACGTCCAATACAATCTCTGACTTTGCAGTCTGCCCTTTGGCTACAAGCACCTGACCTTCGTAGGTTTGGATAAAATATCTGTTATAGTCAGCATAGAATGCACACTCTCCCGGTGGTGCCCAAACCCTTAATATACCATCCTTTCCGGTTGTTGACCATTTGTAAAAATTGGATTGTTCATCCTGTATGGCTTGCCATAGACGTATAGGAAGGTTGCTAACAGGTTTGTTCGTTTCTTCTTCACGTGCGATGATTTTAATTAGTCCGCCTTTATCCAGTGCCACTATAACCTCTTTCAAGTTCTGACCGGCCTGAACATCAAACTTGACCCTTTTGTCCACTAATTCCTTTGTTTCCCGGGAAACAGACACATTGATGTAGTGTTTGCCATGTGGTACACCTTTAAAATAAAATTTTCCATCTTGTCCTGAAATAGTATGGTTAGGAGAATATGGATTCGCATGTTCCTTTATACTATCTGGTTTGATTAACACGTGGGCATTCACAACTGGCTTTCCGCTTTCTGCGTCGATGACCCGTCCACGGAAAGCTACTTCTCGTGGCAAGACCAGCCGAATATCAGTTCGGCCAGCCTCAAATCCACATGAGCTTGTCCAATGGGTCGTGTATTGATAAACCGACGCCCAACCTGGAGCTTCTACCCAAAAATCTGAACTGACATCAGCGGCAAAATTATCGAATCGAAATGTCCCATTGTCATCTGTTTGGGTGGTGAACCATTGCTCTGGTGCAAGGATAGGACTTTGTTCGAGTCGACGCAGATAACTGGTTTTAGGTAAAGCGCGGATTTTAGCTCCGGCTATAGGATTGCCGTTTACGTCCGCAACAACTCCTGCCAAAACAGAGGGTTTTTCTAAGATAATATAGTTGTTGTCAGCTCTTTTTCTTACACCTTGTGTCAAGACGTCCCAGCCGAGAGCAAGCCCTTCTTTGCGGGCAACAATAAAGACTCGATACCACGAATGGATATTTGCGTTTAGAACAAAGGTGCCACTTGCATCAGTTTCCTTGATCTTGTCCAACAACTTTGGGTAATACTGATCGGTTGAAAAATTGAAGAACTCTTCATAGATCGCAACTTCCGCACCTTCGACTGGCTTGGCCTGATAATCTACAACCTTGCCAGTTATGGTCAGTTTTTTGCCTTCTTTGGCGGTACCGGATCCATAAACACTCAGAAAAGCAAGTACAATAGCTATTCTATAGAGCTTCGCTTTCATTACTTTTCTCCCTGCTTTAGGATTTGATCTTCAGTTCTGTAGGATAGAAGCCCTCGGCTTGACAAGCACATATTTTCCCATAAGTTTTTATTGTGTGTGAGATTTATTTCTGGCGGCTATGCAGCTTTATGCCTTAAGGCTCGTCGGCCAATAAAATTAGAGTTCCACATTGTAATTCCTCCTAAGTTTTAAGCCGACGAAACACCAGCCATCTGATAACACCAACACCGATAATCAACAAGCCAATCAGGATCAACACCAACACAGGGGAGGGACCAGATTCTGACAGCACTTCCGGGGCTTCTCGTTCAGCCTCCTCAAGGCCAGTCTGCGTATCTGGAGCGATGACCGGTTCTTCACGAGAGATTGCTGGGTTTTTGTCAACTGCTGCGGATTCGGCGTTAACTTCGTTTCCTAATTGCTCGATCTCGCTATCCAAATCAGCAATTAACTTCTCATCTACCTTAGTCACCAGCCTGCCGTTTTGCCAAAAATATTTGATTCTTGGAAATTCTCTATGAAATACGGGCAGGCCATTTGGAATGTCTATATTGAAAGCTCCTAAGGCGTCAAAATCAGGATTTAACTGAATATTAATGATTTTGTATTCGTAATGGGTAACACGTGTATTTCCATCAGTGTTCTTGATTGTAAGAGTGAAAACCCCGCCTTTGGGAACGAAAACATCATCGACTTTTTGTAGCTCGACAGAATCGAATACAGCGGTCCAGGAATCCAGCTTCATTTCGGAAAGGGTGGTTTTGTTAAAGAAATGGTCACGAGATTTGTTAATTACCCACTTTAGAGCATTGTAACCTTTTTCGGGGGTGATCCACACGGTTACTTTGCCATATTTTGTGGTTGCTTCTAATACATGACAAAGAGTACCACCGATCGCTTCCAGACTGTCACGTAGGAAAACGTTAGGAGCGCTATTTAGAAGATCAGGTATGCTTTCGTAATCATTTCCAAAAATTCTTCCCTGTAAGGGTCCCCCAAATTTAGGGTGGTTTTGCTTCCTCGTATAGTCCTCTTCGTAATTCTCGCTTATTACTGCATTTACGGGAGGCTTGTCTATGCTACTAAGTAGGAACGCAAAATAATTCATATAAGAAGTCCCATTTTGACGACCTTGTTAATAATAAGAACGAAGGCGGTGGAACCGCCGGGAGGTTGTCATGGGACAGACAATAAAACTGACA
>Ga0114922_10005598_pt1 | contig 11572 bp, 8 predicted proteins | sample AartaG_FD_100975 | JGI IMG/M metagenome (GOLD analysis project Ga0114922, IMG submission 100975) | Deep subsurface microbial communities from Aarhus Bay to uncover new lineages of life (NeLLi) - Aarhus_00045 metaG | ecosystem: Environmental > Aquatic > Marine > Oceanic > Sediment | place: Aarhus...
CACCATTTTCAAATTCAATTATTGCAGCAAACAATTGCCCCCATTTCCAGATCAAGTTCCTTATATAACTCTATTAGCTTCTTTCGTCTGTCAGCATCAAAATCCATAGGAAATCCTAAAGGTCTATGAGCAAAAATACAGGCAGCATCATATCCATACTTTGCTGCTCTTCGCACAGCATCCTCTAATGATAATTTTTCGAAATCTTTGGTGAAATAACCTCCATAGCCAATCGTATCAAGGCTCAATTTCATTTTCTTACTCCCCCTTCTATTTTTTTCTGTAAATTCCAGAAATCAAAAATAGTATAGTCTTTTTTAAATTCAATATCTTTAAAAGCTATTATCCTATCTTTTTTGATATCTCTTTTTAATTTACTTTTTTCTACTAATCCTATAGGAGCATAATTTTTATCCGCCATCTCTTTATAATCAATGGCCAATCCTGAAAAATCATAGCCCCCTATTGAATCAATAATATGTCCTGCTTTTAAATCTTTCTTTGCTTTCGCAGCAACCAAAGTTATAAAATCATCTTTCACCGTCAATGTTGGTCTATTTTCCAACATTACATCATATATTGAAAGTGGCGCTTCTATATTACCAAGATGGTAAGGTTTATATAAGAGATAATTAGGGCCTTCTCCCATTTTTAAATAATTTAATTCATTTAATATTGATTTTTGTCTTGATGTAAATACCACGAAAACACCCGGGGCTACATCACCAATAGCATAATCTATTACCGGAATCTTATTTAAAATTCCACCATCCTTTTTTAAATTAAAAGTTTTTATTAGATCAGATAAACCTATCTTTGGACCATGCATTCCGGGTTTATCTATTGGAAACCCGGTGGAATTAGATAAGATGGCCATTTCCAGCATTGTTTTTGTCCCATCAACAAAAGATGCGATACTTCTTGGATTAACTCCTATCTCCCTTCCTTTTTTAATAAAATCATCAGGAGTACAATATATATTAAGAGGATTATTTTTACCTTTACCAGAACAAATTACATTCAAACCAAGTTTTTCACAAAAATTAATAAGGTCTTGTGTTGCAGCCGGTTCATCACCAGCACCCACAGTATAAATAACATTATTTGAACAAGCTAAGTCTTTAAAGAAGCATCCAAGAGTTACTTCTGATGCTGCATTCATATTGATTACGTTTATTTTCTTTTTCAGGCTTTTATAAATCACATCTACAGCTATTTCCGTATCTACCTCAGTAACCATTACAACATCAATATTTTCTATATTTAAAAATATTCCAAAATCATCAGTAATAATATTTTTATAACCGGACTTTTTTAATTCTTTTTTATTACCAATATATTTATATTTACCCTTTAAATTAGCCCGTTCCAAGATCGATTCCGCTTCACTTATATCTTTATTATAAACAACCTTAATAACTATATTTCCTAAAGCTTCCAATTGCTCGATTAGAGTAGATGTTCTCTGCCCGGTATCTGTTTCCAGACTACCTGCAATTGCCACATTGAAAATATTATTATTCCTCTCCTGCATAAAACCTCCTATAATCTACCTGTTACTTTAATTAAATTAGTATTTTTGTATCCTCATTATTTATGGACATATCTTTTAATACTTTCAACTATTTTGTCTGCAGATAATCCATATTTTTCAAAAAGCTCCTTTGGTAATCCGGATTCTCCAAATGTATCCTTTATTCCAATCCTTCTTATAATTATATTTTTCTCCTCTTCAAGTACTTCTAAAACCGCACTTCCAAGACCGCCAATTATACTATGCTCTTCGCAAGTAAAAACTAATCCTGTTTTTTTTGCACATTCTCTTATCAGATCTTTATCTATGGGCTTAATCGAAGGCATATTAATAACTTCCGCGCTAATATTCCCTTTTTCTAAAACTTTTGCAGCTTCTAGCATTTCAAAAACCATAATGCCACAACCGATCATGGTGACATCATTACCTTCTCTCAATATAAGGCCTTTTCCTAATTTAAACTTATAGTCCTTCTTATTTATAATAGGAACTTCCGGTCTGCCCAATCTAATGTAAAAAGGGCCGAATGTATTAATAGCAGTTGTTAAAGCAGCTTTTGTTTCAATAGCATCACAGGGAACTATAACATTGAGATTTGGGATTACTCTAGCTAAAGCAATATCTTCAAATGATTGATGCGATGATCCATCTTTTCCCACAGATAGTCCAGCATGTGTAACCACTATTTTTACATCACAATTTGAATGAACAAGTGTATTTCTTATCTGGTCATAAGATCTCCCTGGAGTAAATACAGCTAACGTAGAAACAACTACAGTTTTATTTGTTTTTGAGAGCCCAGAAGCTATACCTATCATATTTTGTTCTGCAACTCCGGCATTAAAAAATTTTTCAGGATATTTCTCTGCAAAGAAGCAAGTCTTAGTAGACATAGAAAGATCAGCATCCATCACAAATAAATCCTTATTTATCTCTCCAAGCTCAACTAAAGTTTCTCCATATGAATCTCTTGTTGATTTTAAATTCATGATATTTTCATTCTATTAATTCTAATCTTTTACATAATTCGTTTATTGCTTCCTCACAATCTTCTCTACAGCATGATTTTGAATGATACTTATTATTATTCTCCAAGAAAGAAACGCCTTTACCTTTGACAGTATTCGCAATAATTGCCACTCTTCTACCCCTACTGTCCTGAAGGCTTTCTAGAATCTCCTCTAGATTATGACCATCTATTTCTTTCGTTTTCCATCCAAAACTATTCCATTTACTTGCAAATGGCTCTAACTTTAATACTTCTTCTGTTCTACCATCGATCTGATACTTATTCCTATCAACTATTACCGTAATATTTTCTAAGTTCTTACTGGAGGCAAACATTGCTGCTTCCCAAATTTGCCCTTCGTCACATTCACCATCACCAACTAAACAGTAAACCTGTCCATTGTTATTATCATATTTATAACCCAGCGCCATCCCTACGGCAGCTGATAAGCCCTGTCCTAAGGAACCTGTGGATATTTCAATTCCCGGCAATTTTTTTGAATCCGGGTGTCCCTGAAGTCTTGAATTTATTTTCCTTAACGTATATAGCTCTTCTTCTTTAAAATATCCGCTCATGGCTAAAACTGTATATAAAGCAGGGGCAGCATGACCTTTGCTCAAAATAAATCTATCTCGTTTCTCCCAATCAGGTTTTTTAGGATTATGTTTAAGTACCATGAAATAAAGTACAACTAGGATATCTATACATGATAATGAGCCAGCAAGATGACCACTTTCTACTTCAGTGGTTACTTTTATAATCTTTTGACGAGCAATGTTTGCTTGTTTTTTAAGAGTTATTAATTTTTTCTTATAAGTATTTATAATGCAATTTTGATTATTATTATATGTATTTAACACTAAATATGCTCATTTGATTAAGTAATTAACAATTGATATACTATATTATATATTATTCAAAGTCAAGAAAAATCTTGTAAATTTTATGAATTGTAAACCAAATATGATATTTTGAATAAGCATATAAGCTTTTGGGTGAAGAGATATTAAATAAATTTATACCTTATTATATAGTATACACAAAAATTCAGACTCTTGCCCTGCTTGATGATAAATACAAAGGTTCGAATTGGTATCACTGGCGGAGAGGGAGGGATTCGAACCCTCGAGGCGGGCTTATACCCACCTAACCGCTTAGCAGGCGGCCCTTTTCGACCACTCAAGCACCTCTCCGTATTCAGCGGCAAACAATATAATAACAGATTTTATAAAAAAATCATTAATCTGGCCAAAATCTAATTCATCCTGTACCGTTATCGAAAGAATTGATTTAAATTATCAAATTTAACAATTATAATTTCATAAGTATGGAAAAACTTAAAAAGATAATCTCAAGCATCGACCGCATGGGCTACAAAGCATATAAGCAGCTTGAGGGCAAATACGATTTTGGTGATTTTATCCTCTTTATAGATCATGTGCAGGGAGACCCATTTGCCTCCCCTTCCAGGTGTAGAGTGAGGGTAATGCAGTCCATAGCAGGATTTGACGGTAAATTATTCTCAAACAAATCCAGAAAAACAGCCCTTGAAGATTATATTTCCAGGGCATTTGACAGGTCTGTAAAAAAAGAATGCAGGGGAAACCGCGGTACGGGAAAATCGGGCCTTATAACCATAGACAGCGGAAAACAGGAAATCCTCCAGAGGACCTCCTGTATTATCAATTCTGATTTTGCAGAAGCAAGATTTTACGCTGGCCTGCCGGCAAGGGGCAGGACAATACTGGGAGATCACTGCCTGGAAATGCTTACCGGTGAAGTACCAATAATAACAAGATCTTCAATGCTTATGCAGAGCCTTGATAAAGAAAAGATAAGAAAACATATTGAGATCTGTGAGGATCAGGATCATATACGCAATATATTAAAAGAAAACAAGCTGGTATCTTTTATAAAAAACGGCTCTATTCTTCCCCGCAGAAGCGGTATCAGTGACAGCCCCCTGCCGGTATCAGAGGCTGTTGCATTCAAATCTCCGCCGCAGCTTGAAATCACCCTTGAAACTCCGAATGAAGGAAAGATCACAGGTATGGGTGTTCCGCCGGGTGTGACCCTTATAATCGGAGGAGGTTTTCACGGAAAGACTACTTTGCTTAAGGCCATCGAAAGAGGCATCTATAATCACATCCCCTCAGACGGCAGAGAATACTGTATCACGGTGGATTCTGCAGTAAAAATAAGAGCCGAGGAAGGAAGAAACATCCAGAAGGTGGATATCTCACCATTTATCTCCAACCTTCCTTTTGGCAGGGATACTGTAGAGTTTTCGACCGCCAATGCCAGCGGAAGCACCTCGCAGGCCGCAAATATAATAGAAGCACTTGAATTAAGTGCCGGGCTACTGCTGCTGGATGAAGACACCTCGGCCACTAATTTCCTGATAAGAGATGAGATCATGCAGAAAATCGTCCCCAAACATAAAGAACCCATCACCCCCTTTATTGACCAGGTAAAAAATATCTACCGGAAACTCGGGACATCCTCTATACTGGTCATGGGCGGATCAGGCGATTATTTCGAGGTAGCAGATACAGTCATAATGATGGACTCCTACCAGCCTGCTGTTGTAACGAAAAAAGCAAGAGAGATAATACAGGGCAGAAAAGATATAAGAACCGCAGAGACTCCCGGCCCTTTTAGACCTGTAACCGGAAGAGTCCCTCTTCCCTCAGGTATCGATCCCTTCAGGGGAGGTAAAAAGAAAGTAAGGTCAAGGGGCCTGGATAATGTAATCTTTGGATTTTCCAATATTGATTTATCTGCTGTTGAACAGATAGTCGACTCCAGCCAGGTAAATGCCATCTCGGATATAATCATATATGCTCTTGAAAAGAAATATATAGATGGTAAAAACACCATGACTTCTGCTCTGGATATGGTATTTAAAGATATTGAAAAATACGGGCTTGATATAATTTCTGACTTTAAAGGCCAGCACCCCGGAAGTTATGCACTGCCCAGAAAATTTGAAGTCGCCGCAGCCCTAAACAGACTCAGGACCTTAAAGGCCCTCCAGGTGTCTTGATTTCATATACGGGCAGGCATTATATTATTCAATTTCATCAATCACATAATCGCTACTTCCCAGACCTAATTTCTCGAGCTCGTCAATCTGCTTGTAAGGGTCCTTACCCCAGATCTTTTCAAAAAGATGTTTTCCTTCCCGCAGTTCTCTGCCTTCTAAAAGTGAATTGGGAAGCAGATCCTCTGCTTTAATAAAATCCAGAGAAGCCTTATCGATTGCGGCCAGATCACTTGAAGCTATTATGCCTATATCAGGTACCAGTGAGGGGGTCGACATACCCCAGCAGTCACACAACATGGTTATGTTCATCAGGACATTTATATAATACACTCTGTTCTCATCGAATGTCTTTAGAACTTCATCAGTGGCTATTGCCAGTCCTTTCTGAAAATCTATAAAACTTTTACCGATAAAAGTAAGGGCATTATTGGGACATACTTCTACGCAATGCTGGCAGTAAGTACAGTGATGAAATAATAACTCATATTTCCCCTTATCATTGAACTTATTTGCCTTATACCTGCATTCATTAATACATGTCTCACAATGATCACAGAGCTCTTCGTTCCACTCAATACCGCCCTCCAGCGCATGGACTTCCCTGCGTGTTTCCGAGGTAACACAGCCCATGGCAATATTCTTGCATGCACCGCCGAAGCCGCAGTCACCATGACCCTTTACGTGTGAGAAATCAATAAGAACTTCGGCATCATGGACGCTGCCGGCTACCTGTATTTCTTTAAGTGATTTGAAATCGACCTTCTTTGAATAATAAAATTTGTCATCCTTACCTGCCACAGGGACAAGTTTGCAGCCAAGAACCCCCTCCATGTAACCTCTGTTTTCAGCTCCGCGTATTCCGAAATTATCATTGTTTTCATGATACAGATCCGTAATAAAAACGTCCCCGCCCCCATCTTTTAATGCACTTACCAGTATTTTTACAAATACAGGGTGAATGGTGGTATAACCTATATTACCCCCCAGATGCATTTTTAAGGCTACTGATTTTCCTTCTACTATCTTTTTTAGCGGCAGCGAGCCCAGCATCCTTTTAAATTTTGCAGGAAGAGTCGCGCTTGGCTCAAGCTTTTTAAATTTAACACTTACAAATTTAACCACAGATTTTTCCATTTTTTTCCTTTTACTTTTTAAAAAATGGCGCGCCTGGAGGGATTCGAACCCCCAACCTTCGGATTCGTAGTCCACTGCTCTATCCAGTTGAGCTACAGGCGCATATTATTTGCCATACAACCCTTGAATATAAATAGAAAAAATACACCTGTTTTATACATCAGCATGTTAAAAATATAGCAGTTGTCGGAATGCGGTAGCTATACCCGTCTTAGGAAGTTTCATTTAGTTCTTTAAGCAGGTTATCAATGTCAATGCCGTAAGTCTTAGAAATCATACCCAGTGTTAATATTTCTGCCTCAAAAGCAGCCATCGCACAGCTTAAACAAGGCAGCTTGTATTTCATGATAATCCTACTTGTTTCCGGTGAACCCAGTACTTCTGATAATTTAGTGTTTTCCGTATATTTTTTTGCCATAATTTCCTTTTATTATTTTATAGTTTTTAAAATTTAAGACTTTCGGAAAGTATATCTGCTTTACTTCTATTTGTATACTTTCATTAAAACATGCATATCTATATGAGTTTTATTATACGATTTTTAATGATATCATAATATCATAAAATCAAAAAACTTTATTGGAGGTACAATGGTTCCCGAATTAACTCCTGACAGCCTTAAATTCAGACTAGATGAAAAAAAACTTAAATGTAAAACTACCGAGAATCTTACGCCGCTGAAGGAGATCATCGGGCAGGACAGAGCAGTAAAAGCTTTAAAATTCGGATTGAATATAGAGAATAACGGATTTAATATTTTTGTATCGGGCTATACCGGAACCGGCAGGATGACAGGCGTAAAAAACTTTGTAGGAGAACTTGCGAAATCAAAACCCACACCTTTTGATTGGTGCTATGTAAATAATTTTAAGAACTCATATGAACCAAAAGCAATAAAACTGCCTCCGGGACAGGGCATACTCTTCAGAGAAAGTATAAATAACTTTATAAATTCCATAAGGATCCTTCTTCCAAGGGCATTTTCAAGCAAGGATTATTCCGAGAAAAAAGAAGCATTCACTGCAAGTATTGAAAAAGAAAAAAATACTCTTTTATCAGAGTTAAATAAAAAAGCCAATCAGGGCGGTTTTATCCTAAAATCTACTCAGGTCGGCCTCTTTATTCTACCAACCATTAATGGAAAACCGATCGACGAGAAGCAATTTATGAACCTGGGCCAGGATAAAAAGATTGAGATCCAAAGAAGGAAAACAAAGATCAATAAGGACCTGAACCAGACCATGAATAAAATAAGAGACCTCGATAGAAGAACCAGTGAAGATATAAAAAAATTAAATCACGATGTTGCTCTTTATGCGATAGGCAAGTCTGTAAATGATATTAAGGAAAAATACAAAAAAATACTGGAAATAACCCAGTACATTGAAGACGTAAAAGATGATATATTAAAAAACCTTAATGATTTCATATCTGTCAAATCAAAGGGAGCTTCAACTCCCGTCCTATTCCCCTGGATGAATGAAGTGCCGTTTAAAAAGTACGAAGTCAATGTAATAGTAGATAATTCAAAACTAAAGGGTGCTCCTGTCATAATAGAACAGAATCCGACTTACCAGAATCTTTTTGGAAGAATAGAAAAAGAAGCACAATTCGGTGTACTTTCCACAGACTTTACCATGATCCGCAGCGGATCTCTTCATAAAGCAAACAATGGTTTTATAGTGATCCCTGTTGAGGAATTATTCAGAAATATTTTTTCGTGGGACAGTTTAAAAATGTCCCTTAGAGATAATAAAATAGTTATTGAAGAAGCCGGTGAAAGGCTTGGTTTTATTTCAACAAAAGGATTAAAACCCGAACCCATACCATTAAATATCAAAGTAATACTCATAGGACTGCCGCATCACTACAACATTTTATATAATATGGATGATGATTTTAAAAAACTTTTTAAGATCAAAGCTGATTATGACCTGTCTATGGACAAAACCGATGCTAATATTAAAAAATATGCCAGCTTCATCTGTACACTGTGCATGAAAGAAAATTTAAATCACCTGAAAGCATCGGCAGTGGCAAGAGTAATCGAATATGGTCTGAGACTTGCCGAAGATAAAAACAAAATCTCAACCAGATTTGCGTTTATTGCCGATATTATTGCCGAAGCTAACTTTTACTCAAAATTAGAAAATAAAAAATATATTGATGATAATCATATAAAGAAAGCAATTGATGAGAAATATTATCGCTCAAATCTAATCCAGGAAAAAATAAAGGAAATGATAAATGATGGTACTATTTTAATTGATACCGAAGGCAGTACTATCGGACAGGTAAACGGCCTTTCAATTCTAAACCTCGGAGATATTACTTTTGGGAGACCGTCCAGAGTCACAGCATCTATAGGTATGGGAAAGACTGGTATTATCGACATCGAAAGGGAAACCAAGCTGGGAGGCCCGATCCATTCAAAGGGAGTGATGATCTTAAGCGGATATTTGACCGAAAAGTACGCTGCGGACAGGCTTCTAAATCTGTCAGCACGTATCGTGTTTGAGCAAAGCTATGGAGGCATAGATGGAGACAGTGCCTCAAGTGCCGAGCTTTACGCCATGCTTTCAGCCCTTTCTGAAACACCTTTAAACCAGAGAATCGCTGTTACCGGTTCTGTTAACCAAAAAGGCGAAGTACAGTCAATCGGAGGAGTCAATGAAAAAATTGAGGGCTTTTATGAAGTCTGCACGGAGAAAGGTTTAAACGGCAAACAAGGAGTTGTAATCCCTAAAAGCAATGTAAAAAATCTGATGCTGAAAGACGAAGTAATAAAGGCGGTGAAAGATAAAAAATTTCATATATATGCCGTTAAAAACGTCAATGAAGGTATTGAGATATTGACCGGAGTAAAAGCCGGTAAAAATCTGCCTTCAGGTAAATTTCCAAAAGGTACCATTAACTATAAAGTAAGTAAAAGAATAGAAGAATTTACCGATAAATTAAAAAAACTTTCCGAATCAGGGGAAAAGGATAGATAGCCACCTTACAAAAAGACTTTTATTAAAAATATTATTGTTATTTTTATTAATTAATTAATATATAAAAGATATATTGTTTTAGTTACATAAAAGTTGTAGAATTATACCAATTAAATTTGTATATAAGATAAGTATTACAATTGTTATTTTATGATATTAAAAAAAGATTAAAAGTTTGTATTCTATAATACGATGTACCACAGAGAGGTATATTGATGGCAGAAAAGAAAAATAAAACTAAAATCAAAAACAAAAATATGCCCCGTGCAGAGGCGGGCGGATATAATGTATTGCAGACACTTATAGATAATATTCCTGATCTTATTTATATCAAAGACAAGAAAAACAGATTTATTATAGTAAATAAAGGCATGGCTAAATTTTTTAATAAAAAGCCGGAAGAATTTATTGGAAAGACAGATTTTTTTATTGCCGCAAAAGAAACTGCAAAAAAGTCGTTCAGTGATGACAGCCAGGTCATTAAAACTAATGAACCGATCCTTGATAAAGCCGAGAAAGTGATACATTCAGGTAAAGAATTCTGGTTATCCAGCAGCAAAATACCCTGGCACGATAGCAATGGCAATGTAATAGGCACCATGGGCATTTCCAGAGATATAACCAAGAGGAAAGAAGATGTAGATCGCATTATAAGTAAAGAAAGAGATATCATTAACGCTTTAATGAATAATATAACTTATAGTATTTATTTTAAGGATAAGCAAAGCCGCTGCATCAAGATAAATAAAGTATGCGCCGAAAAATTTAGGATAAAAAACCCGGATGACGCAATAGGAAAGACGGATTTTGATTTCTTTTCCAAGGAACATGCAAGACAGGCATATAATGATGAACAGCAGATAATAGCAACAGGAAAACCCATAGTGGACATAGAAGAAAAAGAGACATGGAAGGGAAAAGAAGATAGGTGGGCATCAACTACAAAGATGCCGTTCTACAATGAAAAAGGTGAACTTATAGGGACTTTTGGTATATCAAGAGATATTACCGATAGAAAATTAATAGAAAGTAAATTAGAAATAGAAAAATCCCTGATAAATTCACTTATGGAAAAAATACCTGATTCAATTTATTTTAAAGATAATAAAAGCAGATTTGTTCGAATAAATAAAGCATTGGCTGAAAAATTTGGGATGAAAAATCCAGATGAAGCAGTTGGAAAGACGGATTTCGATTTCTTTAGCAAAAAGCTTGCAAAAATAAGATATGACGGAGAACAACAAATAATAAAAACAGGTAGACATATATTAAATGAAGAAAAAATAGAAATTATTAAAAATAAAGAAGATAGATGGACTAGTGCAACAAAAATACCCTGGTACGATGAAAATAATAAAATTATAGGAATATTAGGTATAACAAGAGATATAACTGAAAAGAAGAAAGCAGAAGAGAAAATAAAATATCTGTCCTTCCACGACGTGCTTACAGGGATGTACAACAGGGCCTACTTTGAAGAAGAGCTTACAAGGCTCAACACAGAAAGGCAGCTTCCCATAACTATTGTGATGGGAGACATAAACGGCCTTAAGCTGGTAAACGATGCATACGGCCATGACAAGGGAGACCTTCTCCTTAAGAAAATATCGGCCATACTACATCAGAGCTTCAGAACAGAAGACATAGTCTCAAGGTGGGGAGGAGATGAGTTTATAGCGATACTTCCAAAGACCAGCACCAGTAATACTGAAGATATAATAAAAAGGATAAGGGAAAAGTGCAGGAAAGGAAGCACTCCCGATATGCCCCTGAGCATCTCTCTCGGGGTCGCTACCAAGAGGACACCTTCAGAAGACATAGAAAAGATACTTAAGAGCGCTGAAGACAAGATGTAC
>Ga0114922_10005599_pt1 | contig 11572 bp, 7 predicted proteins | sample AartaG_FD_100975 | JGI IMG/M metagenome (GOLD analysis project Ga0114922, IMG submission 100975) | Deep subsurface microbial communities from Aarhus Bay to uncover new lineages of life (NeLLi) - Aarhus_00045 metaG | ecosystem: Environmental > Aquatic > Marine > Oceanic > Sediment | place: Aarhus...
GATCAGGTCCTCGGCCATCATAGCCCAGAGCCGCTCGCCGGTGCCGATGTCCACGCACAGCATCTGTCGGTGCGAGCCTACGTAGAGGCGTTCGCCGTGCGCGACGCACGGCGCGGTGTTGATCTCGTAGCGGGTATTGAGGTCCCAGAGCAGCTCGCCGTTGCGCGCCTTCAGGGCACAGAGCCGCCCGAACTTGCCCGCCTGCTCGATGCGCACCCCGACGTACACCACGCCGTTGGCCACGCTCGGCGGCGCCAAGACCCAGTCGCCTGCCTGGTACTGCCAGCGCCTGACCAGTGGCGGGACCACCACCTCCGGTGTGAACCCGGAGCGCGTGGTGTTACCCCGGAATACCGGCCAGTTGTAGGCGGGCTGCTTCTTGGTCGCTCTGCTGCGGGCCAGCTCGAGGGCCACCTCATCCAGCAGCGAGCGCGCCTCGTCGTAGTCCGGCCGCAGGTCCATCGCCTGCCTCAGCAGCTCCAGCGCCCGCCGCAGGCGGCCCTCCTTGCGCTGCCCGGCCGCGCGCCGGTACAGCTCCTCCGCCGCCTCGATCTCCTCCGCGGCCGGCTCCGGTGGCGCTTCCTCCTCTTCTTCTGCCGCTTCCTCCTCCGGCGGCGTCGGCTCTTCGGCCCCTATCATCGTCGCGGCACAGACCGGACAAGCGCCGTAGGAGTACGTCGTGCGGTAGCCGCACCGCTCGCAGTGCAGCTCCTCCGCGGAGGCGTAGCTCTCGTCAACCAGCTCTTCGACCTGCGAGAGCGCGTCCGACAGCTCCGCGAAGCTCTGGAAGCGATCCGCCCGCTTCTTGTCCAGGCAGCGCAGCACGATCTCATCGAGCTGCTCCGGCAGCTCCGGTTGCAGCTCCCGCAGATGCGGTGGCTCGCTCTCCAGGATGTTGTGAATCAGCCTGCCCACGCTGTCGCCCTTGACCGGGTTCTCTCCCGTCAGCGAGCGATAGAGCGCCACCCCGAAGGAGTAGATGTCCGAGGTCTTGTCCGCCGACGCCGCATCCAGGAACTGCTCGGGCGGCATATACACGTAGGTGCCCAGCCCCATCCCCGCGTCGGTGAGCCGGGTCGCAACCCCGTAGACCTTCGCCAGCCCGAAGTCGGTGATCTTGACGATGCCCCGCCGGTTGATCATTATGTTGGCGGGCTTGAGGTCCCGGTGAATCACCCCACTGTCACCGGGCCCCACCTGTGCCGAGTGCACGTACTGCATGCCCTCGCACACTTGCAGGGCGTAGGCGATGATCTGCGGCGGGAAGAGGATGTCCTCGGCATCAATGAGGTCGTTCAGGCTCACGCCGTCCACGTACTCCAGGAACAGGAAGGGCTGTCCCTGTATCTCGCGGTAGATGATGGCCTCGACGATGTGCTCGTGCCGCCCCAGGTTCATCCAGGTGCGCGCCTCCTGGGCGAACCGGTCAATGGCGCTGCGGTCCTCCAGCATTTCCTCCTTGACGGTCTTGACCGCAAAGCGCTTCTGCGAGAAGTCATCCAGCACGATGTAGACGACGCTCATCCCGCCGCGATACTTCTCGATCACGGTGTATTGCTGGTCTATCTGGTCGCGCAGCTCAAACTCCAACGGCCTGCCTCCTCGCGCACACAGCCCACGTCCCCCGAAGCCCCGCAGGGGCGAAGGGGGATCGCCCACCCAACACAGTAATATACTACCCGCCTTGCGCGAAGATTTCAAGCCAGCAGGAGATAAGGACACCGCCGACGAAGTCAGATTCAGCCTCGCAAGACAGCCACCCGCCCAGAAGGAGGAAGCGCGGTGAAAGGTAGCAGCAGGCTCTGTTGGCACTCTGCCGCGACGGCCGCCGTTGTCGCTGGCTTTGCGGCCTGGATGGCGACGGCTGGTCTGTGGGCCGCCGGCAGGGACGACTGGCAACAGCCCGACCGGGTGATGCAGGAGCTGCAGCTTCGGCCCGGGCAGGTGGTGGCGGACGTTGGCTGCGGCCGAGGCTACTTCGTCTTTCGGCTGGCTGAGGCGGTTGGCGAGGATGGCAAGGTCTTCGGCGTAGACATTGATCAGGCGGCCCTGGCCCACCTGCAGCAGCAGGCGGAGCAGCGCAGCGTCGCGAACATCGAAGTGATCCAGTCCGAGCCGACGGACACCAAGCTCGAGCCCGAGTCGCTGGACGCAGCGCTCTTGTGCCTGGTCCTGCATCACGTGCCCGAGGAGCACAGGCAGGGGTTGCTCCAGAGCATCGCGCGAGCGCTCAGACCGGGCGCGCGCCTCTTTGTGCTTGATCTCCGCAAGGTCGAGAATCCCCCCTTTCACACCTACGAGCAGTTGGTCGCGCGCGAGGAGGTCATCGAGAAGGCCGCCGCCGTCGGCCTGAAGCTCGACGCGGAGTACTACTACCTGCGCTATCAGTATTTCCTGCGCTTCGTCTGCCAGAAACCCGGGCAGACTATGATCTTCGATTTCGAGCGCTACGCGACCGACGAAGTCCCCCAGGGATGGGAGTGCCGCGGCTCCAACGGCTACGCCTCCACGCTCTCCATCGCGCAGGAGCAGCGCGAGGCAGGACCGACCAGGGTTCTGCGCATGGACTACAACTTCGACGCGGAACTTGCTCAGGGCTACGCTGCCGACACCAGGAAGTCGTGCATAGCCGGCACCTGGGAGCAGCTCCCGGAGGTCCCGCGCAAGCTGCGCGTGGACGTGAAGGGGGACAGCTCCGGCAACAACCTTGTCATCTCTGTCGGCGAGCCGACTGCGGAGTGGTTCGACTACGAGGTCGGGCCGATAGACTGGACGGGCTGGCGCACGGTTGAGGTGGGCATAGACGAGCGTTGGCGAGGCAATGGTGGCGAGGGGGCCAACGGTGTGATCGAGCCTCCGCTGCTTCTGGCCAGCCTCAATGTCGAACAGCTCGGCCCGGCGCGTGGGACGATCTGCTTTGACAACATCCTCTGCGTACACGAGCCGCCCGGCGAGTAGGCTGGCTGCCCGCCTTCGAGCTGGCCAACAGGCAGAGCGCTCGCGTACAGCAAGATGGCCCGTCCCGCCGAGGCGGGAGCGGGCCGCTCTCAGGGTGAGGGCAGCGCGGCTCAGAAGTTGGTCTGGTACTTGACCTCGCCCTCGACGTGGTCGTCAATGCCAACCGTCAGTTCGGGCGGCGTCTCGCGCGAGAGCGTCAGCGTCAGCCGCCCGCTGCCGGGCCATCGCTTCTCGTAGCTCACATCCAGCAGCGACGAGGCCGGGTCCTCGCTGCCAGGATGCGGCACGAAGTGGCCGGACAGATACGACAGGGCGATCTGGCCGCCCCGCTCCGGGTGTCCCCCGTCGAGCTGGAGCTTCAGGTAGTGTTCGTGGTCGCTGGTGTCGGGCGCGTCGCAGAACTTGTAGCCCAGGTCCAGCCCCACGCTGCCGAAGATCTTGCGCTGGAAGCCCAGCTCGTACAGCTCTGTGAGCAGGACCTCCCTGCCCCGCGGCCCCAGCGGGTTCCGCGCGTAGTCGAGGCGTAGCGAGCCGCCCACGGCCTTCATGGCCAGTCCCAGACGGCGTTCAGGCCCCGCGCGCCCGGCTTGATCCGCGTAGGCCGCTCGCACGCCCAGCCTGGCCGGGTCACCCGTGCGCAGCTCGACCGAGGTGGTCCCTTCCTCGAGCGGCCCCAGCTTCTTCTCATCGTACTCGGTGTACGTCGCGTTCAGGCTGAGCTTCGTGTCATCGCCGACGGTGAGCTGCGCCAGCATCGTCGGCTCGCCGTCCTCCTCCTGAGCGCCGTAGGTGGTGTAGCCGAACCTCGCGCCCAGGTCGCGCTCGCTCTGCTTGGCCCGCTGCAACTCAAGGTGCCGGACGATCGCCGGCGATCCCTCGACGTTCTCGATCTGGCTGATGCTCCCGCGCAGGCTGGCGGTCTCAGACAGCGCCAGCATGGTCTGCACGACATGATCCCTGGTCTCGACGCCCTCGCCCAGATCGTGAACCCGGTAGTTGGCTGAGATGTCCAGCGGCTCGAGCGGCTTGGCGGTCAGGTCCAGGTGAGAGGTGCGCGTGCTTTCCACGCCCACCACATCTTCCCGCCGGTGGCCTGCCGCCAGCGTGAGCGCATTGCCCACGCCGATCTTGGGGCTCTCCACCCTCATCAGTCGCCGCCGCTGCAAGCCATCTTCGGTGGGGATGACCGTCTCCGTGCGCTCCAGCGTCCCCGGGCCCTCGTCGAACTGGGCGGTAAGGCGCAGGGTTCTGTCTTCCTGCATGCTGTCGCCGTTGATTGTCTCAGTGCATATGTGCTCGACCTGCGACTGGTGCCCGAGCAAGCTCATCGGCGCGGCAAACGCGAGCTTGCTCTTCTGCTTGCGCACACCGTCCGTGATCTGCGCCTCTTCCTGGTAGTTGGCGGTGGCCCCATCGCGCAGGAACGCGAGCGGGAGGCTGAATGCAGTCGTGCGCTCCTCCTTGCTCGTGGTCTCGGTCCACTCGTGCAGGGAGTGATGCTCGGCCAGGGCGGTCCCGCCGCGCATCGCGAACGGGGCCACTATGTCCAGGCGGCGATGGTGCTGCCCTTCCCCCTCGACGAGCCGCTGGAGGAACTCGTAGTGCGCGGTGCCCTCGCCCCCCGACAGCGCCGCCGTCAGGTGGCCCTCATAGCCCTCCTCCCAGAGGCGACCCGGCTCCTGGGATTCCTTCCGCGTCGCGAGAGCTTGAAGCTGCGCCCCATCCCCGATGCCGGTTTGCAGGTCGACCGAGTGGCTAAGCGTGCGCAGCTCTTCGTTGTCGGGGGTGGCCTCGGTCTGCATCGCTCGGGTCAGTGACAGCGCTCCCTCGCTGCTGCCCGCGCCGAAGCCCTGGCTCAGGCTCATGCCCGTGACCTCGGTGCACCTCATCATCTGCGAGGTGACGTCCTGGATGGTGGTCTCCTCGCGGGTGAACGCCAGCGAGGTCCGCGATTGCAGGCTGAGCGTGGCTGTCGTGCTGGAGAACTCCTGGATGCCGGTGTCGAACGCCGCGCCGAACACCTCCACCTCGCTGCGCTGGAAGTTGTGCATCAGGCCGAGGCCGGGGGAGAGATGGAGGTTGATCTCGTACTCGTTGGGGTCGGGCGCCAGGCGGAGGAACTCACCGTCAATGCCCTCGGGCGCGATGTTCGACAGGAAGAACCCATCGCTCCCAACGGGCCCCCCCGGCTCGTCCTGGGCAGAGCCTGGCGCAGCCCCAAGGGCCAACAAGACCCCGATTATCAGTACACGTTGCAACATTATCAGCCAGGGCTCTTTCGCGCAAATGCGCATAGCACTGTCTGAGTCGGGTCGTTCGGGCCCGGTCATCTTTCAGTCAAGATTAGACATCGCAGGCGGCCGAAGGTTCCATCTTCTGGGGGCAGCATCCAGCTCCAGGTCGCTGTGCGGGGCTTTCCGCGTACATTCTCTCCAGCCGAGGGCTTCCGCCTTCGCCAAGGCTACGGCGGACAAGTCGCCCTCGACGCCCTTCGCGCATGTGCACTGGGGTGCAACGGGCATCGGAGCGCAATCCCGCCACGGCGGGATGGAATAGAGGGAATGCGACCGCCTCGGGTCGCGAGCGACGTGGACCTGGCTGCTGCCTCTTCTGCGTTGCGCGCTCCCTATGCCACAAGCGCCACGGCTTCGGTCCTGCGGACCTCGGACGCGGGAGGCACCGCGCGCAGTATCTCCGCCGCCGTAGTCCTTCCCTCAGCCACCTGCGCCAGGCCCGCCTCCTGTATGGTCTGCATACCGGCGGCCACGGCGGCCTCTCTGATCTCGTGCTGGCCGGCCGGCCGCGTAATCAGGGCCGAGATCTCGTCCCCGACCTCAAGCAGCTCCGCGACCGCCGTCCTGCCGTGGTAGCCGGTCTCACCGCACTTTCGGCACCCGCGTCCCCAGCGCTCCCTCTCAGGGATCGCCCCGTTGGGCACGAGTCGCATCAGCCTGCGACGCTCCCGCTCGGGGATATTGCGCCACTGCCCGCAGTGATCGCACACCACGCGCGCCAAGCGTTGCGAGAGCACGCCGATCAAGGAGGACGCCACCAGGTAGGGCGGCAGCCTCATATCCTCCAGGCGGGTGATGGCGGAGGCGGCATCGTTCGTGTGCAGGGTCGTCGCCGCCAGATGGCCCGTGAGCGCCGCCCGGAAGGCCGTCTCCGCCGTCTCCAGGTCGCGCATCTCGCCGATCATTATCACATCAGGGTCCTGGCGCAGGATCGCGCGCAGACCGGAGGCGAAGGTCAGCCCCTGCTTGGGGTGCACGTGCACCTGGTTGAGGCCATCAATGTTGCGCTCCACCGGGTCTTCGATGGTGGTGATGTTGACGATCCTGCGCCTGACGTAGGCGAGCGCTGCGTAGAGGGTGGTGGTCTTGCCCGACCCGGTTGGGCCGGTCGCGATCAGCATCCCCTGCGGCCGGTCCAGGAGCTGGCGGAACCGCGCAAGCGTGGCGTCGCTCAGCCCCAGGTCCGCCAGGCTCGGGTTGCTCTCCTCGGGATTGAGAAGCCGGATCACCACCTTCTCCCCGCCAACCACCGGCAGCACGGAGATGCGCAGGTCCACCTTGCCGTGCTCGGCCCGGATGCGGTGGTGGCCGTCCTGGGGGATGTGACGCTTGGCGATGTCCAGCTCGCTGAGCACCTTGATGCGCGATATGATCATCTGGTGCGCCTGCTTGGGCAACGTGGCCACGTTCTGAAGCACGCCATCCACCCGCATCCGCACCAGCGACCGATCGTCTTGGGGCTCTATGTGTATGTCAGTGGCCCTCAGGCTGACCGCTCGGCGCAGGAGTTCGTCCACCAGGCGCACCGCAGGGCGCTTCAGTGCCAGCAACGCATCCTCAGTATCCGCCAGCGCGAGTTCAGCGGGGCCATCCCCCGAGCCGTACTTGGGCAGTTCGGCGATGGCTTCCTGGAGGCCGCGTTGTGTGGCGAGGGCCACCTCGAACTCTCTGCTGGTCAGCACCGAGACCCTGAGCTTCGAGGTGCGGAGCGCTCTGCGCGCGGCGTCCAGGGCTGCGACATCCGTCGGATCCGGCGTGCCTACGATGATCTCGTCTCCGCGCCGCGCCAACGGGATCACCCGGTAGCGGTGAGGGAAATCGGGGCCCAGCATCCCGGCCACGTCGCTTTTGGCCACCCCCAGTTCGGGCAGCCCGCGCTCGTACCCCAACTGCTCTGCCAGCGCGTCGGCAAGCTGTTCCTCGTCAATGTGCCCCAACGAGACGAGGATCTCGCCGAGCATGCCGCGCCTGCGGCCCTGCACGCGCACTGCCTCCGCCAACTGCTCCTTTGTGACCACGCCCGCGTTCAGCAACGCTTCGCCCAGGCGCTTGCCAAGCACCGTCGGTGTCCTCCGTGTACCGGGTTGGGTCTCTCAGCCGGTACATCGGCATGGCCTTCCTGTCGCTGTAGCCGTTGCTGGCTCATCTAGGCCTCACACACTACTTCACCGGCCACTATCGTCTTCTGCGCGTGCAGATCGTCGCTCAGCAGCACCAGGTCGCCATCCATCCCCACGGCCAGCGTCCCCTTGCTATCTTGCCAGCCGATGATGTGGGCGGGCACCTGCGACGCCATGTGCAGAGCGTCCTCCAGGGCCACGCCGACCTCCTGCACCATCGTGCGCACGGCATCATCCAGGCGAATGACACTGCTCGCGTAGCCAGTGTTCTCCGGCATCACCGAGATGCCGTCCCGGACGAAGCACATCTTTCCGTCCGGCGGCCCGAAGGTGTAGTTGCCGTCAGGCATTCCCGCTCCGCGCATCGCGTCGCTGACCAGACAGACGTGATCACAGCCCTTGGCGCGGACCGCCAGCTTCATCATCAGTGGCGGCACGTGGATGCCGTCCGCAATCAACTCGGTGGTGATCTCGTCGAGCGCCAGAATCGTCTCTGTCACTCCGGGCGTCCGCGCGGGTCCCTCTCTGTGGATGGTGCCCATCGCGCAGAACATATGTGTCGAGTGCCGCATACCGCGTTTGATGGCCTGCTGGAGCAGCTCACTGCTTGCGTCGCTGTGCCCGCAGGAGACCGTAACCCCGGCGTCCGCGAAGCGCTCGACGGTCCGCAGGCCGTTCTCGAGTTCCGGCGCCATGGTGATATTCTCGATCGCATCGGCGTACGCCAGCAGCCCGGTCACCTCCTCCTCACTGGGAGCGCGGACGTACTCGGGCAGGTGGCAGCCTCGCCAGTCAACCGGGAAGAACGGCCCCTCGACGTGCACGCCCAGTATCCTCGCCCCTCCGGTGTCTTTCAGCTTCGCCTCGGCGATCCTGCTGACGGCAGCGCGCAGGCGATCGGGCGGCATGCTCGCGGTCGTGCCCAGCAGCGACGTGGTCCCGCCGCCCGCGTGATACCTGCAGATCGTCTCGACCGTTCCCTCCGCCTCGTCGCAGAAGTCGCTCCCCGCCCCGCCGTGCACGTGGATGTCAATGAACCCGGGCGCCACCAGCTCCCCCTGCGCGTTGATGACCTCTGCTCCCTCAGGGATCGCCACCTCGCCGGCCTTGCCCGCCGCGCGCAAGTGCGCGGTCCCCGCTGCCACAGCTTTGCCCACTGCAGTGATCTTGCCGTCCTCGATGACGACCCTTCCCGGCTCGACGAAGCCGTCCGGCGTCAGAACCTTGCCGTTGTCCACCGCCAGCGTCGCCATGTTCAGTCACGTTCCCTCCTACGAGGCCTGCTCCATCGCGCGAATCAGTTCGACCAGCCCGGCCACTGCCTCGTCCGACATCCTCCTGCCCAGCTCGGCGGAGGCCTGCTCCGGCTCGCCCATCACTCCCACCTTGATGCGCGGGTTCTGGCGAATCCAGGGCACAACATCCTCGTGGTCCACGCGCTTCTCGGCAAGCTGGTAGGCGTCCTGGTCCTCCCGCATCATCGCCACCACGTCCGGCTCGTCGAGCACGTACTCATCCCGCACCTGGTCGGGGTGCCAGTGGAGCAGCAGCGAGGTCTCGAAGTACCCCGAGTGGTAGTCCCCGTCCTCGAAGGCCTTCGTGCACAGGGGCGACTTCGTCCAGAACCGGTAGACGGCGACGTTGCGGTCGCTGAACTGCGGGTTATTGCGCAGGAAGATCTCGGCCGCGTCCTGGGTGGCGCGATCGTTCTCCGAGCCCCCGTGCCCGAGCACCACGATCAGGTTGCGTAGCCCCTGGAGGCACAGCGAGTGCAGTATCTCCACCACCATCTGCGTCACCACGTGAGGGCTGATGTTGATGGTGCCGGGCAGCTCCCCGCCGGAGTAGGTGTACGCCAGCGTGGGCGCCACGAAGCAGCCGCACTGCTCGCTGGCGCGGATGCTTATCTCCTCGCAGTTGTAGCAGTCCATCCGCAGGGGCAGGTGGTAGCCGTGCTGCTCGGTCACTCCCAGTGGTATCAGGATCGTCTGCGTGGTGTTCTCGAGCGCCTCGCGCACCTCTTTGACGGTCATATGCTCCCAGAGAAGGGCCTCTGCCATGGTCATCATCTCCATCTCGTGGGCGGTCGCTTGCGCTGGACCGCTTCTCCGGCCCGCGCCGCCTGACCTGCACGCGCGGAAGGGATAATGCGCTCCGACGGCGAACCAGGTACCCGAAGTCAGGGGGACAGTCATCCCGCCTGGCGGGATGACTGTCCCCGACCCCCCGGAAAGGTGGCACATCGAATTGAGAAAACTGGTCTTGCTATGCGTGGCCATCACCCTCGTTGGCAGTTGTGCCCTGGCGCAGCAGGAGATCTCGGTCAATGTGATGCACCAGGGCGCGCGGCTTCTGGTGCCGGCGCGCGCCGTCTTTGAGAGCACCGGCGCGACCGTCGAGTGGTTCGCCGACTCGAACGCGGTCCACATCACGAGCGCCGACACCGTGGTCGTCATCTCAGTGGGTGAGACAGATGCCAGCATCAATGACGAGCTTGTGACCCTGGACGTGCCGGCTCGCATCTGGGATGCGTGCTTGCTGGTTCCGGTGCGCTTTGTCGGCGAGGCCCTGGGCCGGGTGGTCAGCTACCAGGGCGACAGGGTCGTGCTGGAGAGCGCCACGGATGAGGACATCGTATTGCGGATAGCTTCGCGGGTTGTTGTCGCGCCACCGCGAGCGCGACCGGAGGGTGAGCGCTTCGTGCGTGGTTGCGCTAGCTGCGGACGCTAGGCTGCCGGATTCCACGCAGGAATCCCTGACACGGCGGCGAAATGCTCCGTGTGCAGACGTGAGAGCAGCGATCCCCCGAAAGGATGGTGGACAGTGTGAAGAGGCTTACATTCGTCATGATCGTCCTGGTCGCAACAGCCACATTCAGTTCGGTCGCGGCTGCTGCGGACATCTGGATTGACCGCGTCGAGGAGAGCGGGCGGCTGCTTGTGCCGCTGCGCGGCATCTTCGAGGCCGCTGGTGCTACGGTGGACTGGTACGGCTCCATGAACGGCGGCACGGTGATGATAACAGGCGAGGGCAAGGTCATCACGATGTCAGTCAACAGCCACCAGGCGACGATCAACGACGCCCCGGTGCAACTGGATGTGCCGCCGCGCCTGATCGGTGGGCGCGTGCACATCCCCCTGCGCTTCGCTGGCGAGGGACTGGGCCGAATCGTTGACTACCAGGGCGACAGGGTGGTTCTGAAGAGCACGACCGCGGAGGATATTGTGCTGCTCATCAAGGGCGAGGCGACGTCAGGGGTGTCGATTCCGTACACCCCGCCCCCGCCGCCCCCGCCCGCCGTCGCTGGCCAACTGTCCATCACCTCACCGCGGCCTAACGCCCACGTCCCGCCCCGGGCCGAGGTGTACGGCACAGCGCCGGGCGGCTCAATGCTCATCATCAACACCGAGGTGCGCGCTCAGGATGACGGCGGGTTGCTCAAGAGTGTGCCGGGGATACGCCACTCGGTCCCCGCCGATGGCAACTGGCACTTCTCGGTCTCTTGCCCGAACCTGCCGCCGAACATCGCCGAGCCGCTGTACTACATCATCAAGGCCTACTACGAGACCCCGGGCTACCGGTCCCCCGAGGTCAGCGTCAAGGTGTTCCGCTAACGGCGGAGGCTGGATGCTGGAGGCTGGAGGCTGGAAACGACGAACGGCAAAGGGCGCCAGCCTCCAGCGTCGGCCGTTCCGGGGGTGGTTGGTATGCTCAAGCGCCTGCTACGACGTTCGTGGCGGGGGGTGCCCCTTGTTCCCCGTCTTGTCCGCCATAGCCTTGGCGACGGCGGCAGCCTCAGCGAAGGGGGATCACCCCCCGCAGCGCCGTTCGTGGCGGTCTTACTCCTCGTGCTGCTCGGAAGCGGCGTCGCCGCCTCTGCCTGGGACTTCCGCGATGAGGTCTACAGTTGCGGCACCGCGGGTATGAGCCTCGCCGAGCTGCAGAGCGCCGGCGTTACCCTCGTCAGCCACGTGTCGTACACCCGCGAGTGGATGGACGAGGCTCGCACTTACGGCATCCGCGGAATGCCGTACATCTCGCTCTACAAGGTCTACGACCTCTCCGTCCCCGGCGCCAGCCCCGACCATCCCTTCTGGTCCGCCGTGGCGATGAACGAGCACCCCGAGTGGGTCTACATCGGCCCCGACGGCGAGCGCAAGCGCCCCTTCAACAACCTGCACTATCCGAAGATGTTCTGGC
>Ga0114922_10005600_pt1 | contig 11571 bp, 8 predicted proteins | sample AartaG_FD_100975 | JGI IMG/M metagenome (GOLD analysis project Ga0114922, IMG submission 100975) | Deep subsurface microbial communities from Aarhus Bay to uncover new lineages of life (NeLLi) - Aarhus_00045 metaG | ecosystem: Environmental > Aquatic > Marine > Oceanic > Sediment | place: Aarhus...
CGACCAGACTGTGGAATTCACGTTGGCGCCCGGATCGCACACGCTGCTAATCGGTCATCGTGAGGAGCTGGCGTTGCTCGATGCAATCGTTATTACGGATCTGCTTGACTAAACGACGTTGCCACATCCGACACCAATTGTCCAGCACCAAAACGGCGTGAGGCAACATGGCGATAGGGCAACGGATTCGCGTTAATTCGGGTCCTATACCGAATGATTCGGTATAGGACCCCTTGTAATTGATAATTGATGATGAGAGCCCAAGAGTATAGGAGGACGAGTTAGGCATTTTTGCATAATCTCCTCAAAAAAACGTCAAAATGTGAAGATTTTTATTGACAGGAAAGTGAATAGTGTGGTATAAATAAGGTTGATTTTGTGTCCGCACAGTCGGTCAACTGTGGTTTTTGGGTTCTCCAGCGGGCAAATTTCATTTGGCTTTTCAATAGAGGAGGTGTTATTATGCGAAGCATAGAGTTTTAACGGCAATTTTGTGCTTCGCGGTGAAAATATTTTACATTTCAATTAAAGGCTGATATTGGTTTTTGAAAGGAAGGAGGTAGTCTCAAGCAAGTCGTAAAAACTCATCCTGGGCAGATGATGTAGTAAGTGTGAAAATTATTATCGGTCGTTTTGTTTGAAGTTGCCTGTTGAAGGCAACGGGTGTTTTGGTGTGTGGCCAAAGCATAATCCCTAATTATTTTTTAACTATTTTTGAACCCTGCCCGTCGAAGACGGGACGGGGTAAAGGAGAACTATTATGTATAGAAAATTGTTGTACCTTATATGTTTTGTCGTGGTATTAAGCATCGCCAATAATGCCTCAGCGGATCTGATAGGGTACTGGAAATTTAATGAGAGTTCCGGCACTACTGCTGAGGACTCATCAGGCAACGGCAATGATGGAACCCTAATTGGTGACCCCCAGTGGGTAGCTGGGAACCTCGGCTCCGGTGCACTGGAATTTAATGGTGATGACTACGTAGAGATCTCTCCAACGTCGTTCAATACTAATACAGATTTCACTTGGACGGCATGGATCAAGACGGACAGCGACGGGACTATTATAGCTTTCGCTCCAGCCTCGGGCGACTGGGCCCCAGGCGGCAAGACGTTGTTTGTGCGTGGTGGCACGCTGGGCGTCGATATCGGCTGGGTAGGTGCGCAATCATCACCGACAGCCGTCGATGACGGCCAGTGGCATCATGTGGCATTGACGGCTGAGTTTGAAACCAGCGGGGACAATGAAACGACAACACTGTATGTAGATGGACAGCCTGACCACGTCAGAAGTGACTGGAATATAACTATGGATGCCGAAACCGATATGGCCGTGAAAATCGGTTTCACGAACGATAACTTTCCGGACGATCCCTGGTTTGTTGGTCAGATTGACGACGCCCGCATTTACGACCATGCTCTTTCAGCAGATGAAATTGTAGAATCAATGATCGAGGTCACTCAAGGGCCTGCCGGCGCTCCATTACCTAATTTTGGAGCTACCGATGTACCCCGTGATGGCGTGGTATTGAGCTGGGAGCCGGGCGAATACGCTGCCGAGCACGATATCTACATCGGCGACAATTTTGACGATGTCAACGACGCCGACAGAACCAATCCGATGGGTGTGCTGGTCAGCCAGGGCCAGGCCCCGAGTACGTATGCTCTTGGCCGTCTGGACTTCAGCCAGACCTATTACTGGCGAGTCGATGAAGTTAATGACACATCGCCGCCTCTCGATGAAAACTTCGATTCCCTTGACGTAGGTGCCAACCTGCACGACGTGGAAGGATGGGAAGGCTGGTACGGTGATGAGGAGGCGGGCGGATATGTTACCGCTGACCAGGCGTACAGTGGTAACCATTCGCTGGAGTTCGCCAGACCGGTCGATCTGGTTCCTCACTGGGAAAGGAAGACCTCAGGAACTTGGATTCTCACAACGATGCAGTACGTTCCCTCCACGGCTACCAGCGGTTCTGCGTATTATGGCGTACTGAGCGGTTATGTAGAAGCCAATCTGGAGTGGATTGCTTCGGTAGTGTCGGACTTTGAGAACGACGTGGTGATTCTTGATGGTCTTGACCCTGAGCCGGAGTTGCCTCTGGTTCGTGACGATTGGGCTGAAATCAGAGTGGAGGTGGATTTAGACGCCCAAGTGTCCAATTTTTACTACAACGGTGAGCTGCTCGGGACTCACGGCGCGGACAACACCACTGGTTTGGAGGGGATTGATCTGTGGGCCGAAAGCGACGATGTGATATACTTCGACGACTTTTTGCTCGTCTCAGACCCCTTGCCAGAGCTTGTGATATTTAAGGGTGATGTCTGGCAATTTACGGTCGAGCCCATTTCTTATGTCATTGAGAACGTAACTGCCACAGCTTCCAGCAGCGACATAGATCAAGGGCCTGAAAATACCGTGAACGGTTCCGGATTGGATAATGACCGGCACTCAACTGAGCTTACAGAGATGTGGATCAGCGCTGCTGCGGGGCCGCAGCCGACCTGGATCCAATATGAGTTCGACAAGGTTTATAAGCTGCACGAGATGTGGGTATGGAACTCTAATGGAATATTGGAGCAAATGGTAGGTGTAGGCTTCAAAGATGTTTCCATTGAATATTCGGTCAACGGCATCGACTATACGACATTGGGAACTACTCATGAGTTTGCCCAGGGAACTGCTGCGGCCGACTATGAACACAATACCACTGTTGATTTTGGTGGTGCAGCAGCAAAGTTCGTCAGGCTTACAGCTAACAGCAGCTGGGTAGGCTTCCTGCCCCAATTCGGTCTGAGCGAGGTGCGATTCTTCTCTATACGCGCCAGGGCAACAGAGCCAAGCCCTGATTCCGGCGCAACAGATGTGGATTTGGATCTGACCCTTAGCTTCAGAGCGGGAAGAGGTGCGGCTAAGCACGATGTGTACTTGAGCACCGATGAGCAGGCTGTCATAGACGGTACCGCCCCTGTTATTAGCGTGACTGAGGCCAGCTACAGTACCTCACTCGATATAGGCAGCACTTACTACTGGCGGGTCGATGAGGTCAATGACGCCGAGACCCCAACAACCTGGCAAGGCGACATCTGGAACTTATCGACACCTGAGTTTCTTCTTGTGGACGATTTTGAGTCCTACAATGAAACTCCTGCCGGGGAAGAGGGCAGCAACCTGGTATATGAGACGTGGATAGACGGATATGATAATCCGTTAGTAAACGGCTCGGTCATAGGTTATTTTAGAGGCGATACCCTTGAGTACTCTGTTGTTTGTAGCGGCAAGCAGTCAGCGCCACTTTACTATAACAACTACACCGCCGGCAATTCAGAGGTCACAGCGAATATCGATGATCTACAGATAGGTCAGGATTGGACCAAAGGTGGTGCTGAAACGCTGGTTCTGTGGATCCGTGGCGCTCTGAGTAATAATGCTGCCGCTGATCAGTTATATGTGAAGATTAACGACGCCAAGGTTGTGCAGGACAGTGATTTATCTGTACCACTTTGGACGCAATTGAATGTTGACCTTGCCTCTTTGGGCATAGATCTGAGCAATATAACAACTCTGAGTATTGGCGTTGAGGGTAGTGGTTCAGGTATGCTCCATGTGGACGACATCGCGCTGTATCGTATAGCCCCGCCAGTGGTCGAACCTACCCCCGGCAGCGACAAGAGTCTGGTAGGACACTGGAAGCTTGATGAGACTTCGGGCTTGATCGCCGCCGATAGTAGTGGTTACGGCAACGACGGTACTTTGATGAATATGGTCGGCGATGAGTGGACTGCTGGTGTCGTGGACGGCGCTCTGATGCTTGATGGAAGTCAATACGTTGATTTCGGAAATCCCAAACACCTGCAGCTAACAGGAGAAGTCACTATTTCAGCATGGGTGAAAATGGAACCAGGCAATGCAGACGCCTATATGGGTATTGCCGGCAAAATGGGTAGCACTACTGGTGCCAATAGAGGTTTTGTATTGGTTAGGCACTCCTCGAACGTCTTTCGTTTATGGGTAGTCACTGACGGTGGTTTCAACGGCGCCACCAGTGATGTTACATACAACGACACCGATTGGCATCATCTCGTCGGAGTAGCAAGCAATGCCACCGGTTCCTTGTATGTTGACGGAGTTAAACAGGCAATAGAAGCAGAAGGGGAATTACAAGATAGTGGAGATTATGCTTTTATTGGACGTCAATATGATGAAGGTAGTGACGACAGATTATGGAATGGCATCGTTGATGATGTCCGCATCTACTACCGCGCTCTGTCTGAGCAGGAGATTTTGGGTTTCTAAGATCGCAGTTCTTGATTAAGGAAGATCTGAACTCGGTCGGAACAGTTGTTTTGAAGGATTATGCTCGGCCGAAAGGCAGGTGGCTTGATAAGCTATGTGGCCGTAGTTGGTGTTGACTTGAGATTGGCACGCTCGGCTTCGCCTCGCTCGCAATGATGAGCGATAGGGTCGTAGCATTGTATCGATTCGGGGCCTATACCGAATGATTCGGTATAGGTCCCTTTTTTTAGTAATTGGTGAATAGTAATTTGTGAGTGGTGAAGCGTGCGCGCAAGACACACAACGGATGACAGATGACAGCATAATATATTATAACTTGCAGTGCGAGGTATGGCTTGATATTTCAACTGGAGGTTGAAGGCAGATCCCTTCGGCTGGCTGTCCCTTCGACACTTCGACAAAGCTCAGTGCAGGCTTTTTGCGAAAGTAGGTGATGTATAAAGGCTGGTATTATGAGTTTTGACTTCGGCAAAGAATGCCCCCACCGCAGGAATGGGGGTTGATATCACGGCATAAAACCATCAATAAATTGATGGGCTAAATAAATAATCCCGGGTTAAATGTTTTTGCGATTGCACTTTAGCTTTCAAGATATACGCCGCTCTGTTGGAGAGTCTTTCTTAAATATTTATATCGAAGCTCACGTGTTCCACAGTTTTTAGCTTCACAGAGGGCCGCTGCCGTGCCGGTTGCCTGTCCTTGTCCCATGCAGCTTACCGTGTTCCTGGTGGACATGTGGGCTCTATGGTCTGAGGTTATCATCATACCGGCAGCCAGAAGATTTTCTATTCCCGCTACAAGCAGTGCTTTGTAAGGTATTCCGTATGTGCCGCCATCCTTAATTTGGTAGCGAGGGGCGCTGTCGTGAAAACCGTAAACCATGACCTCGTCATCAAAGTGTCTGCCTTCGATGACATCTTCGTGAGTTATGTCATAGTCGCACGTAATCAATCGGCCGCGACGGATGCAGAGTTTGGGGCTGGTTCGGGCGATAAACGCCTTCTCGCAGCCGGGGATATACTCTCTGAACAGCTCGATAGCTCTGGCCTGCCGCTTTCTCAGTTCCAATTCCGCCTTCGCCACTTCATCTCTGTTAGTCGGACTAACCGGCATCTTGAAATTAATTTTTATGAACATGAAATAGTTGTCGTGCACGGTGGTTGTTACCATTGACATGCCGATCTTCCCCGCCTCCTTACCGAAGTCTCCGGGCAGCCTTGATGACCTGCCCTGGATTCGCACGATTTGGCCGTCCTTGCCGCTGCGAATGCCTTCGGCCTGTTGGCTAATGGCGTCGTGCTTCTCAAGAAAGTCATGAAGCTTCTCCATGCTCACATTGGCCATGCTGATGCTGTTTACGACCGCGTAATCGTTCGGCTCGGTATATTTGGCGCCGGCGAAGGCAGCTAAGTCGCCGTATGCCGTACAGTCTACAAAGCATTTCGCATAGAACGCCTCCCTGCCGGACCGGCTCTCCGCTATCACGCCCCTGATCCGCGAACCGTCCATAATCGCGCCGGCCAGAAGCGTATTGACACATACGAAAACGCCCGACTCGACAAGCATCTCGAACGTAACGAGTTTATACATTTCCGTGTCAATAGCCGTGCAAACCGAATCGTAATTGTAACCTTTGGACATCTCGGCGTGGCCCGATGTGCCGCCGACCTTCATAAGGCGGTCGATAATCTCCTGAGGGATACCTCGCACAACCTGACGCTTTTTGACGCCTGGAAAGGCCTTCCACAGGTTATAGAAGCTGTGAAGCGCGGTGCCGCCTTCTGTTATTGTTCCGCCCGGATAACCCTTTACCTCTATCAATGCCGTCTTGGCGCCCTGACGGGCTGCGGCGAGAGCCGCCACGACGCCTGCCGTGCCGCCACCCGCTACGACGACATCAAATTTCCTTACAGGCAAATTTTTCGATGGTTCCTTGTAATAATTCATAGATTGATTCAGAGTCATTCCCTTACTGTCCTTTGGGAAGCCAGGTAGGACGCCCATTCCAAGCATTAGACTGTGTTTTGAAAAATCTCGACGATTCATTTTAATCTCCTTTTTCCCTCGTTGTAGTGGATAACGTACCGGTGTAGCAAAAAACTTAAGATATATCTGCATATCGCCAAGATGTTAATGGTAGAGGAGCAGGATTTGCAAGGAAAAAACACGAGAAAATATGGGGACACGGTTTGGATTAATTCCGCCGCAGGCGGTTCTACGATATTGATGAATGACTATTTATTATTTTATTGTTGAGATTGCACTGCTGAAATTAGCTTCTATCTGGGGCCACAATGCGCCAGGGACTTCTGTTCCGATTTCTATCCTGTAACTTGCAATCGGCTGAGGGATTCAATACTTGTGTTTTTACTCTTGCTTTTGGGGTTTTTCGCTGCTATATGTTTGGATTATGGAGACAAAATTAGCCGTTCCCATAGCAGCGAAGGATTTAGATACGGCCAGGCAGCAAGTCACAGCGGCTCTGACTGCCGGTGCCGAGATGCTTGAACTGCGGACAGATTATCTCGAAAACCTCAGCGTTGATTTAGTTAACAATTTGATTGCCTATGTAAAAAGCGACGGCGATGAACAACTACCTGTAATCGTAACCTGTCGCGACAAGCAGCAGGGTGGGGTGATTGACTATCCACAGCGGCTGCGCGTCGATGTACTCACGACCGCTCTGAAAGCCGGCGCCGAATTTATCGACTTCGAATACGACAACTACCTCTCCATTGAGATACAGGAAAAAATAAGACTGGCGCTATCGCAAAGTCCGAAGGGCCGGCTGATTTTGTCGGCGCATAATTTCGAAACCAAATTTTCCAATATCGGCAAACTATATAGTGACATCTTAGCCGTATGTCCAGAGGCGATACCGAAGCTTGTATATACCGCGAATCACATCAATGATTGTTTTGAGGCCTTCGATTTGCTGCACCAAACAAGCGGTGAACGAATTGTTTTCTGTATGGGTGAGGCCGGCCTTATCAGCAGAATCATAGCGAAAAAGCTGAACAGCTTTGTAACTTTCGTAAGTATCGACGACCAAACTGCAACAGCACCGGGCCAGTTGACCATTGAGCAGTTTAAGAAACTGTACCGTTACGATGATATAAAATCCGATACCGAGCTTTTTGGCGTGATAGCCGACCCGGTCGGTCATTCGCTGAGTCCTGCGATTCATAATTCCTGCTTTGCGGAACGGCGTTTGAACAAATTATACCTGCCGCTGTTGGTAGAAGGCGGGCAGCGGGAATTTGATTCGTTTCTGCATAATGTGCTTTTTAGGAAATGGCTGAACTTCAGCGGCTTTAGCGTAACAATCCCGCACAAACAGAACGCCCTCAATTTTGCCCGTACAAATCGGGGCTTTATCGAGCCGCTGGCTGAAAAGATAGGGGCGGTTAATACCCTGGTCATTAGTACAGGCGGCAAACTCAGCGCCTACAATACCGATTATTCTGCAGCATTAGATGCAATTACTTCGACGCTGGGTATCAGCAGGGTCGATTTGAAAGATATGCCGGTTGCGGTTATCGGAGCGGGAGGAGTGGCAAGGGCGATAGTGGCCGGCCTGAGTGACATAGGTACAAAGATCAAAATATACAATCGCACTGTTACAAGGGGCGAAAAGCTCGCAGCCGAGTTTGATTGTGATTGTTCACCGTTGGATGATTTGCCAAACATCGATGCAAAATTACTGATAAACTGCACGAGTATCGGGATGTATCCAAATGTTGATGCTACGCCTATACCTCAAGAATACCTGAAAAAAGGTATGGCCGTTTTCGATACCGTCTATAACCCTGCCAAGACCTTACTGCTAAAAGAAGCAAAAAAGAAGAGGGCAAAAACAATAGATGGCATTTCAATGTTCGTCAATCAGGGTATGGCTCAATTCAAACTCTTCACCAACATCGACGGTAACGCTGAACTTATGCGAGAAACAATTTGTGATTGTCTCAGTCACAATTAACTTGTATAATTCTATTTATGAATTAGAAAAAGCATACCGGGAAGAACTTTACTCCACCCACTCCAGAGAATGTGAAAGTGAGGAAGAAGCATGGAACTTCTTTACGTGATAGGAATTTTTGTAGGTTTTTATGCCGCATTGACAACAATAGGCTGGCTTATCAAAGAGGTTGGAAAATTTCTTGAGACAAGACGATAAAAAGCCAAGCTCAAGAAGATAACTCCCCAAATCGATTCAATAAACATAGAGGAATTGTCTTCAAAACTTTCGATAATAAAACAGTCTTATCTTTCATTGATAGAACTGCTACAACGGAAGTATAAAATTCGTGAAAAGAAAGAACATGTAAAGACCATTTATCAATATGTTCAAGAAGAAGCGGACTATAGAAGAAGTAAAAGAAAGCCAGCTAAAAGAAATTATCGGAGAAAACGCAGGAGATACTATTAAATGTTTACGAAAGAACAAAAGCGTCTTTTAAACAAACTCTCTCAGATCGATGATATCGATGAGCAGATCAAATCTCTTTTTGAAAGAACAAATGAGAATATTCAAGAAGTAACAAAAATTGAGCAAGACATCAGCAAAATCATAAAAGAAAAAACAAAAGGATTTCCGTGGTTGGCAGATACAATCGCTCAATATTATGAAGTTAGAGACTTAAAAATATCAGAATTTCTGGAACATAAACTCAGGCCTGCGATCTCATCAGCAGATAGGGTGCGTGAAATTGCAAAAGAAAAACGCATTTTAGAAAAGCAATTCAGAATTACAAGAAACTTGATTAAATACTACGAAGCTTTGTTTCCTTGGCTCCCAGAATTTGTTGGTGAAGATGTAGATGATTTAATTGAACAAGTGACAAAGAAAGATGAGAGAAGAAGCACACAAGACGACCCTGTGAAGTTTTATTTAACCAGTGGCGAATACGAGAAACTTTCTATAACAGAACGAAACCAACGAGCGTTAGATAGGTATTGGTCCAAGAAAAAGACTCCATGGCAGATTGGGCGTGATTATGAGAGATACATTGGTTACCTTTATGAAAAAGAAGGATATAGCGTTCATTATCAAGGAATTGTGGAAGGGTTAGAAGATTTAGGAAGAGATTTAATAGCGAAAAAAAATGGTAAACTAAGAGTCATTCAGTGCAAATATTGGGCACATTACAAAACTATACATGAAAAACATATTTGTCAGTTGTTCGGTACAACATTGAAATATTGGCTCGAACAGAAAAAGTTCTTATGCAGAAATCGATTGGAATTTTTGGCATCTATGATTGAACAGGATGAAATAAGAGGTGTATTCATTACGTCAACAGGCCTTTCTAACGTTGCAAGAGAATTCGCTGATGAACTTGGAATAGAAGTAAAAGAGAAATTTTCATTTGAAAAGTACCTTTCAATCAAATGCAATGTTTCCCATAGGAACGGTGAAAAGATTTATCATCTTCCGATGGATCAACAATATGACCGTACAATAATCGAGCAAGAGAGAAATGAGTGCTATGTTGAAACTGTAGCTGAGGCAGAAAAACTGGGCTTTCGAAGGGCTTGGAGATGGAGAGGAGATAAGATAGCCAAATGAACTCTGCTTTACCACATGAGGGATATTGAGCTTATCCCGATTTAATTGTTGTTCTTAGGTGGCAATTACTGGTATATTAAGTCCGTTAGAGGTAATTTATGGTCAGTAGGAAGAAGAAATTTGATTGCGTGGAGATGAAAAACCGCATTCAAAGGGATTTGAGACAGGAATACGAGGCCAGAAAGGCGGAGTTCGCTTCGTATGTCGATTTCTTGAACGCTACCGCGAACGAATCGGAAGAGATACGTACTTTTCGTGATAAAGTTGCTAAAGCAAAGGCTACAGCGAAAGGCTAAAATCTCACTAACTGGAACGGTCAGCGTATTTTGTGTGATAAGGGGGACATTCTCCACCGGCCAAAGCGCCAACGCTGAGCTTATGCGGAATGCTATCCTTCAACGGATCGAATAAACATGACTACTTAAAAGTTGGACTTACATTTTGGAGTTAATCAAAAAGGGCAGAATTATGATGAAGATCAACAAAAAGAATATCCTTGTGTATGAGAAGAGATACGATGCCGACTACAAACCAAAAGGTAGGGTAGTCGAAGAAGAAATGAAAAGATTACTAAAAAAACAAAGATATTTGAGACGTGAAGATTTGATAAGAATTGGAAATTGGAAATCAAAAAGATCAAAGAGACATTATGAAAATGAGGAAAATGATGATTTGACAGTGCGGGAAATTACTCATCTTTCCTTCAACGCGAAAAGTGAGAAAGCGAGAATCAACTCTTTACTGACACTAAAAGGGGTTGGTTGGCCGGTGGCCTCCGCTATTCTACATTTCGCTTTTCCCGCGAAATACCCAATAATGGATTTCCGAGTCATTAGTTCTTTAAGTTTGGACCAACCTTCAAGTTATAACTTCAGTTTCTGGCAGAAATATTGTTGCGAAATACACAAGATTTCAAAAAAGTATAAGTTGCCTTTAAGAACAGTGGAAAAGGCCCTCTGGAAATATTCGAAAGAAAACCAAAAAAGTAAAAACAAGTGAGCAAAGGGAGGCCATTTCCTGAGCATCAACATCACTCAATTTAATTGTTGCTCTGGGGTGGTGATTGCTGGTATATTAAAAGCGGTAGGGATAATGAAAAACGAAAGTAATGAGATTGCTTCGCTTCGCTCGCAATGACAAGCAGAAGCGATATTTTATGATAGTGAAAGTGTTTTGTAATGGTGGCAATGGACAGAATAGAAGAGTTTGGCCGGCGGATTGGGGTGGAGTTTGGCGCTGAACGGGTCATACTGTTTGGCTCTTATGCGCGAGGTACCGTCACGGAGGATTCGGACGTGGATTTGCTGGTCATCGGGCCTTTTGAGGGTAGAAGCGTGGATAAATCGGTCGAAATTAGGATGAAGCTTCGGCTCGGATTCCCTATAGACCTGCTCGTTCGCACTTCTGATAAAGTGCGCCAGCGAATGGAAATGGGTGATGACTTTATGCGGGAGATTATCGAAGAAGGGAAGGTGCTCTATGAAGCCGATGACCGCTGAATGGGTCGTGATGCACTGGGATTAAAGACGTAAATTTATTAAGGACAAACTGAATGGTTAAGGGTAAAAGTAAAGCTGAAAAGGTAGTATTGGCATATAGCGGTGGTTTGGATACGAGTGTGATTCTGCCGTGGCTGAAAGAAACATACGGCTATGATGTAATAGCGTTTGCGGCTGAATTAGGGCAGGGCGATGAATTAGCCGGC
>Ga0114922_10005602_pt1 | contig 11570 bp, 11 predicted proteins | sample AartaG_FD_100975 | JGI IMG/M metagenome (GOLD analysis project Ga0114922, IMG submission 100975) | Deep subsurface microbial communities from Aarhus Bay to uncover new lineages of life (NeLLi) - Aarhus_00045 metaG | ecosystem: Environmental > Aquatic > Marine > Oceanic > Sediment | place...
CGACGGCGGCGCTGGTGGCGGCAGGAGCGGGAGTGGCGGTGGCCAAGCATGGGAATCGGGCCATTACCAGTAAGTGCGGGTCGGCGGACGTATTGGCGGAATTGGGAGTAAAAATTGATGTGGCGCCGGAAGTGATCGCCCGCTGTATCGACGAAGCGAATATCGGATTTATGTTTGCGCCGAATCATCATCCGGCCATGAAATACGTACAGCCGATCCGCAAGGCACTGGGATTCCGGACGGTGTTTAATGTTTTAGGTCCGCTGGCCAATCCCGCCGCGGCGCCGATACAGGTAACGGGAGTAGCGCAGCCATTTCTACTGGATGTGATGGCCGAGGCGCTGAAGCTGCTGGGCCTGCAGCGCGCCATGGTCGTTCATGGCGACGGTATGGATGAATTCAGCACCTCGGGGCCGACAGATATTGTGGAGTTACGCCACGGTGAGATTAGCCGTCATACCCTGGATTACAGCGATTACGGTTTTGCGAAATCGCGGAAGGAGGATTTGCGCGGCGGCTCACTGGAGGACAACGTCGCGATTACGCGCGGGATCCTGGCGGGTAAGGATACGGGACCGCGGAAGGACGTGGTAGTATTCACGGCAGCGGCGGTGTTAATGATTTGCGGCAAGGCGCCGGGTTTGGCTGAAGGGATTCAATTGGCGAGTAAAAGTATCGACAGCGGAAAGGCGGAGGAGGTGTTGGAGATGTTTATTGCTATTTCTAATTCTTAAATTAGTTGTGAGTTGTGCGTTGTGAGTTGTGAGAGAAGAGTAAAGATCAAGATATGCGGGATAACGAATACAGCAGATGCGCTCTTGGCGTGTGCGTTGGGGGCGGATCTACTGGGATTCAATTTTTATGCGCCCAGTCCGCGATATATTAAGCCGGGAGCAGCGGCTCAGATCATACGCGAATTGCTGGCGGGACCGGAGCGGGTGGGGCTGTTTGTTAATGCGGAATTTAAAGAGATTCAAGACGTACTGACGCAGTGTCCGTTGACGATGGTGCAATTGCATGGCGATGAGGATAATGCGTATTGTGAGCAGGTGGCGGGATTGGGGCTGCCGGTCCTCAAGGCGCTGCGGATGAGTTGTCCGGAGGATATTCGGAAGATCGAACTGTATGAAACAGAATACATTTTACTCGATGCATTTCGGGACGATCTGTATGGCGGGACGGGGGATAGCTTCGACTGGAGTTGGATCGGCAAAACCGGCGGTAAAAAATTCTTCTTAGCAGGCGGTATAAATCCTGATACGATACAGGAAGCCCTGGCTGTCGGGACGTATGGGATTGACCTGTGCAGCGGCGTGGAGAAAGAGCCGGGCGTGAAAGATGAGGATAAGATGCGAGAGCTTTTTAGCAGGATTGAGCATGCCTAAGCATTATTTAGTTGTGAGTTGTGAGATAAGAAAAACGAAGAATTGGTTGCATCGGAATATTGGCATCTTACTCTATGCCTTTGCTCTGTCTTTATTTATATCTCTGAATGCTATTGCTGAGGATAATTCCGAAAACGACATTCAATACTGGCTCACAGAGGCGGAAAAATACTCCCGCAGAATAGAAGATACGGAAGAACGCAACTGGGCTTTATCGCTCCTAGCAGTAACATACGCAGATGCCGGTATATTCACCAAAGCCTATCTTATAGTGAAGCAATTACCCTTCAATGATCAAGGTATTTGCCTGCGTTCGATAGTAATGGCACAAACCCTGCAAGGAGATGCGGCCGGCGCTCTGGAAAGAATCCAGAACATTTGTGAACCGGAGATCAAATCAAGTTGTTTGTACACTATCGCTTATGTATGTGTTAAAAACGATATTTCCCAGTCTCTAAATATAGCGGCGCAGATGTCCGAACCAAGCAAGTCATCGATTCTAAGGCGGATTGTAGGGCAGTATGTTTTAAAGGGAGATATTGATAAAGCGAACCATGTCGCCCAGCAAATTTCTGATCCGAATGAAAAAATCGACGCCCAACTTTGGATTACAGCGGCAAACATTTCTAACGCAGAAGATGTCGCCAAAGCCATTGCCCAAATCAATCCCTATCCCTGGGAATTAAATTATCACCTGCGGGAAATCGCTAAGGTAAAATTGCAATCGGATCAAATAAAAATAGCAAAACAGATTATTGAATCCCTGCCTGATTCACACAATAAAATCATAGGCTATTGTGTTATTGCTGAGTATTATCTGGCCAAAGATGATAAGGAGATTTTCAATCGCTACATAAAAAAAGCGAAAAAAGAGATTCAACACTATTCTGAAGAGCCCGAATTTAATAGTTTTAATCAAGCGCTATCTTATATACAAATCGCAAAGCTGCAAATTGATGCAGGCGATATAGAGGCCGGTCTTGCCACGGCTAAGATAAGCCTGGAAAAGGGCAAGAAGAATGAGTTTAAAGCACTTGGAATCAATTTGTATAATGATCTCGGAGGTAGGAACGCCGCATATGGACTTATGATCCAGGCAGGAAAGATAGAAGAAGTGAGGAAATTGACACAAGGGGAGGATGGCAGTTTTCCGCGCGAGGTTGCTATTCTTTTAATCGGTGCGTATGCTCGTGCAGGACAAGACGACAAAGCCGAAGAGATCGTGAATACAATAACTACTCCTCAGGATAAATTTCATTTGAGCTTAGCGGTAATACAAGGTTTGAATCAAAGAAAAGCCAACGATAAACAGCAACAACAGAAACCGTAAACAAACATAATATATTTCGCCCCTTCAGGGCTTAATAGTTTATAATGAACTATCATCCAGGGCGTTGCCCCGGGCTATATTATTAAGCTCTTTCAGAGCAAAATAATGGGATAAAATGAACAGTATAATGCCGTATATCTCCGCCCTGAAAGGGCATAATAGCAAAGCCCAGGGCAACGCCCTGGGGATAACGATTGAAACATGGGTAAGCCCTGAAGGGGCGAGATAGTTTGTCAACGCCCGCGAAATATATTCTACCTGTAAACGGTTACGATACTTTTGGCTTATATCATGACAATTGAAAAAGATGTATTATTATTTGGGGGTACGTTTGATCCGATTCATCACGGTCATTTGATCGTGAGTCGGTGGGCGGCGGAGCAGTTGGAGGTGGCGCGGGTGGTATTGATCCCGTCGGCGGTGCCGCCGCACAAGGTGGGTAATAAGATCACGGCGGCGCGGGATCGCCTGCAAATGGCGCAACGGGCGGTGGAGGATGACGAACTGTTCGATGTGTCGGATTGCGAACTGCAACGCGAGGGGCCGAGTTTTACGCTGGATACGGTTAGGCATTTTCGCCGGCTTTACCCGGAAGATATAAAAATATATTGGCTGATCGGCGCCGATAGTATCGCCGAGTTGGCGGGCTGGCACGAAATAAAACAATTAGTCGAGGAATGTACGATCGTCACGGCGGCTCGTCCGGGATTCGAGACCGGTAATCTGTCGGCCTTAGACGCCGTTTTGGAGGAAAACCAGGTCAGCCGGATTCGACAGCACATACTGGATATTCCGCAGATCGATATTTCCTCCACGGATATCCGTGACCGCGTTCGCCAAGGTCAATCCATTCGTTACCTGGTCCCGGCGCCGGTGGCGGAATATATTCATAAGCACCGTTTATATCAAAGCAGATAAATGAAACAACTTACGAATCCATACTACACGCAAAAATTTTCTACTATTATAAGCTATTCCACAGTCTTTATTACGCTGTTCACTTTGTTTTTCTCGTGCGATAAGCAAACCCGGCAAGCAGAATCACCCAAGGAAAAAACCACGACGGAAATGAACCGGAATTCCTCCCGACAAGACAAACCTGCAATTCATCCTCAGCATCGTCAAAAACGCGACTATCGTATCGTGCATGTGTTCGTGGCGTTGTGCGATAATACTCATCAAGGCATTGTGCCGGTACCGACGACGCTGGGGAACGGTCAGGACCCGGCGAACAATTTATATTGGGGCGCGCTATACGGCGTGAAAACGTTTTTTCGAAAATCTACCTATTGGAAACCGATAACAATTATTAAAGCGCCGCAACAAGCGGAGATTTTAGATTGCGTCTGTTTTCGGCGCGGTGATATGTATCTGATCGCACAAGCATACGATGGCGCAAAGATGCAAACTACGTTGGCCGATTTTTTCCAGGCTGCCGCAGGGCAAAGTGACGTAGAGATTATGATTCAAAAAGATCAAGCGGCACTAATCCTTCATGCCGGCGGCCTATCCGATCTGGTATGTTTTGTCGGTCATAATGGTTTAATGGATGTACGGCTCCGTTCGCTCCCCAGGCCGAATTCCTTTCGTAAACCGGAAGAGGCCGTCGTTCTCGCCTGTAAAAGCCACGCCTACTTTACTCCGCTCTTGCAGAAAGTCGGTTGTGAGCCTTTGATTACCACTTCGGGATTTATGGCGCCGGAGGCCTATACTCTCGAAGCGATTGTACGGAACTGGGCCGATACGAAACCGATTGCCGAAATACACTTAGCCGCGGCAAAAGCCTACGCAAACTATCAACGGGATTGTACTATAGCGGCCGCAAAACGCTTATTCAAAGCGGGAGTGAGTATGGAATAATATAGCATGGCGGCACGTGCAGAATACGGTTGTCGTGGATTAAATATTACTTTAAGACGTAGGATAGCCGGTGAGTTGTCGGAGATACTTGGCGCGTTGAATGGCTTCGATACGGGCCTGGACCTCTTCGATCGTGGACGTCGGCAGCGATTGGGCCTCACGCAGTTGCTCGTCGGCTTCGGCGGCGTCAATATCGTCTTCCGTAATGGCGTTTGGGGTTAAAATACTCACTTCATTATCGCGGATATGGCCAAAACCCTTTTCCAGGAATAACGCGTGTTCACGACTCTGCGGATCACGATAGCGCAGCAGCCCCGCGCCGAGTTTGCACAGAAACGGAGCATGCCCCGGCAGAACGCCCAGCAGTCCGTCATGCGCCGGCAGGACCACGGCCGTCGCTTCTGCATCGACCGTTTGGCTTTCCGGAGTGATTACCACACAACGAAGTATAGGCAAATTAGACATAATTCGTTTCTTTTTTGCGTTATGTGGCACACCCGCCCTCGGGTGTGCTATGGTAACAATGCTCAGCCGAGGGCGGCTGAGCCACCGTTATTAGTAACTTTCTATACGACCTCGGCGGTCATTTGTTCCGCTCTCTGGGCCGCTTCCTCAATCGCTCCGATGTACATAAAGGCTGATTCCGGTAAGTGATCCCACTTACCGTCGCAGAGTTCTTCAAAGCTGCGGATCGTATCTTCCAGTTTCGTATAGTTGCCCGGCAATCCGGTGAAGGTTTCAGCGACCAGGAACGGCTGCGAAAGGAAACGCTCGATCTTACGCGACCGGGCGACAATCATTTTATCCTCTTCACTCAGTTCATCCACGCCCAGAATCGCGATAATGTCCTGCAGGTCTTTGTAACGCTGCAAATACTCCTGTACCTGCCGGGCGATTTTATAATGTTGCTCGCCGACCATGTTCGGATCGAGAATACGGCTGGTCGATTCCAGCGGATCCACCGCCGGGTAAATCCCCTTTTCAGCAATGGAACGCTGCAGGTTCACCGACGAGTCCAGGTGCGAAAACGTCGTCGCCGGCGCCGGATCGGTATAGTCGTCCGCCGGCACATACACCGCCTGGATCGACGTGACCGCCCCTTTTTCCGACGAGGTGATGCGCTCCTGCAGTTCCCCCATTTCCGTACCCAGCGTCGGCTGGTATCCCACCGCCGAGGGCATGCGGCCCAAAAGGGCCGACACTTCCGAGCCGGCCTGCGAGAATCGGAAAATATTATCGATAAACAGCAATGTATCGGCGCCCGTCTGATCGCGGAAGTATTCCGCCATCGTCAATGCCGACAACGCCACCCGCAGGCGGGCGCCCGGCGGCTCGTTCATCTGGCCGAATACCATCACCGTCTGATCGAGTACGCTTTTACCCGTATCGCCGATCTTGGCTTCCTGCATCTCCAGCCACAGGTCATTCCCCTCACGCGTACGCTCGCCCACCCCGGCAAAGCAGGAATACCCCTGATGAAATCGGGCTAAACGGGCGATCAGTTCCTGAATGATCACCGTTTTGCCGACGCCGGCGCCGCCGAACAAGCCCGCCTTACCGCCGCGTACCAGCGGACAAAGAAGATCGATCACTTTAATACCCGTCTCAAACATCTCCGTCTTGGGCGAGAGATCCGTAAACGCCGGCGGCTCCCGGTGAATCGGACGATATTCCTTGGCCTCGATCGGACCGCGATTGTCGATCGGTTCTCCCAACAGGTTGAATACCCTGCCGAGCGTCTCCGGCCCGACCGGCACTTTCACCGGCCCTTCGGTATCCAATACTTCCATCCCGCGGGCCACGCCGTCGGTCGAACCCAAGGCCACCGCCCGAACCTTACCTCCGCCCAGGTGCTGATGCACCTCGCCCGTCAGATCGATCGGATGGCCTTTGAATTCGCACTGGATTTTCAAAGCGTTATAAATCGACGGCATTTGCTCTTCCGGAAATTCCGCATCAAACGTGCTGCCGATTACCTGTATCACTTTGCCTTTGTTCATTTCTTATGCTCCGAGGTACAAAAGTATATGAGTAAATGGGTAGATGGGTAAATGAGTATAGAATTCACCGGATTTCCAATTTACTCATGATCGCTTATTTTTTTGCTTGTTGTTCCTTCTCTGTCTTAAGATGTTTGATAAAATTCAATGTCATCTTCCGTAAAACTTCGATTTCATATAGCAAGTCATTCGCATCCGAAGTATAGCCTAAATTTTTCGAAATTACAGTATGTGTTTCCAATTCTGCTAAAGATCCTAACGCGATGTACATAAAACGCACATATTCGGTTTTAGAATTTCGCGCTGCGCCTTCGGCTATATTGCTGGGAAAGGATACCGCTGCTCTGCGCATTTGCGATTTCAGTCCATACGTTTCTTCCTTGGGAAATCCCGCTGTAAATTTATAAATTGTAGTTACTAGTTCAATCCCTCTGTTCCAAATATCTAAATCTTTATGTGTTTTCATATACCCGTCCCCTATCTCTTCTACCCATCTACTCTTCTACTCTTCTACTCATTTACTCTTCTACTCATTTACCCATTTACCCATTTACCCATTTACTCATTTACTTCAACGCTTCCGCCCCACCCATAATATCGAGCAACTCTCCCGTAATCTGGCTCTGCCGCGCCCGGTTGTATTGCCGCGTCAACGCCTGGATCATCTGTTGGGCGTTATCCGTAGCGGCCTTCATCGCGCTCATCCGCGCCACCTGCTCACTGACCACCGCATCCATAAAGCACTGGAACAATTCCGTCTTGAGAGCAACCGGAACCAACTCACTGAGAATTTCCTCCCGGGTGGGCGAGAAAAGATAATCCTCGATACCGACATCCAACGGTTCCTCGTCGGCCTCTTCCGGGACCGGGGCCCGGATCGGCAGCAAATTCAATATCTCGGCGTCATGCCGGGCCGAGGAGATGAAACGCGTATATACGACGCGGACGCCGTTTATCTGTTTGGTACAGTATAAGTCCATGAGTTCGTCGGCGAGCTCTTCCGCCTGGGCGAACGTGATTTTGTCATCAAAGTCGATGTAGCTGTGACTTATCTCGTGACCGGCGTACCGTAAGGCGGAAATCCCTTTTTTCCCGGACACCCGCAGATCAATTTCACTCTTACCCTCGGCAAGCTGCTTGATTTGCTGATTCGCCAGTCGAATAATATTACCGTTATACCCCCCGCAAAGCCCCCGGTTGCTCGTCAGCACCAGCAGCACTACGCGATTCGATTCCGTATTCTCCTCCATCAACGGATGAATCGCCTGGGCGGAACCGGTCATTAACGTAGAAACCAGCTCGGCGATCTTGTCCGTATAGGGTTTCGCACCGACCGCGCGATTCATCGCCCGGCGAAACTTTGCCGTCGCGATCATCTCCATCGTCTTGGTGATCTTACGTATGTTCGCAACCGAGCGACGGCGCTTTACGATTTCTCTCGTAGTGGTCATAATTTCTTAAAGCTATCAGCTCTCAGCTCTCAGCCCTCAGCTTAATCCAACGAATCTTCCAACGATTACAGCATCTTTGATATTTCTTTCAGGTTCTCAATCAATGGATACTGCTGCGCGTTGCATTTGATCTCTTAAACCATAATCACGATTCTCTCTCAACAAATTGTATAGCGTTACCGCCAAACGACATGCCTTTTTCCATGCTATCAAATCTTCGAATGATGAACTCATTTTTTCCCAAATCTTTATCTTTCTTGCTGGGGACTGTGGACTGTGGACTGTGGACTCTTATCTTTTGCAAAATCCTCTTTAAATTCGGCAATTGCCTTTTTGAAGCGATTCTTAAGTTGGTCATCCAACTCTTTCTTATTACGGAGTTCGGCCATCAAATCCGCTTGGTTCGCCCGGAGGTATTCGTGCATCCGGGTTTCAAAGTCCGCAACGTCTCTGGCATCGATATCGTCCAGCAGACCCGAAGCGCCCGCAAAGATGCTGACCACCTGATCGAACACCTCCATCGGCTGATACTGCGGCTGCTTCAAAATCTCCACCATCCGATTCCCCCGGTCGAGTTGCGCCTGCGTCGCTTTATCGAGATCGGTACCCAACTGGGCGAACGCTTCCAGTTCTCGAAACGCCGCCAGGTCCAGCCGCAGCATACCGGTGATATCCTTCATCGCCTTGACCTGCGCCTTACCGCCTACGCGACTGACGCTGATCCCCACATCGACCGCCGGCCGCACTCCGACAAAGAACAGGTCCGGCCTGAGGTATATCTGCCCGTCGGTAATCGAAATCACGTTCGTGGGGATGTACGCCGACACCTCCCCTTCCAGCGTCTCCACGATCGGCAGCGCCGTCAGCGAGCCGCCGCCCCGGTCGTCACTCAGCTTCACCGCCCGCTCCAGTAGTCGGCTGTGCAGATAGAACACATCGCCCGGATACGCCTCGCGTCCCGGCGGACGACGCAGCAGCAGCGACAATTGCCGATACGCCTGCGCCTGCTTCGACAGGTCGTCATAGACGCACAGCGTATCGCGATTCTCCTCGTACATAAAATATTCCGCCAGGGTCACGCCGGTGTACGGTGAGATAAACTGCAGCGGCGCCGGTTCCGCCGCCGACGCGCACACCACGATGGTATAATCCATCGCCCCATGTTCCTTGAGTATTTCCACCGTACGAGCCACCGTCGATTCTTTCTGCCCGGTTGCCACATATACGCAGATCACATCCTGATCTTTTTGATTGATGATCGTATCAATCGCAATCGCGGTCTTACCCGTCTTGCGATCGCCGATGATCAACTCCCGCTGTCCCCGCCCGATGGGGATCATCGAATCAATGGCCTTGATCCCTGTTTGCAGCGGCTCGTTCACCGGCTGACGTTCCGCGATCCCCGGCGCGATCATTTCCACATCCCGACGCTTACTCTGGGAAATCTCCGGCCCACCGTCGATGGCCTGCCCCAGCGGATTCACTACCCGACCGAGCATCTCCTTACCCACCGGCACCGACAACAACCGACCCGTACTGCGGACTTCATCGCCTTCTTTGATCCCCAGGTAATCGCCGTAGATCACCGCTCCGATCGAGTCCTCTTCCAGGTTGAACACCTGCCCGAACTGACCGTTCTCAAATTGCAGCATCTCGCTGGCCATGGCGCTCTTCAGGCCGTAGATCCGTGCGATCCCGTCGCCTACCTCCAATACGCGACCGACCTCTGCCACGTCCAGCTCACTGCGAAACTGCGCGATTTCCTGTTTGATTACACTCGTAATTTCTTCCACTTTAAACTTCATTTACGATAGTTCCTCTATATCCAAGCCGCGCACGTAAGTAAGCGGTTAAAAAATCAGGTGTAGGGTAGGCTGTGCCTACCATTTTTTCTGCTTCATTCTCCCAACACCTGGCTAATATTTCGTAGGGTAGGCTGTGCCTACCATTTTTTCCACTTGTCATTCTGAGCGAAGCGAAGAATCTCAATCCTACGTACGTTTTTAAGATCCTTCGCTCTGCTCAGGATGACAAAGTCGCCATCTTGTTTGGAACTCTTATTCTCCCAACACGTGACGAACGTCCAGTTCTCGTTCCGCCCCTCGGCGCAAATGTTCGGCGTACTGACTCAAACGCCGCCGCACCGAACCATCCATCACCGTATCCTCGACCGTCAGCACCATCCCTCCCAGGATCGTCGGATCCATCCTGCTTTGCAGCGTTACCGTCTTCCGCAGCGCCCGCGAGACCTGCTCCGCCAGTCGCACCTGTTCTTGCGGGTCCAACTCGACCGCCGTAACGATGTTACCCCGTACGCGACCCGCCGCTTGATCCTCCAGATTTTCAAACGACTCCGCTATCTCGTCAAGCAGTCCCAAACGGTTCTTTCGCGCCACTACCATCAGAAAATCCATTACCAGCTCACTCACCTTACCGCGAAAGACCTTCTCAAGGGTCGCCGCTTTTTCTTCCCGTCGAATCGCCGGCGTCTCCAGGAACGTACGCCACGGCTCACTGCGGCGGACCACTTCCGCCTGTTGAGATAACTCCTCACGCACCGACGACGCCTGCCCACGCTCCTGCGCAATCTCGAACAGCGCCTCCGCATACACGCGCGCTATCGCCTGACTCCGATCCGACGCCAATATTCTCTCCTAATCCGGGTGCCATGCCCACGCTTGCGTGGGCATGTCTTACCGTAAACTGTCAACCGAAAACCGTAAACCGGGCGGCCACCTGGGGCCGCCCCTACTCATCCACTCATCCACTCATTTACTCATCTACCCATTTACTCATCTACCCATTTACTCATCTACTCATCTACCCATTTACTCATCTACTCATCTACTCATCTACTCATCTACTCATCTACTCATCTACTCATCTACTCATCTACTCTTTTACTTCCATTTTATTCAACGCATCCGCCAGCAGATCGCGATGGTCTTTGGCATCCAGACTCCGCTGAATGATCTTGCCCGCAATGTCCGTCGCCAGTTCACACGTCTGATCGCACAATTCCCGCAGCGCCTCGTCCTTGGCCGAGTGGATATCCCGCTGCGCCTGGCCCCGCAGATTCTGCGCCTCCTCCTGCGCATTCTGCTTTAACTCATCCGCCAGCTTAACCGCCTCGCTGCGTCCCTGATCGATGATCCCCTGCGCCTCGCTCCGTGCCTGGGAAAGCTGCTCCTTATACTCTTGAAATGACTTTTCCGCATCCGCACGGGCCTGCTCCGCTTCCTCGATCGACCGACGGATATGCTCCTCACGTTTTTGCAGACCCGAAAGAATCGGACCCCACGCCCACTTACCCAGTACAAATAACAAAACGATGAATATCGCCAGCGTCAGGATCGCCGTGCCCCACGTTCCCGAAAATATATCCGGCGATTCTTCTGTTGTTTCCGACGCCCACACGGGTAATGCCCATAGTAACCCTATGCAAACGAACCATATCAAGGATCGGCGTATCATGGCCTTCTCCTCGTCTGTTGCCAGACAGTTACTACGCGATGGAACACTTTAAGGGGTTAAGGTTTTGATA
>Ga0114922_10005603_pt1 | contig 11570 bp, 12 predicted proteins | sample AartaG_FD_100975 | JGI IMG/M metagenome (GOLD analysis project Ga0114922, IMG submission 100975) | Deep subsurface microbial communities from Aarhus Bay to uncover new lineages of life (NeLLi) - Aarhus_00045 metaG | ecosystem: Environmental > Aquatic > Marine > Oceanic > Sediment | place...
CTCACGGGCATACCGACTTCCGATCCAATAAGCATCAACTGTGTGATTTGCCTTCACTGCCTTCGCAAAAGGTGTGGCAGCCTCTACAGTTAACTCTTTACCTACCGGATGAACAACTAAAAATTTAGCCATTTTTTATCACCTCCTTTGTTTTAAGTTTGCCAGGTAATTGAGATAGTATCAGTCGACTCCTCTTTTACCTGTAAACGGGGAGCCAGTCTTTGTTTAGCATAGGCAATTCCTCCTTATAGGTGTCAGTTGCACTCGGTAGAATAGGAATAATATTAATAACTACTTATTAATGCTAATTAATTTTTGCAAAATATGAAATTCTTTTATTAGATTTATGATTCTTAGGATTTTTTTTGTAGATTTATTTAAAGATTTATGGTGGAGATATTGGAATATATCCAACCGCTTTACCGTTGGTCTATAATTATTAAAATAATAATTATTTCATTTATACTTTAAATTTAGAATTTTTAAGCTTTTTTTAAAACTATAAAATATTTTTAAAGAAAAAAGGCAATAGCTAATTTTTATGATTAAAAAGATTTTTTACATTTGAGATTTCTCCTAATTGTTTTTGAACTTAATTTTTTAAACTTAATGTTTATATACGACAAAAATTTAAAAAAATCCTTCTTTTTTAGGAAAATAATTTAATAAAGATGATGAGTCCTTCAGAGTCAGGCTTCAGTGACAAGGGGACGTTTCGTTTGTCATATTTTAACAGCTCTCCCTATAATACTTCTTCCTATACCTAATCCCCTACTTAGATCTCTGATGCTTGCCCCAGTTTCATGGTATATATCCTTAATTAACTTAGCTCTATCGGTTAAAGGCATTTTGTAAAACTCATCTATGCTTATTTTTTTCTTAAATAATTTTAATAATTCATCATCGGAATATTTGTTTGCGTTTTCATAGTCCATATAGTTTTCTTTGCTCATTTCCTTATGAAATTCGGTAAAACTTTTTTTACTGTTAAAATATGCTTTCATTATTTCTCCATCAATAAGGTAGTCCTTGGAATCATACATTTTAAGATACTCGTTATAACTAGACCAACTATATTTTAATGCTTCTTTTACCATTCCTGCTTTTATAGGATTTTGATGGATATAGCGCAGTACCGCCATAAGATATCTCTCATCTTCAATGGGTTCACTTTTATATCTATTTTGAAATAGATGACCTACTCTATTATATTTCCGGTTAAACCATTGTACGTAGCTCACCGTAATCCTTTTCATACTTACTCCGATTTCTTCACTTTCCTGAAGCAGTAAATGAACATGGGTATTCATCAGACAATAACCGATAACTTTAAAACTGCTTTTTTCTTTTGCTCTATACATTGAATTCAAAAAAAATCTTTATCTTGGTCGCTTTCGAAGATGTTGCTTCTGTTAATTCCTCTAAGCATAATATGGTGATATCCTGTACTGCTTTTTGACCTTGAGCTTCTTGGCATAAAACCACTCCTGTTCATTATAAAAAATTTAACTTAGTGTGACAAGTGAAACGTCCCCTTGTCTTATTCCCCTTGACATCATGATTTTTAAGTAACGGCATCCCTGACCTGACCATACCTTTCCTGCTCTCCCCTGTCTATTATCTCCCGCAGTGCTTCTACAACCTGCCACACTTCATAAAATGTATTGTAAAGAGCCACAGGGGCCAATCGTATGATATTGGGATAACGGAAATCAGGAATAATATCCCTATCCTTTAATGCCTTGTTTATCCGGGCAGCATCCTCGTGTTCTACAGCTACATGGCCGCCCCGCCGCTTTTCTTCCAGGGGGGTCCCAATACGAAAATTATAAGAAGGAGCAGTTAAACCCCTTTCATTTAATAGGAAAATAAGATAAGAAGTGAGCTTTAAAGATTTCTCCCTTACCCGACCTATGCCTGCTTCCTGAAATATCTTCAGGGACCCTTCCAGGGGCGCCAGGCTTAGGAGGTGAGGAGTTCCAATTTGCCATCCCCTGGCACCTTTCGCCTTTTCAAATTCCAGGGACATATCAAATTGCTTATCCTTACGATAGCCCCACCATCCTGCCAGGGAAGGACTTTCAGTAAAATGCCTTTTATTAATATACAGGCTGGCAACACCCCCAGGCCCATTATTCATATACTTGTAATTGCACCAGAAAGCAAAATCTACACCCCACCGGTCAAAACAATGAGGAACAGCCCCTATGGAATGACTGCAGTCAAAACCTATGGGGATACCCCTTTCCCCCGCTTTTCGAGCCAGATATTCCATATCTAAAAGCTGACCACTGCGGTAAAGGACCGAAGGCAGAAGGACCAGGGCTACCTCATCCTTCATGGCTTCAACAATATCTTCTTCTTCCAGAAAACGACTATTCCGACTCTTGATTAGTACTAGATTCTCCCGGGGATTGAGCCCCTTTAATCTGATTTGACTTTCCAGGGCATAAATATCAGAAGGAAAGTTCAGCTCATCGGCCAGGATTTTTGTCTTTTTCCCCCGAGGATGATAAAAAGTCCCCACCAGGGTATGAAGGTTCACAGTTGTAGAAGATGTGGCCACCACTTCTTCCGGCATAGCTCCTACCAGGAGAGCCTGTCTCCTGCCCATCTCTTCTGCATAATCAAACCAGGCAGGTTCAGCATCCAGCCAACCATTAATGCCCAAGCCCTTCCACTGGTCAAGAAACCGCAACAGAACCTCTTCCGCATCCTGAGACAAAAGGCCCAGGGAATTCCCATCCATATAAATCTTACCCGGCGGAAGGTAAAAGCGCTGCCGAAAACAAGACAATGGATCCTCCTTGTCCAAAGCATAAGCCCCTTCTTTGCTGTTTTTAAATAAAATCATAGCTACTTCTCCTCCACTCCTGTATCTTCAAATTATTTACTTATTTTTCCTCACGCTAATGTTATCACATTATTGAGCTAATATAACCATTCCCTGACTCTATTCTATCAAAGTACGGGTTACCTTAACAGAAGGGTAAGTAAAAACAAGGACAAGTGGATTTTTTCCTGTATTTTTTATTTTATGTTTTGTACCAGCTGGTACTAAAATCTGATCCCCAGCCTCTATAGGATAAATTTCCTCATCAATATACATTTCTCCCTTTCCTTCAATAATATACATGCAATCTTCGACAGTATGCGTGTGAATGGGAAGTCCACAACCTTGCAATAAATTTATTTCCCCTAGTGTAACTGACTTCGAGCCAGTCTCATAATCTATGCCCTTCTTCATCAATACACCTGGAAAAAGTTCTTTTGAATTCATATCTTTATTTTTAAATACCGGCATATTATCCCCCTAACTATTTTATTTTTTCTCAAAGTATTTATCTGATTTTCATTAAGAAATGACCTCAGATTTGCCCCCGCACAGATCCCAGCGTGCGGAACTACCGCACCAGGCTGCTTTTCACTCCCCCTGACATTTGTTAGCCGAATAGGCTTTATTTTTCAGCTGACACATTTTGAAACCAATAACCATTAAAAAATATTTTTTCTTCTAATTTATACTCTATATCGTTTGTGAAAATTGGTCCCCCTGTTACCAACGTATGATATTCACCATTTTCCCCGGCAGGGTCGACACCTCTTTTTTCAAGTATCCTTATTAAATTATTGTCAAATTCTCTACCCAATAATTCTTTACCTAATAACTTATCATCTTTAACAGCTACAATTATTGCTTTAAATCCATAATCAATAAATTCTTTGATCATTTTTCTTCTGGCTTTTTTCCACAAAGGAAGATATTCTAACATATTAGTTTTATTGCAAACTTTCTTAACCCAACTTTTATGGTCTTCTATATCCATATCACCAAACACTCCGGTATTAATCCCACTTTCTTTAATTTCTTTTAATGCTGTTATAAAGTTTGTTTCATAATCTTCCCATGATGTAGCATACGTACTAAGTGGAATATTTAAAGATTCAGACTGCTTTTTAAGCAAATTTAATGATAAACCATGAGACCTGGATCGCTCACCATTCTCTATTAACATTGTAATCAACCTTTTAGGTATGCCGCCTTGCTTGAGAGCATAATACAAAGATAAACAAGAGTCTTTGCCTCCGCTCCAGGAACAAAAAAATGTTTTGTTATTTATATTCATCTATAATTCTCCTTTTTATACTCGTCAAGCCATTTCGTCTAGCCTTCCGAGTATATGTGACGTTTGCCCGAAGGGCAAATGTGGTGAAGCCCGGAGTGAAGTTAGAAAATAGTAGAAAATAGGGTCCGTTGTCCCTATTTTCCTCATTTTTCTTCTTTTTTCATTTGTAAATACGCTTTTAAACTACAATAAAACAACAGAATCGGAAGCAATAAGTTAAGGGAAATATTAACTGGATAAGAGCTTATTCCAAGCTTGATTATTTCATAGATATGAATTAAAATCCATACTATTGCCATTATCATAATTAATCTGCTATTTCTTTTTTGCCACCAATGAATCGCCATTACGATGGCTGTAATAAATCCTATAATCGGGCCAGAATATAAGCTAATAATAAAAAATATCAAATTGCTTAATGCCAGCAGCACCAAGATAAATAGAATAATTTTATAATTTACGTTTTGCACCTTAAAATATCCTTCTTAGTCCTTTCAAAACATTCCACATAGAGCAAAAATACCGGGGTCAAATTTTTATTCTTGACAAATAGTTTAACGAACTACCAAGAATAAAGATTTGACCCTGAATTTCATTAGAGATATTGTGCATTTATTCTTCCTTCCCAATATATTTTTTCATGAGCTCTTTTACCTTACTTAACCCTTTTTCTGTTAGATATACTGATTTTGCATGTTTGCTTCCATCAATATATCCTTCCTCATTTAATTCATCTAAAACCTCAAAAGGATAACCTTTCCAGCTCCTTTGAACTTTTGTGAGACCGACATCTTCTTGCCATGATGTGAGATATATCAGTAATAGAGTCAATTCTTTTATTGTGTTATCCATTATGTTTTCCACCTTTTAATTACTATTTTTAATATATTTCATAATCACCAGAATCATCGCTTCCACCAGTAATGCAGGTAAAACATCCATTAAAACCGCCAATTGCACTTCCGATTGCCCATATTGGTTGTCCACATACTTGACAACAGGCTCCCTCGTTTTTTCGCTCCAATGTCTCTTTTAATTTTTTCACAACATCTTCATATTTTTCTCCGGAATTGTCTTTAATAAATAACTTTGCAAATTTCTCAATTGATATCCCAATCACTATTCCTTTCTCCTTTCCAAACACTCTTCAGTTATAATATCATCCTGTCCAGCTTTTATAAAGCAGTGCCGCTAATAATCGTGTTATTACGTTTATCCTGAGACCTTCAGGGTCGGGCTTCACAACTTCACATTTTCTTCTGTTTTCGTTTTACATTTCATGAACTTGTGAAGACTGACCCCACTATCTTTATATTCACTTATCTTCCTTCAGATACCATTTCCACAAAGGAATATAATTTATCTTCTTACCCTTAATATTTTCTTCGGCTTCATAATCATCAGTAATAATCAGTCCCTCTTCAAGATTAAATTCTTTCATTGCCTTAAGCAAAGCTCTGATTTCTCTATTTTTTGTTTCTGGTCTATTTACTTCCCAACAAACTTGAATGAGTTGCTTGACCTTCAAATTTTCCTTTATTAAAAAATCAACTTCTCTATGATTAACATCTTTCCAATAGTATATTTCTAAATTAGAAACAAGCATCTCTTTCCTTTTTAATTCTAAAAATACCAGGTTTTCTTCAAGTCTCCCCATGTTCTGACTAAATCTAAAACCAATAGTATTTGCCAAACCAACATCTATGGCATATACTTTTCGAGGGCTTTTTTCCTGTTCTCTAAACTTATAAGAAAATCTTTTAAGGAAGAATAAAATGAAAGCATTCTCCAAATAACGAGAAAATTTTTCCACAGTATCTGCTGAAATATTTAAAGTTCTCTCCAGTGAACTAAAAGTTATCAATGAAGAAATATTACCTAAATAAAATTTAGCCAGAGAAACCAACTCTTTGCTCTTTCGTATTTTGAATCTTCTTACAATATCTTTACTTAATATATCTTCAAAGTAATTTAACAGAATCTGCTTTTTTTCTCCTCCCAGGACTACCTCGGGAAAAGAACCAAATTCAATATACTCTCTTAAAAGCCTTTTAATCTCAATCTCCTTATTTACAATTTCAAACCTTTTAGATAAATCCACATTTCTAAATCTTAGAAATTCTTTAAATGAAAGCGGAAAAATAACTAAATCTAAATGTCTTCCGGTAAGCAAAGTAGATAATTCTCTACTTAACAATTTTTGCTTTATCTAATTCATGTATTATTCTTACCCATTTTCCCCAATCCTTTACTTCTTGAATTTCATCAAGAAAAAGATAAGGTTTTTCTTGAGGATTTAAAAATTCTAAATAGACATCATATACTTGTTGTAGGATTTTCGTATTCAATTCTACAAAGCGAGGATCTTCAAAATTAACAATCAATATGTTGTTTTTTCTAATACCTCCCTTTATTAAGGTTTTAGCTGTTTGTCTCATTATAAAAGATTTTCCACTTCTTCTTGCCCCGGTAATTACAATAATATGAGAGCTTTCATGGAAATTTTTAATTTTATTAAGATAATAAGGGCGTTTGATTCCCGCATTTAGATCTTTGTCCCAGAAATTCCAATCTCCAAATATTTTAATTATTTAAAAATGGGAGGTCCCTATTATTTTGTCCTATTATTTATTATTTGTGTCCCTATTTTTTGTCTTGTATTTTTTATTTTTTATTCTATTTTTACTTTATTTTAAATAAGCAATTACTTCCAACTCTATACCTGCACCATAATGGATATCTGCCCCGGCAATAACTGAACGGGCAGGAGGAATGCCTTTTTCTAAATAACGAGCATATACCTTATTTACCGTTTTCCATTGACTGATATCTCGAATAAAAATTGTTGCTTTAATTACATTATCTAAAGAAGAACCCGCTCTTTCCAAAATCGCTTTGATATTTTCCAAAACTTGAATAGTCTGTTTTTCTATGTCTCCTTTAATAAATTCTCCTGAATCAGGAACTATCGGAAGTTGCCCGGAAGTAAAAATAAGATTATCCACCTGTACGGCTTGTGAATAAAACCCTTGGGGTTTAGGATCTAAATCAGTCTCTATCTTTTTTACTTGCATAATAATCCTCCCTCTTTTTTATTTTTCATTCTTTTAAAATCTTTATTTTATCAGTAGCTTTGAGTCCAAAACCAGTTAAAATAACTACTGTAGAATCTTTTGGCTTTGTAATTCCTTTATTAATCAGTTGAGAAAGTCCTGCGGTAGCTACAGCACTAGTAGGCTCTATATAAAAACCTAATTTTGATACCTTTTGCAGACTTTCCCAAATCTCCCTTTCTTCCGCTGCAATAATTGCTCCGCCACTATTTTTTACTGCCGAAAGAACCTTTGAACCGCGGATAGGAAAAGCAGAACTAATTCCTTCGGCAATGGTCTCTTTTTTTTGAATGGTTATTGGTTCAGCTAATCCTTTTTGGAAGGCCCGATAAAGAGGAGCACAATTTGCTGCCTGAACAGCAAAAATTCGGGGAATATTGGTTATCTCCCCTGCTGTTTTCAATTCATTGAAACCTATCTGACAGCCTAATACCAGACTTCCCTGACCTGCTGGCACAATAATATTATCTGGTATTTTCCAACCAAGTTGTTCCCAGATCTCAAAAGCAATCGTTTTAACTCCGTGAAGAAAATAAGGATTCCAATTATGACTGGCATAGTAACAAATACGAGCCGCCTGCATAGCAGCCGCAGAAGTATCCTCTCTACTCCCTGGAATTCTTCTTACCTTAGCCCCATACATTTCAATTTGAACTACCTTACCAGCAGAAGTATAATCAGGAACATAAATCTCACACTCGATACCAGAGTGGGCACAATAAGCAGCCAGAGACGCCCCGGCATTGCCGGAAGAATCTTCTACTACTTTTTTAATTTTCTGTTCCTTTAATTTACTGATAAAAAATGAAGTCCCTCTATCTTTAAAAGAGCCGGTAGGAGAAATAAAATCCAACTTAAATAAAATTTTTTGTCTTTCAAATAAAGCAGGAACAAGTGGAGTCATTCCCTCACCAAGGGTGACAATATTTTCTTGGTTTGTCACCGGTAAAGCCTCATAGTATCTCCATATAGTTTTATTTCTAACTTTAATCTTGTCTTTAGGGAAACTAACTGGACTAGAAGGAATATAACTAAAAGGAGCCCCACAATTACATCTCCATAGATTTGAATCTTCCGGATAAGATTGGTTACATTTATCACAATAAAACATTTAAATTATCCTACCTTTCTACAATCTTTTCTTTTGATTATTTTAAACCGAGCATTTTGCTCACCTTTTAACTCGAAGCAATTCAGAAAAAGTTATCAAATTACTGAGTTGGTACAACCGTCCCCCGTCATGTCCCCTGTCACATTTTCTTCGTTGGGTATTATCAGCAAATATCTTTTGCCAACAATTCCTTCTTTAAGTGATATGGTGCGGGTACTCCGCTGTAACGATTCGTGCTATTCTTGACATATATCTATTCTATGTCTTTGTAGAAGTGATCTTAATGAAAATAGGTGTCTGTCCCTATTTTTCCTCATATTATCATATTATCTTATTATCTTATTTTAATACTTAATATCCTGCAAAGACAAAAGTAGAATTAGTAGGATAGACCTGTACATCCTGGATAAATCCCCATGAAGATATCTTGTCTTTTATATGAAGATAAGCTTCTTCCAAAGTAATTTTTCTATCATTATCTAAATCTGCCGGAAAATAATCATAATAACCACACCCTTCAAGCAATGCAACAGTAAATACGCCTATAGTATTACCCTCAAAAGAGCAAAAAGTTTCACTTATTTGATCATAACTACAGGAAGTTAAAACTTTATAGCAGTCAGCAGTAAATAAATCTCTTTCTCTATTTTCTCCATTTTGTTCAGAAGAAAATATCTTAATTATATCTTCATTAAAAGCCTTTAAAGCTTTATCAGAAAATTCGTCTTTGTCCTCACCTTTCCCTATAAATCCTCCAGAATTACAGGAATCAATTATAACCACCTTCGTCCCCGGTATAACTCCTAAAGCTTCTTCTAATTCATTCACGCTGATATTGGAATCTAGCGAAGAGGTCATATCAGTTGGACAGATGTAATAAATACTCCCATATTTGCCACCATGTCCACCAAAGTAAAAATACGAGACATCATCATCGTCTGCCCCAGAGAAAGTAGAGGCAATTCCCTGTAAAATATTATTTTTTGTTGCCTCAAAGTCACTCATATAATCTATTTTAGAAAATCCAAACTTCTCCGGCCCAAATTTCCATTTGCTAAGTATTCGATAGATCAAGTCGTAAGGTGGAGCTTCTCCAAAATTAACCCCGCTCCTATAATGAATATATTCACCAACGCCTACACAAAGAAAACGGTAGGTAACTCCATTCTGAGACCGCCCTTCATTTACTGGAATTGTAGATACACGGGAAGATAAAATTAAATTAAAAACCGCTATCAATATAATCAGAATAAACAAAGCTTTTTTAACTATAAAAAAATTATTTGGCATATCCATCATTCCCTCTTTGATAAATATTGGGAATTACTACTTTAACTACCAAACCTTCTGTTTATTAAAATTCAGGGATTACAATTTTTTCTTTTCCAAATACATAATCATTAAAAAATTGATTAAAATCAGAATTTGTCAATTCATTTATAATATCAATCATATCATTATAATCGAACGTACCCATTTCATGCCCATACCTTTCCCATATTTCTCTTTGAACTTCTACTAAAGATACTTCTCCACCCGTTTGATTTTCTATTTCTTTATTAAGAATATATGCTACACATGCACCTTTTCGATAATAAATAAATGTATCCCCTCCTTCATTGGCCACAGGAATATCTTGTATGGTTCCATAATATTCACTTTTGTAAGTATTATAAAACTTCTTTAAATAGTCCCAACTAAATCCTGGCTTTACCTGATTCAAGTTCCAATCTATAAAATAATTATTCCAACCTTCTGTATAAAACCCACGATACCAAGGAGGTGGTGTAATTATAATTGTCCTATAAGGTTCCCATCCATTCCATCTATGAAAAATTTGATGTGCATACATTTCATCAACAATACCAAATCCCTGTGAAAATCCTTGAGAATATGTATTTTCAGAAGAATATACTTCGCTATTATAATACACAACAAATGTACAGTATCTTTCTCCCACACCTTCTCCAAATATACTGCAAATATTTTCAAATATTTTAAACATCTTATCTGTATAACCAGAATATCCATTTATGCTTTTATCTAGGGTAATAATGACTTCCGTTCCATAAATATTATCGTTTTCTGTATAAAAAGTTCCTTCTGGATAAGAAAGAACTGTATCTTCCTGATAGGCAAAGTAATTACCATCAATATCAGAAAAATCTATAATAAATACTTTATCTTCATGAGAATATTCTGGAGATAATACATTCCAATAAGGATTAGTATTATATATTTTATATATTTTACTAATTTTTTCTTTATCAGATTCATTTATAAGAAGTAAATGTTGAGAACCTGCAGCGATGAAAAATCTATCTGTAAATAATCCTAAAATACCATGCATATCAGTAGATGAAATAGGAGGCAGCTCTGCTTTGTAACAAATAAGAGATATCCCCTCTGCAGATATATTAATGCCGATATCTGGATTCCCAGAAAGAAACGCTCCATTATATACTTCAGAATCCCAATTAATTATTTTTAATGTGTTTTCGGCATTGAGATAAGATTCTGTTTTTAAGTTTAAACTCCCTGTACCTTTTGTATTTACCCACATCTCTACCTCAAATTGATGGTTATCTGAGTCATTAAGGGCAATATTATAGATAACAATTGCACCATTTGAATTTATAGGAGATGAAAATAGTGAATATTTTTTAATATCCTGGATAACTCCATTTAATTTTATTTCCAATTTGTAGATGTATATCTTTTTATTATCAAGATTTATATCTGAATATATGCTTTGAGAAGTGTCTTCAAATCTTTCCAAAACCACATAAGACTCATCAATTTCCTTTCTGCTTAATAATATCCCATCGTAATCGCCATCTACTTCCCATTTAAGCTCAATTTTTCCTTCTTCAAAGGAATTAATACCAAAGCTAATTATCGAGGCTTTAGATGTAGATGGACTTATTATATCTGGTGTAGTTATTCCAGGAATACATCCTGTAGTTATTGCAATTAATAATAAAAAGAAAGGAACCAAGGTAAAAGATTTTGAAAATATTTTCATTTTAAATATTCTCCTTATTATTTAATTTCCTTCGTATTTTCACATTTATCCTGCAAAATAATTTATAGATAATAGGAACAGACACCTATTTATCATGTTACTTTGCGAGGTCTTCCTTTAGGACGTCTATCTATAATAATATCTAAAGCCTCAACCATCTGGTTAAAAACCCATCAGGCCCATAGGTTTTCCGC
>Ga0114922_10005604_pt1 | contig 11569 bp, 13 predicted proteins | sample AartaG_FD_100975 | JGI IMG/M metagenome (GOLD analysis project Ga0114922, IMG submission 100975) | Deep subsurface microbial communities from Aarhus Bay to uncover new lineages of life (NeLLi) - Aarhus_00045 metaG | ecosystem: Environmental > Aquatic > Marine > Oceanic > Sediment | place...
TCTTTTATTACTAGAAGTTTGGTTGAAGATCCTCTACCTTGGATTAGAGATTGTACATCTGGTCCTTTAATTCTTTCGATACCAGGCCCTGAAATTCTCTGAGGGATACCAGAGGGTGGTCCGTAAGATATTGGATTAGCAGGCATGTTCTGTAATGTTAATGCAAGGTTTGCTAAATGCTTCTCAATATTTTTTAAAGTTTTATTACTCTCGTTCATCATTGAAATTACAGACTGATCCGCTGGAATGCTTTCAACACTCCTCTTCTCGTAAATAATGGTTTTTTCTTCTTTTTTCTGATTGAAATCCGTTTTAGTTGCTTGAATTACTCTTTCTCGTGTTATTTTTTTTCTCTGATTTTTTGGCAAGGTTAAATCGACGAATTGGAACCCAGCGTAGCAGTCATCGTTTACCCATATATCGGATACATTAAATTTCTCTGAAAAAGTATATTCAACTCTCTGACCAGAGTATAAATAAATAGTTAATCTTAAAATTTTAATCTGAATATCTGAAAATCCTTGAATCTCATCTAATTCTATAGAAAAACCTAAAGATTCAGTTGAGTGATAAATTTTCTTAATGGAAACTAGCGATGGAGTTTGCTTGAAGTAAATATCTTGCTTGGCTACTTTTGAAATCTCGAAATGGACATTTAACCGATTTATGCTCTCCGGAAGAAATAGAACTTGCTCTTCATCGTTTTTTTCGAATTCTAAAAAAAGTTTCTTTTGATCGTCCCAAAATACTTGGAACAATTCCATTTTATCTATTACCCGTGATTACTATCGTTAAAGTTACCAATTTATTTAATTATGATTAAAATCTATTTTAACCTTTAATAAAATACGACTTTACCAAATTAATGATTTTCAAGATTGATTATATGAATGCTGTAAGTCAATATTAAATATAAATTAATGAAATTAGGTTTTTTTAAGGCTAGACAAATAATATACCGGTTTATGCAAACTCGAACGGAAATATTCAATTTCTTCTCTAGATTGCTCCCCTATATAGTTATTTACATCAAGGACTAAAATTGCTTCTTGTTCGTTCAATTTTCTTATGGCTATCTCTTGTAAAATATCCCATTCTTCTTCATTAAACTTATCTTTATTTAATAATCCATCGACAGAACAAATTCCAACAAGTTTTTTGTAAATAATTTGTAATATTGACTCTATGTGAATGAAATATTCTTTAAATCGAATCGAACCTACTAAAAAGATTTTAGTCTCTTTTATTATCGAGAAATCGTAATCTTGGAACTCATCCAAGAAATTCTTATTTAACCTTTCCTTCTTCATTATAATTGTATTAATGTAAATTCCTATTTAATTCTCGCATGAAATTAAATACTGTCTATCTCGCAGAGAATTTAGAATTCATGAGGAAGTTGGATTCAGAAATAATCGATCTTATATATATTGATCCACCTTTCTACAGCGGGGTTGATTATAAAGAATTTTCTGATTTATGGAATTCTTTAACAGATTATTTAGATTTTATGAAACTAAGGATTAAAGAAATGCATCGTGTTCTAAAGAAAATTGGTAGTTTTTACTTGCATTGCGATGCTAGCGCAATTTTCGATTTAAAACCGTTATGTGACGAAATTTTTGGAAGGAACAATTTTCGAAGAGAAATCATCTGGAATGTAGGGAGTGTTTCGGGTTTTAAAAGTCAAGTAAAAGGTTGGGTACGTCAGCACGATACCATATTATATTACACGAAATCAGACAATTTCACATTTAATAAACAATACCTACCTTATCGAGAAGATTACATTAATAAAATGTTTAGATATAAAGATGAAGATGGTCGTCTTTACAGAAAGCGAAGACGCGGGAAACAATATCTAGATGAGAGCTCAGGGACATCGGTTGGTGATGTCTGGAATGATATCTATTCATATCAAACGATTACAAGATCAAAAGAATATCATGGATATCCCACTGAAAAACCCGAAAAATTGTTAAATAGAATTATTTTAGCATCATCTAACGAGGGAAATATTGTTGCTGATTTCTTCTGTGGATCTGGAACGACTATATCCGCTGCTGAAAAGGTAAATAGGAAATGGATCGGAGTAGATAATAATCCAAAAGCTATTAAAATATGTAAGAAAAGGTTAAGTGTCGAAGAATAGTCCATATTTTAAAATATCTCAAAATTACTGTTTAAACACGACTTTCTCAATGCCTATCCATTCTTTCGCTTCCTCAAGGTTGGACACAATTTTTCGTTTAGGAGATTTAGCGCGATCTAAGATATATTTAAATTCTTCGCTTAAAGGTGGATTTTTAGCAATAATAAAAGCAGATCTAAAAAGTTTTTTATTATTTTTCTTTAAAAGTTCTAAGATTATTTCCACGGAATTAACACTTAAAAGAATAGCATCGGTAACATCAACAATTATACTCAATTTATCATGAATGTTTTTAGTTAGTTCCTCAAATTCTGTTATAAATCTCTCTGCTACAGGCGGAGGAAAGGTACCAGTTGCTTTTATATAAAAACAAGTATCGTTAATTTTTTCAATTTGATACATAATAATTTCGATTCTTCATTTTTAAATTAAATTTAAACACCTTATTCATATTAACTTTTTTATTTCAAAGAGAAAATAAGGATAATTTAGTTGAAATTGCCTATGATCAAGGAGGACAAACGATTTAAGCTTTAACCTATTTAAAGATATAATGAAAAATGAAGAAAAAATACCGGAAAACATTCTCTTGTCAGATATATCAAAACGGGTAAAAATGAGGAATGTATGGTCCCAGATCATCATGAATCTAATACATGGGTTCGGATTTAGTGCGTTTAATGTTGTTCTCCAACCCTTTATATTTACATTAACGGGGGAATCCCTGTTTTACACCGGTATTATAATTTCGATCTCAAACATAATGATGTTTCTACCTATGCCTTTTATAGGCTTTTTGTCTGATAAATTTGGGATTAAGACAATTTGGTTATTCGGCCCTCCGATATTTTCTTTCGGGTTAATAATATTAGTTTTCACAAGTAATATTCCGATTCTCAAAGTGGGAATCCTCATATATGTGTTAGGCGCAATGGTAAACAGTTTAAATTTTCAAATCTTCGTATCTGAAAACAGTGGTGGATCCAAGAAAGGATTTATGTACGGTCTTGTATTTTTCGCATATTTTGGTGGCGCAATTGGAGGTACGTCCTTTGTGGTACTGAATCCCGCTTTTAATGCTCAAGTTTATTTTCTAATTTTAAGTATCATTCTGATTATCGAGTGGTTAATCCTAGTCTTTATAATAAGAACCCCAACTTCCTCGAGCAGTATCCAAATACGAGATTTAAGTAACCCCACCGATTCAGAACAAAAAAAAACCCCAAAACTCTTTCAAAACTCGAAAATAAAAGTGGCTACGTTTTTCTTTGCTTTTGATGTTTTTGTATGGGGTATAGTATTATCTGTTTATAACGCGGGACTTAAAGCTAATTATAATTTCCTAGATTCAAATATCGCCTTTATAGCTCTATGGTTTCAAATCTCAAATATGGTGTCTCAAATTCCTGCTGGAAGAATTGCAGATAAAATTGGTAGAAAAAAATGTTTAATCATAAGCCAGTTTTTTGGAATGGTATTTTTTTCTATGAATGTCGTGGTGTCAATATTATGGTCTCAAGGAATAACAATATTCTTGTTTCCAGGATTAATTTTAGGGCAAATTTTCTTCGGACTTGCAGTAACCACTTTTATCCCTTCAGAGCAAATGACTTTAACAAATTTAGATGATAAAAGGAAAGGTTTTTCTTATGGAATCGTTACTTTCATCAGAGGAATTGGTATGTTACCTACTGGAGCGATTGGAGGTTTTCTTGCCGAGAGCATAAATTATACCGCTCCATTTATCGTCGGATTAGTAGGTTTGGTTATCGAAATCTGGTTCTTGGCTAAATACTTCAAAGATTAACATTTTAATAAAAAAAATTACTTTTTTTCTACTGATATATCATTAAAAAAGCATATCCCATTATATAGAATTAAAATAAGGGATGATGGAATGAAATATAAGTGTAAAATAATTAAACGCGAAGTTCAATATGTACTTGCAGTAAGAACTACAAGTTCTGCCCAGAATCTACCTGTAGCATTAAGTAAGAACTATGGGGCGATTATGCAATATCTCGGTCAATTAAATGAACAAGCGAATGGTCCTCCGTATGTTGCGTATTACAATATGGATATGCAAAATTTAGACATAGACATAGGGATTCCCGTTGCTAAAAAGATAGTTGATAAAGATGAAATTAAAGCAAATGAAATCCCAAAAGGAAAGTATGCATCCTGTCTCTACATAGGCCCATATAGTGGAATGGCTCCTGCTTATGAATTACTAGCAAAATATGTTGAGGATAAAGGATATGAATCAACGGGGATTGCCTACGAATTGTATTTAAACGACCCTTCTATAGTAAATCCAGAAGAACTTCAAACACAAATACTTTTTCCACTTAAATAGAAGAAATTTTTATTTAATTTCCTTTTTTATTCTTCCACTCTCTGTAGGATTGTAATAATTTCTTTACTTCTTCTCGTTCAATCTTATCTTTAGCAAATTGTTTGTCTTCCCCCTTTATGGGGTTCATCCCTAGAAACAAGACATGGAGCTTTTCAAGTTTTTCCAAGTTTTCAAAATTGTTCAAATTAGGTAATTGATTAGTATCAAGATACAGGGTTTCAAGATTTACTAATGATTCCAAATTTTTGAGCTCTTTTATGTTGTTACTGTTAAGGTATAACACGGTAAGTTTGGTTAGAGCTTCAAGGCCTTTGATTTCGGATATTTGATTGTATCCAAGAAACAAACGCTCCAGATTTGTTAAACTATCTAAGTTCTTGATTTCTGTTATCTGGTTGCGATTAAGGTCCAAGGCTACAAGACTAGAAAGGTTTTCTAAACCTTTTATTTCCTCTATTTGATTTCCTACAAAGGTTAGCTTTACAAGACTGGTTAAAGAGTCTAATCCCTTAATCTCAGCTATTTTATTATTGTTTATCTCTAACCATATGAGGTTGGTAAGATTTTCTAGCCCTTTCAATTCTGTAATGTTGTTTCCACTAAGGAAAATACGATCGAGTTTAGTCAAAGTATCAAGTCCTTCTATTACTTTAAACTGATTGTTGCTAAGATGCAATTGTTGAAGATTAGGTAGTACTTCCAAACCGCTAAAATCTTTAATTTTATTGTTTGAAAGATCTAAAGAGGTAACATTTTTAACCTTACTTAGACCATTTATTTCAGTAATCTCCTCTATTTCCATATAATTTACATTTAATTTAATAAGACCGAGCATTTCTTCTACTTTAAATTTTTTACCTTTAACCTTTACTGATCCTAATCCCATTCTAATAACCCTATTATCTGATTTAATTTTTTAATTAGTACATTTGTACCTGAAATTAGTAATAAATCTTCTTTTTTGGATACTAAATGACTTTGTTGCGATAAACTACTATGTTTTTCATTAATTTTTTTATACAAACATTTAAATAGTAAAACGTCCATCTAGAAATTGGACGTCAATATCGTTGATGGACGAAAAAGAGGTGGCTAAAAATGAGTTCCGAAATAATTAATCTAAATGTTAAACAAATAAGTGATATAAAGTTGTTTTTGAAGAAAATTGAATTTTCTACAGAAAACTTATCTAAAGAGTTTAATATAGAAGAAGTTTCCGACCAAATTAGTGATAAATATGAAAAGACGATTAGCCCAGGGCAAGCAGAGGCAGTTATGCGTCGAATTATTGGGAAAACTCCACTTTCAACCAAAGAACGCAGCCAATTATACGATTTACGGCAAAAAATCTATAGATATGATAAGTTTTTAACTAGCTTTAGAGAATGGGGAAGAAAGTATGATCATCAATTAAAGATAATAATTCTTGGTTTAACAGAAGAACAATCTGACTACCTCCCAAGTATTCTTAATAAGCACGGAATAGGGCCAGAAAGGGATATAATTGGTGTTTCATTTTACACAAAATTAACCGAAAGTTACTACAATTTCTTGACACAACTTCAAATCTGGGATGTTACAAATCAAAAGCGATTTGCATTTTTAAGACCCCAACTTTATAAAGGGGTGGCAGGAGTTCTTTTCGTGTTTAACACTGAGGATAGGGATTCTTTTGAAATGATAAAGAAATATTTTTTCGAACTTAGGGAAAGTACAGATTTAAAATTTAAAGCCAGAGGGAAGTTTAAAAAAGAGATTTGTTTACCTATATCGCTTATAGGTATAGGAAACAAACTTTTAATCCCTTATGATGAAGTATTATCTCTAACAAATGAAATGGGTGCGGCTTATGGCCAAATAGGTACAATTGAGGACGACAGATTTCAAGATATACTTAGAGCTTTGGCTACTATCATAGTATTCAAACTTAAAGAATAATTCTTATTTTTTATTTAAATTTGTGTCACTAGAGTTAATCGTATAGAAACATTGCCAATGATAATAACTTCTAATTTTGCTCTTTTTTAAAGTTTTCAGGCACATTTAAATTTATTTCAAAGAGTTTATCTTGAATTTTATTCTTCAATTCCTTAGAAAAATTGTTTATTATTTCGTCTGGAACATAGTTTAGATACTCCTCTATCTCACTTTGAATTATTAAACCTAATTTATTCATTAATTCCTCAGTTGTTTCGTGTTTCCTTAAGTATATATTTTTGTAGTTCTGAATATAACGAATATTGAATTTTTTTAGCCATTTTTTACCATTTTGTTCCAAGATTGATAGTATTTCTCTAGAACTGCTCCCATTAAAGTTTTCAAATTCAGTTTCATACTTAATAAGCTTGTCTTCGCAATATTTTATAACGTTAGCTCTTTCTTTTGAGTTTAATTCTGTACTGGAATTAAGAAAAGCAATTACCATGTAACTCTCAAATAAAAAGTAGATTTGAGCTTTAATATTAGAGCCATAGATTTCGAGATGAGAAAGGTTTTTAATGTTAGCTTGCCCGGCAAAGATTTTAAACGAGCTTAAATACATGGAAACTAGGTCAATTTCCAAGATGTTTTTTTGATCCCCTGATAGGTAAGATTTAATAGGTTTGTAATCGTCAGTCTCATTCGAATCATACTCAAAGACCGTTATAGTGTTCCCATACTGATCTGCAATAATAATTCCAATAATCGGGGGTATAGCATTAAAATTATGTGTTCGATAAACGGTTTCTGTCAATTTTTTTTCAACGAAACTATCGTCTTTTCCAGCTTCGAACATAAATCTAAATTAACTTCTTTGGTATAAATTAAAGAGGGGGTGTTGATTTTTAGGAAAAAGGAGAGAATATCCGACATTTTTGATCGTGAAACATTAAAGTGTAAAATAATCTACGGAAAATTATAGATTTATCTTTCCTATATTTAAATTTCAACAATTACTTCATCTATAGGAATTATTTCTTCTGAAAAGCGTTTTTTAGATACACTATGAAGTAATGTAAATCCAATAATCGAAATTAATGAAGAATGCATTTATATCAGCTGCTACTGATACCTTTCAAATAATTACGCTTCTGGAGCAATATCTGAATTTGATCATCTATACGAGCTAAGTCCATTCGTTCAGCTATTTTTCCTCCTGCTGTTCTTAATTTTTCCCATTTAAGAAAATTTCTTGATAAGTTAGCTTGTTCATTTTTGACTCGTTTAGCTAACAACTTTAAACCATACATATCGGCAACATCCAAAGCTTGAGTTAATAATTGTTGAGCTTCTTTAAATTCAAAAGTCACTAACTTTATTTTAGCTTGCAAGGAGTGCATTTCAGCAAGTAGTGAATATACACCTTCATTTTCGGCGATAAACCGTATTTTATCAATGTAAGGTTGAAGCTTATCTATTTCTTTTAAGTTACTAGTTTCTCTTAATCTTGTCAAATATAGTTCGCATAAATTTACCAAAGCTCCAAATTTAAACTCTACAAATGAGGTTTCTTTATCGGCAACTTCCTTGAAGATTTTTTCTGCTTTCAAATGAGAATTCTCATTGGGGCTTTTTTTTAGTAATATAGCCTCTTGAAGACGATAGATTTGCTCGTTAAATTTATAGGTTCCTTGTTTTACAAATATTTTCATTCGATTGTGACAGTTTTGAGCTTTTTCAAGAGAATTTTCTTCAATATAAGCTTCAAAAAGAGAACTACTTACAAGAAAAGTTTTCCAACTGTCAATTTCATGACATATCGATAAACCTTTTTCCAAATGTTCTATCGCTTGCTTAAATTCACCCCTTTCTGTAAACTTCATACCCAGAGTATTATGAGCTCCAATAACTTCTTGTTTATCGTTTAATTCGATTGCCATTGTTAAATAGCGTTTTTGATATTCTAATGCAAGATCGTTTTCACCTTTAATACCATACGTGAAGCCTAATGATTTAATAGTTTGCAAAATTAGCTTTTTATCATTAATATCTTTAGCCAAGTTAGAAGCTTCACCAAAAAACTTTAAACAAAGGTTTAGTTTACCCATACTAAAATAGCAACCACCTTTACGTAATGAAATGTATCCTTTCATCAATTTGAATTCTTGGGATAAATTTTGATTGTTCCTTGCAAGAATTTCTTCAGCTTCATTAACTAATTTTAAAGCCTCATTTGGTTCAACCGTATCCCCCATAATTCGACTCTTTAGCATGAGAGCTCTAATAATATCATAATCTGATTCCAATTCTTTACTTTCTTTATAGGCAAGTTCAGCATAATTGAAGGCTTCTTCTGAGGAGAAGAGCTCAAAAAGAATAGAGCTTTTTAAAAAATAAAATTGATATCTTTCATTAGTGGTTAAATCTTTATTAATATCAAAATCATCTAAGATTTTGAGAGCTTCTCTGAGCTTCCAATTATTTTTGAGATTTTCCGCCTGCTTTAATTCTTGATTACTAATTGTTGGCATCAAAATCATCCGCAACCTCAATTTGGGAGTAATTTTCTTATTAAGCTTCTTTAAGTAAAGACAGCTCTTAATCATTTCTTCAGTTTTATTTTTTTTTTTAGTTCAAAGAGAGCAGCGAGAGGTAAAGAGATGTCAAAATAAACAAATGCCTCCTCTGTATTTAAATCTTCTTCCAATGCTAACTTCTGCAACTTTAAAATATATTCCGCGTGGATATCCATAAGTTTTTTTGCGCGCTTTTTATCAAGATAGAACACAACGGGTGCAGGGATAAAGGATAAATATTCGTCGTAGATTTCTTTAGCTTTTTCAGGATCATCCAGCTCGCTTTCTAGAAGATTTAGCAGTGGATCTAGATAACTCAACAATTTGCTTACATTATATCCCGCTTTTCTATAATGTTTAATTACTTTTTTGTAAAAATTCTCCTCTTGTTGCTCTTCTTTTTTAAATTTCGGGTTAATTCTATAGATTTTTGGGGGAATTCTTCCTTTTACGACATTTTTAGGCGTTCTGAAAAGAAGAAGCCCATCGTTCTCCATTAGTTTTAGGTGCCTAGCAACCGTTGTTTTCCCCTGTTCGACATAGTGAGTAATTTGAGTAACATTCAATTCGTTATGAAGTTCAAGTAAAGCCCATATATCAGACCTTATTTTATGTTTAGCTATTAATTGATCCCATTCTTCTTCAAATCTATAATTACTTTTTGCAACTGACGAAATTTTCATACCCTCTTGTTAAAATTATTTTAATTATTAACATTACTCTTATTTTATTTAAATATACGGAACTATTCGCTATTTGCATGAAATTTCTACAATAAATATACTAAGGAATGTTATTTATTTTTATCCTTATATAATATATATTGATCTCGAATATAAAAATCTGATCGAAATATATATATACAAAACGTTCTATTTTATACAATAATGGCACGATATTAATATCACATTATACAATATGTAATAAGAGAGAATTTGAGGGTGCGAAATCCATATTTAGCTCTTATTCAATGTGTCATAACTCTAAAACAAAAAACACAATTTAAAAAAAAGCTGAAAAAAAAATGAAGCAACAGAAAATTAACAGAAAACTAACAATTATAGCTATAATAGGAATCTTAGTTCTTAGTTTTGTTCCATATGTTGCAGCAGGTAATGGAAATGGAAGGGTAACAAAAAGACCAATAGAGGATTGGTTAGCTCCTGTTGTAGATGTTCCACTAGGAGCAATGCCAGATTGGGATAATGGTCTATTCATATGGACTTTTCTTGATGACTTAAGTCCACATTGGGCTTCCGCATTGGATTACGATCCTAAAGGTTGTGTGATTGAAAGGGAACTAAAAAATAATATTTTACTAGTTACCGTCAAAATGCGCGCAAAAGATGTTCCATTCTATATTACATCTCTTATGTGGGAGGAATCTTTTTATAAACCTATATTTTATGGAGTTATGGATTTTACTTATGAACTAAAATTTACTATTGACTTAGATACGCTTGGACCTGATGACTATAATGAGGAAGGAAACATTTTATATCGTACATGGGACTATTATGTTTGGGATCTTCTCAACTTTGAATCAGTTTTCTTATGTGGTCACGGATCAGGCGAGTTTCTAAATTCATACGACAGTTGGGAAGAGGGAGACACAGCAAAAATGCATGTAATTAGCAACATCGTTGTAGCAGGTGAAGACTATACAGGGCCTAATCCTTATTATAACTGGCTTGGTTTGCTTGAAATAGTATTAGTAAGTAACATAAATTTTCATTAGATTCAGAAAATCATTAGAAATCCAATTAAAGGAGACTAAACGGGAATTGTAAGATACTTGAAACACAGAAAAAGGAGGGAATTGGTTAAATATATAACATCTCGAATGTCCACACCTAAAACCAATATTTCTCCAACCTATATATCTTTTTTTTTATTTTTGTGTGATTAACGAGTGCCAGACTAAAAAAAAATAAATCTAAGTGAAAAAAAAAAGTGAAAAAAAATGAAAAAATCTTCAAAATTGATAGTATTGGCCACTCTCGGTATTCTCATTTTCGGTTTTATACCCACGGTTGCAGCAAGTGGAGCAACAACAAAAAGACCTTTGGATGACTGGTTAGACCCAAATTATGCTTTTTTCTCTTGGGGAGCTCAGAATTGGGCTTTTGCTGACTTTGGTAATCCCGATAATAATTTAGTATGTAAAATGGGACTCCCTTGGCCTAAGTCCGGGTTGGATTGGTCACCATTCTTAAACGATATGGTGTATGAGAATGGTTTGGTAGTCGGAGACACTATAATTAAAGGAAAAATCACTGAAAGAGTGCTAGCTGATGGACAAGCTTTAATAACTTTGAATTTAGATGTAAAAAATGCACCTTTAACAGTGTATGATTTCTCTGAATTTATTCTTTATTGTCTTGGTTTCGCTGGTGAACCTCAAGCAGTAATTGGCTCTGGAATTGATGGGTATATAAATTATAAGGTGTTAGCTAAACTTATTATCCCTGCACCTGGAGCAGAATTACCCATTGTATTTGATATCTGGAATAATTATATCTCAGTAAATATTCATGGCATTGGTTATGGAGTATTAACGGAGCA
>Ga0114922_10005605_pt1 | contig 11569 bp, 8 predicted proteins | sample AartaG_FD_100975 | JGI IMG/M metagenome (GOLD analysis project Ga0114922, IMG submission 100975) | Deep subsurface microbial communities from Aarhus Bay to uncover new lineages of life (NeLLi) - Aarhus_00045 metaG | ecosystem: Environmental > Aquatic > Marine > Oceanic > Sediment | place: Aarhus...
AAATCCGTTACATCGTACTTTGACATCGGCGTATCCTTTCTCTTTTTTGTTAAAAATTTTAGTTTTGTTAAGAAAGGTTACGCTACTTTTTTATAAATTTCCACACCTTTTGTAATTAACTCGGGTTTTTGCAATATATAGAACATTTACATTAGCTTAGTCAAGTTGATTTTAGGTATGAAAGCAAGTAGGCCAGAAGTCCCCGCCAGTGGCGGACAGGCCCTACTCCTGCCAAAAAGCGACTGCGCGATTAAATATTAAAACCCCGGCTGGGGAAGGTTTATCTCTCCGAATCCGGTAAAAGATTTCATCAATCCTTAAACAGATGGCGCGCTATGAATATGATATTCTCCTTGCGTTCCCGCAAGCGTCTGAAATAATATGGCATCCAGTGGGTCCCGAACGGCGTGTAAATCCGCATCCGGTAATTATGTTCAACCAGCTCGCGTTGAGCCGAACGATTCACCCCGTACAGCATCTGGAATTCGAAATCATCCTTGCTTCTGCTATATTTATTGGCCAGGTCCATGCCGGCTTTGACCATCGCTCCATCATGGCTGCCAATAGCCGGGTAGTTGCCGTCTTTTATCAGCATTTCAGTTAGCTCGATAAAATTGGAGTTGACATCGTCCTTGGAGGCAAAGGCGGCGGACTTCGGCTCTTTGTATGCTCCTTTGCACAACCTGACTCTTATCTGACGTTCATTTAATTCCTTAATATCGTTTTCCGAACGATACAGATAGCTCTGAATAACCGTGCCGATATTGGGATATTCCTCATGCCATCGGTATACAAGCTGCAGCGTTCTTTCGGTGTATTTGGAACTTTCCATATCGATCCGAACGAATATATTCAAGTTTTCAGCTTTATCGAGAATGCGGCTGACATTATCGAAACAGAACTGGTCGGATATATCCAGCCCCATTTGCGTCAGTTTGATCGAAATGTTTGAATTTATGCCGGTATCGGCTATAGTTTGAAGAACTGATATATAACTATCGGCTGTTCGAATTGCCTGTTCCTGGTTTTTGACATTTTCACCAAGAATATCCAAGGTAGCCGTCATACCCGAAGCGTTCAGGTTTTTGACTGCTGAAATGGCGTTTTCAACAGTATCACCGGCTATAAACCTTCGGGCTAAAAATGTCAAAAGGCGCACATAAACCTCCTTTAAAATTGAGCTTAATCTACAAGTGTATGGTCAAATATGCAAGTGAAATATTTCTCAAGACACGAAGATTAGAGATAATAGGTTTAATTAACGTTGCCTGAAATAAAACACGGTTGTCATAGTATGATGCATGCAAGTTATTTATATATCGAGAAGATGTTCGGTTTTTAATAGTAGGCAAATAAAAAGCCCGCCAAGAAAAGCGGGCTTTAGAATTCTTATATCAATTAATGGCTATTTTAGTAGAATCATAGATTTTTTCTCGACGAAATCATTGGCCCGGATAATATAAAAGTACATACCCGATGTTAAACCGTCAGCATTCCAGTTGGCTTGATGATATCCGGCGGTCTGGTATTCGTTCACCAGGGCCTCAATCCGGCGGCCAAGCAGGTCATAAATTTCGATTATGACATGAGTATCTTCAGGCAAACCATATTTGATACATGTTGAAGTATTAAACGGGTTAGGATAATTCTGATTAAGCGAGTACGCTTCGGGGATTGCGGCAATATTATCATTAATTCCCGTGGGAGTTCTCATTTCGACATCCAGCATGGTCGTGTCATCGTAATTAACTTCGACATCTGCTATGACTGTATCAAAATAATCAGGGTGGGAGAAAGAAATTTCATAGAGGCCGGGTTCAATTTGACTAAAGGAATACAATCCGGAAGCATTGGTTGTATCATCATGGTTTGTGTCAACAATTAACACATAAACGCCTTCAATAGGTTCGCCATTGGCTATATTGGTTACAGCGCCTCTAATTCCTCCCAACTGATGCAGAGTAATATCAAGTATGGTTTCCTGGTTAAGTTGAGCTTCAACATCTAATACGGTTGTATCGACGTAGTTTGCATGAGAGAAACTCACATCGTACAGACCCGCCTCCAAATCGCCGAGATAGTAAATACCGTCGTTGCCGGTAGTGTCATTTACGCCGGTATCAGTGGCTACTATGACTCCTGAAATATTTTCGCCATCATTATTCGTAACAACACCGGTTATTGCTCCCGGTTGATTTAATGTGACGTCGATCTGGTTGGTCTGGTCTTCGACAATAACGATATTTTCAACGGTATGCTCAATATAATCGGGATGTGAGAATGTGAGAGCATGTATTCCGGGATATAGGCCCATATGGTATTCACCGTTCTCGTCAGAAAAAGTCTCTTTGCCCGTAAGGTTATTTACAATACTGACGCTTTCTATCGGGTCGCTTTCAGCGTCTGTAATTACACCGTCAATATATCCGCCGCCGGTAAAATGGAAAATAGCGAACGATTCAACCGGAATATAGCCCGCTCCTCCAAGAGTGTCGCCAATATTGGTGGGACCCTGAGGGTAATTCCTGCCCTCATCTCCTATAGCCCTAGCATCATCGCCAATATTAGTTGAATCGTTTGCTGTATGCAAAACCCACGTTAGTACCCGGGTAGGAGTTTCAAAGTGCAACCAAGGTCTGGGTTCATAATATGTAGCAATACCCACAAACGACTGGCTTGTCCAGCCCTCCGGCATAGGTTCAGGATACTCAACCGAATCCTGAGGTTCCAAAAAAGCAGCAACCTGCCATTCAGTGAATGGATAATAATATACACCATCTACATGGCTTAAAAGGCTGTCGATATACTGGTCCTGTGCTCCCATGCAAAAATGACAATCTGCAATCCAGACGGTTTCCGGGGTTTGGACATAGAAATCCAAATAAACTCTCTGGCCAATGCTGACATCGATTGTATCAGGATCGCCATACCAGACCCAAACACTGTCTTGCTGACCATAGCCAGGAACTGTCATAACTATTAATACCAGAGCGGTAATAAAGATGACTATTCCAGATTTAAGCGCTTCTTTCTTCAAAACTTTACCTCCTGCAAAATATTTTAACGCTTTCATATCTTTCATCCAAAAACATTCTTAACTACAAAATAAGGATTTTAACGCTTTTGTCAAGACTTATTTGATGCAAATTTGCTTTTCTTGCAATATTATGAAAACTTCCAAATTCTTGTATTTTCAATGTACGCATGCCTCACACTGTAACCTGATAAATTTAGGTAAAATGTACTTCAATGTATTTCTAAAAGGATAATTATACATATCTGCTGCCTGCAATTACGATTGACCGCCCTGCTCAGGAGATGAACTTTTATCGATATCCAGCATGTCCAGGTTATTGGTGTAACTGGTAGTGATCGGTTCAACCACAGACAGTAGTTTTTGAGTAATATTACGAATCCTCAAGGCGCCCTTTTCGATTACACTTATTTTTGATATAATATCAGCGGGCAGTTTATCTTCTTGCAGCAGAAGAAGTTGGGTGTTTCCCAGAATTGCCGTGAGGGGGTTGTTTATTTCATGATTGATCGCCACGGCGGTTTCAAGTATGGCGGCTATTCTTTCGCCTTTAACAATAAGCTTGTGATCGTCTTTTAGCAGTTTGAAAGCCCGAACGATTTCATCATACCCGGTAAGATTATCGATATCGGAAATTGAACTTCTAAACTTGGAAAAAGCCAGTTCAGGTTTTTTAAATTTTCCCGCAAAGAGTACGGTAATAGTACAACCGCCGACACTAAACTCATTCCAGGCAAAATTGTTAAACTCCTTTTCAGCCGATAAAATGGAATTAATCTCTTTTATTTTCTGATTACTGATTTTACTGTATTTTCTTTTTAATATTGTTAAAAGCTGTGCAGAAGGAATAAACTGCTGTATCCCTTTATCATCAATCCAGAAAGCTTGTTCCGGGCTGCCATTTCTGTAAGCTGTAATCCCCTCAACTCCAAAATGCATAAGCTCGGGAAACACCAGTGCCAATAACTTTTCAATATCTACCCGACGTTCAATAGATCGCGTAGTAAGCGTCAGAACAATACTACTTGAGAAAAGTTCAATAACTTGCCTTATAATATACTTAGATGGATTTAAGGCTTCAATCATCACAGATATAATCCCGCTAAAACCTCTAAGGCTTTTCAAACCGCCAATCGTAACAATATGACTTTCAGCCTCATCGAGTACAAATTGTGCAGAGGAAACACCAAGATTAGCAAATTTTTTTTCATATTGTTTTAATATTTCATGGTGTGTCAAATCGCCCACAGATTTTTGATATATATTATTATCTGGAAAAACGATTTCTCCCCTGGCCGCAACTGGTTGACAGAAAGCATTTATTCCCTCAATAGCTTTACTGATAATCAAATCCGGTTGAACATAAGGTAATTCCTGAAGAGAATCGATTAAATTGAAGATTTTAAATTTCTCCATGCCATTAAATATCTGCAAAAAACAAGCCCAAAATCATAGAAGTTATTTATCAGCAATATACTTGACAAAAGTATTCAAAGTCAATAATATTTCATTTTTATATGGATGTGAGGTTAAGCAGGATGCTTTTATGATTGCAGACAAATGCGGTATTTTTGGCATTACCGGGACACGAAATGCGGCAGCTTTAACATATTTGGGGCTATACGCCTTACAGCATCGCGGCCAGGAGTCATGCGGGATTGCCGCCAGTAACGGCAAAATCACTCATCTAATAAAGGGAATGGGAAAGGTGGATGAGGTCTTTCCCTCACAGGAGCAATTAAAAAAGCTGAAAGGCCGAATTGCTATAGGCCATAACCGTTATTCAACGACCGGCTCGTCATCGACAACAAACATACAGCCTTTGCTGATTAAATATAAAAATGGCCTGCTTGCTTTGGGGCATAACGGAAACCTTACTAATTATAAAAGCCTGCGCCGGAAAATGGAATCCAGCGGCTCAATCTTTTCCACGACCTCCGATTCGGAGATCATATTGCATTTAGTTGCCAAATCCCGTCAGAAGAGGATTGAAAAAGCACTGGTTGAAGCTCTCAGAAAAGTGACTGGCGCTTATTCATTGTTGATGCTGTCCGGGGAAAATCTTCTGGCTGCACGCGACCCGGTGGGCGTTCGTCCACTGGCTCTCGGCAAGCTTAGAAAATCATGGGTCGTAGCCTCAGAAACATGCGCTTTTGATATAATAGGCGCTAAATATATTCGAGATATTGAACCGGGAGAAATTATTGTTGCCAACGGAAGAGGAGTAAAATCACTCAGATTCTTGCCTGAACGAAAGCACGCTTTCTGTATTTTTGAGTATATCTATTTCTCACGTCCCGATTCGATAATATATCGAATGAATGTAGATAAAATTCGTCGACGGTTGGGCAGGCGGCTTGCCTATGAGCATCCTGTTGATGCTGACATAATAATATCAGTGCCCGATAGCTCCAACACTGCAGCTCTGGGTTTCTCAGAAGCCACTGAAATACCGTTTGAGATAGCATTGATTCGCAATCACTATGTAGGCCGGACTTTTATTCAGCCCGAACAGAAAATCCGCGACCTGGATGTTAAAATCAAATTCAATCCTATTCGCGGCGTACTTAAGAATAAACGCATCGTCATTGTCGATGATTCAATTGTCAGAGGAACGACCTCCCGAAAGCTGGTGAAAATGCTTCGTGACGCCGGCGCTAAAGAGGTGCATATGCGGATATCCTCTCCGCCCATCAAGTATCCCTGTTTCTATGGAATTGACATGCCCACAAAAAAGGAGCTTATCGGCTCAAAGCGTTCGGTGGAATCGATCAGGCGATATCTCGGGGTGGATTCGCTTGGCTATTTATCGCTCGAGGGTATGCTTTCGCTGCCCGCCCTTCCGCACGAGGGTTTCTGTCACGCCTGTTTTTCGGGCAAGTATCCGATTAAAGTGAGATAATGATTTTTGATTGCTATTTAAAAAAATATAGTGTAAACTTTAATGAAGCAAAAATAATATAAAATCATGGCCACAAGAACAAAAGAAATCAGAAAAAATATGGGTATTTATTATACGCCCGAACCAGTTGTTGACTTAATTTTCGCAATATTGAATATCTGGAAAGACCATGAAGATAAAAAAACTGGCAGGTGGAGCATGCGCAAACACCATCCATCCGTTATTGATCCTGCATGCGGCGAAGGAATATTCTTAAAAAAAGCGGTAGAGTCAGGTTTCACGAAAGCCAGGTTCGTTTTGGGGGTTGATATTGATGAAAAAGTGATTAATCGATGGAAAGAAATAAATCTAATGCAATTATTTAATTCAAGATCGAAGCCTGACAATCACTTTTTTTGCCAAAATGGACTTCTACCTTTAAGAAAAGATATTAGATTCCGCCATAAAGCGGGAGGATTGAAAGAATTTGATGTAGTTGTCGGCAATCCTCCTTATGGCGGAGTTGGAATTGGGAGCATAGATGAAGAATTAGAAAATGCCCTTTTAAATTATGAAATATGGAAAAGAACATATGAAAAAGAAAATAATAATCAAACTGAGCTTGGGCTAACGGGCACCAGAAAAAAGCTAAAATCAAGTGTAAAAGAAAGACTCAAGAGATACCCGATTGAAGTTCTCTTTCTTGATAGATTCATCCAGCTGGCAAAAGAGGGCGGCTGGATAGCTATAATTGTACCGGATGGAATCCTGGCTAACTCAAATATGAGCTATGTCCGAGAATATGTGTCTGAAAAGACAAAAGTAGATGCTATAATATCATTGCCAAGAAATACATTTAAAAATGCTGGTACTTCGGCGAAGACAAGCATCATGTTTTTAAAAAAAATAGACATGAAAGAAGAGGATTATCCCGTTTTCCTGGCTTCTATGGAGGACCTTGCCGACGAACATATTTCAAAGATATTAAATTTTTACAGGAAATTTTATGAAACCGGTAAAACAATCACTTAGCGAAGACCGTTCTGTTTATACAAGCGATTTTGTAATGATAAGGGTGGATAAGGGACCTGTTACTTTATCTAACGAAATGGGTTCAGGCCGTTTCGACCCAGAGTATTGGCATCCAAAATTTACCTATGCTGAAGATATATTTAAAAGGTCTTCTTACCCGATAAAAGACCTCGGTAATTTCATTAAACATATTACTTATGGGCCTATAGTTGTGGGCAAAACATTTCGGCCAAAAAAAGATGGTATTTTTATAATTAACCAAAGTGAAATTTCCGATACTGGCATTAATTATTCATATGCAAATTACGCAGGCCAAAAGTCCGCTTGGGTATTAAAAAGAGCAATGGTTAAGAAAAATGATCTTGTAATAGCAAGGTCAGGAATGGGAGGAATAGGTAAAAATAAGGCTTCAATAATTGATTTTAATATCGACGCTTGCGTGGGTTGCTTTGTTGATCTTATAAGATTAGAAGGAATAAATCCATATTATGTTTTGCTATTTTGGAAAGGTATTTTTGGTATATCTCAAGTTCAAAAGATAATTAATGGTGTTGGGACACTTAATATTAACTTTGATGAAATCCGATCTATAAAAATACCTATTTTGCCGAATAATATCCAAAAATCTATAGAGAGGAGCTATAGAGATGTATCAAAGGCACATCACAATGCTATAATGAAGAAGTTGAAAAAGGATAAAATTAATTACAACAAAAAAATTGAGCAAGCTAGATCCCTCTTAAAAGAAATCATACGGAAAACTGATTCTTTAATAATAAATTCAATAGGAAATTAAATATTTAATGTATTCAAGATCTGAATCATCTTACATAGTACATGATATTATACCCTTGTTTGAAGCTCTTGGTTATCCGGGAACCGGCGATAGTGAAAGAGTTAAAATTAACGATGTTCCTGTCTTTAGCCCAAGCGGTGGCCGCAGCAGTTCAACTATGGATATTGTTTATTATCATAATGGAGAACCGCTTCTGATTGTTGAGGCAAAAAGAAAGCACAAAAGCCATAATGCCGCGCTTAAAGAAGCGCAAGAATATAGAAAGAATTTCCCTGTAAAGAAAAAAGAATATGCTCCATCTGGAAAAGCTCCCGTATTTTTAGCAACAACAGTTGGCAATGATATACAATTTTACAAAGATATATTCATTGTTGAAAATAATCAGCTAAAACAAGATGCTAAGCCTGAAAAAATTATGAAATTTGCTGAACTTCTTGAATTTTACGGACTTGTTCCGGATTTTAGACCAAGAATATTAACAGGGGAGAATTTCACACAGGAATTTCTTTCGGAATTAATAAGATTATATGATATTGCTGGAAGAAAAAAGGTTTCTCCTGAATTAATAGTTAAGATTTCTCAGCATATTGTTAATTATTTAATTGACGACAAAAAATATATACATAAAAAGCCATTTACGGACCTTGATAATCATCCTTTAAGGCAAAAAGGAATAACTGATATTCATAATCGATATGATCTTTTAGCATCACTTGGTTCTGAGGTTGCATATGAGTATAGGCGTTTTCTTATAAGAGCATTTCAAGGCACACAACTAAATCAATATTTAACTCCTCAGTGCGTAATATCATTCATGTTAGATATTTGTAAACCCATGGAAAAAAACAGCAAGGTTATAGATTTTGAATGCGGCAGCGGGGGATATATTGCTAAAGTTATAGATAATGGCAAACTTTCAATTAACAATGTACTTGGCATTGATATTGATAGAAGGCCAATAATCTTTGCAAAAACGTTCCTTGCTTTTTTATTAGCAATTACGGGGAAGCAAATATCAAACATACCCTTAAAAAAAGAAAATGGCTTGTTATACAGTAATTCTGGATGGGATTTTGTAATTGGCAATCCTGCCGGCAGTTCACGGTATAAAGGGCCTGGCCTCAACAAAGTCCTAATGCATCTTAGCAGAGATTTAGACGGGGACGGTAAGGACGACCGTTTTTCGGAGTATAACTTTTCAATACAGCAAGCAATATGGCTGGCCAAGCCTGGCGGCATTATTTGCTTGGTAATTCCCGAGGGTTTGCTGTCTAACTCCAATGACCAATTTCTTAGAGATTTTATTTGCCGAAATTGCGAAATACTTGCCATTGTCAGCCTTCCAAGGGGAACATTCCGTAAAGGCAAAACAACCAAATCATCAGGTTCAGGAGGCCAGATGGCCACAATGAAGATGAATATACTTTTAATGCAAAAATTTAAAACCCCTGAAGATTCGTTCGATGACTATCCTATTTTTTTAGCGCATATATATGATTCAAAGAAAACTCATGAAAATATTGATTTCTGGTTAAAGCCAAGACTTGATTTAGTATATAGACAATGGTTAAACTGGATAAATACTTCAAAATTAGATATTTTAGATGAAGAACTTGTTAAACATATTGAGATGACAGAGATAAAAGCAGTTAGAAAGAAAACGATATTTAAAGATCCTGATCAGCAAGAACTGCTTTGATATACTTTTATTTTTCTATTCTAACAAGATGCTTATCCGCTTTATCTTCAAATATTAAAGTCTAATTCGTTTTTCGCCGAAATCAATTATAATAGTGTGATTTAGGTAAGAATCAATATTATTATTTATTCAGGTAAATTAAAATGTCCACCCGAATAATGGTTGTCGATGATGAAAAAAGCATGTGCGAATTTATGGAAATCATGCTTTCCAAAGAGGGTTATGACGTTTCCTATGACACCTCGGCAAACAAGGCGCTTCAAACTCTAAGCAAAGCCCAGCAATCCGATAACCGGGTTGACATAGTAATCGCCGACTTAATGATGCCGGAGATGTCCGGTATTGAACTGTTAAACAAAGCCAGGGCGATTGATTCCGAACTCGAGTTTATCGTGATGACTGCTTTTGCCTCGGTTGAAACTGCTATAGAGGCTCTAAAAAACGGAGCCTTCGATTATATCACCAAGCCATTCCAGGTTGACGAGATAAAGATAGCTGTCAGGAAAATCGAGGAACGCAAAAAAATTAAATCCGAGAACCTGATGTTAAAGCGGCAGCTTCGTTCCGGCTTCGATACATTCATTACAGCCGACCCCAATGTGTTAAAGATACTCCGTCTGGCTCAGAAAGTAGCCAATTCAGATACCACGATTTTAATTCTTGGCGATTCAGGCGCCGGTAAGGAGGTGCTGTCAAAAGCGATCCATTCGGAAAGCAACCGGAGCAAGCAGCCATTCATTTCGATAAACTGTGGAGCCCTGCCGGAAAACCTGCTTGAATCGGAGATGTTTGGTCATATAAGGGGTTCATTTACCGGAGCCGTTAAGGATAAGCAAGGGTTGTTTGCCGCCGCCGATAAAGGGACGATATTCTTAGATGAAATAGGGGAGACCTCGCCCTCAATACAGGTAAAACTGCTGCGGGCGCTCGAGGAAAAGACTATCACTCCGGTAGGCGGCACCAAGCCTATCACAGTCGATGTCAGGATAATAGCGGCTACTAACGCTAAGCTTGAAAAGATGGTCAAAAAAGGCGAATTCCGGCCGGATCTGTATTACCGCTTAAATGTGTTCCCGTTGATAATTCCTCCATTGAAAGACAGGCCCAAAGATATCCCGCTTCTGTCAAACTACTTCGTGAAACGTCATTGCGCCAGGATGGAACTGCCGGAAAAAAACATCGGTCCGCAGACAATGGAATTACTGAAATCATACAACTGGCCGGGAAATGTCCGTCAACTTGAGAATATGCTCGAAAGAGCAATCCTCTTGACTAAGGGTGAATCGATATTGCCCGCCGACCTGCCCGAGCTGGTAGAAGGATCAGAAGATACGGTCATATCAAGCACAACCTCTATTCTCTCAAATTCAATAATAAACCAGCCGGCAGATCTGGAGACTATCGAGAAAGCATATATATATTATGTGTTATGCCAGACTAACTGGCAAAAATCCAAAGCCGCCAAATTGCTGGGCATTGACGCCTCGACCCTGTATCGGAAAATAGAACGTTATAAATTAGAGATACCTGCAGCAGTAAAATAACTCCTATAATAACTTTAAATTAGACCCACATAATCTACAATTCGGTCAATGTTAGGGATACTGAATAATATCATTTTTTATTTGAAATAGGCAAAATATTACCATTATTGTTCTGTTAGATCGTGCCCGTAAGGGTGTGATCCGACAGAAATTACAGCAGTCAGGTCACGCTTCGCTACGACCTGACTGAACTCGAATATGTTGGATTTCAAATAGAATACAGTATAGGATGGTATCCCCTTTTAATTGGATTGGCAAGCCGCCAAGGTGCTTCGCATTTTTTCTTAAAGATTTCATCTAAGTTTAGAGCTGGCAGTATAGCCCGCCTGGGCGGGTTTAAGAATATTTGTCGAGAGGGGAACGGTTCTATTTCAAAGAATTCATCTTCGATGATTCTGTGTACGGTTTCGACGTTGGCTTGATAGGTATGGCCTCCCGACGCGGCTGTGAAAAAATCAACTAAAGTAAACTACTACCGCCTGAAGGCGGTAGCTTTTAGGTTCGGCTGCAAGCCGACTAAAGTTCATCGTCAACCTTGAAGTCACCATCAGGAGGTTCTTTACCTTGTTCTTCGATGTATTTC
>Ga0114922_10005606_pt1 | contig 11568 bp, 11 predicted proteins | sample AartaG_FD_100975 | JGI IMG/M metagenome (GOLD analysis project Ga0114922, IMG submission 100975) | Deep subsurface microbial communities from Aarhus Bay to uncover new lineages of life (NeLLi) - Aarhus_00045 metaG | ecosystem: Environmental > Aquatic > Marine > Oceanic > Sediment | place...
AAGTGACTGTACGACCGGAATACCCCAGGCTATCGCAATTCAATGATCTCTAATATCAGGATCGGCTGAATGCCCGGGATGTCTGCCTGGCACGCCATTCCCCCTTGGCCAGGAGACAAGGGAAAAAACTACACCCCATCAATCAGGAACCAGGAGGCATAAGACATAACCAACCAACACAATCCGTGCAAACAGTTTCACCAGAATCTCCTGCTCGCTTTTTTCTCTAATATTATTCAGTCCGTTACAGCATCGTCGGGTTGGTGTGATGTGATTTCTGCAGAGAGTCGTTAAGCTGCCATCACTGGCTTGACGAGGAATCATCAATCTTGTGCCCCTGCTCGATCAGATTGCCCAGCCACATAAAGAGAAACTCATTCAATTCCTTTTTTGATCGCTCATCATTGGCCACCCGATACACATACGAATCCTGGTATGTCTCTGCTTGGGCAGATAGACAAGCGAAATCGACAGTGACTTCCCCATATCGGGATCAGGAATAACGTCACCACCGGCTTTATAGTTGCGTGCTAATGATATTCCCCTCACGTTTCCGGTCTTGTGCAGAATATCAACATGCAGGTCCATGAACCCTGGTGCAGATAGTTTGGCATAGCTGCCGATGTGCCGAAGATTCGGAATGACGTGTAGTAGTCTGGTGTAGATTACTTGGGTGTCGTCCATCGCCTCTCTCCTCAGAAAGAGACGACAGTCTTTGATTGTTAGAAATTAGGCAACGCACTCAAAAACAAACCCGCCAAAGCGGGCTTGATAATCGCGTTCAGAACGTTTGTAAACAATTCTAAGCGCTGTGTTTGAGAGTTTCGCCTTGATTGAGCCGTAATATGTCGAACTCTCGGCTTTTGAAAGGTTACGTTCGACTCCACAGAGACAACTCTTCGTGGCGGGCGGCCTGCGGTTGCCCACGGGCGCGATGCAGCCGACGTTGCGATATGTCGTCAGTGTGGTCTGCCGGCTATATTTAGCAGTATGGATGTTCGGGTGAAATTGCTGGAAAGTTCTATCGACTGAGAAGCACAGTCGCACGTAACTCCCTGCCTGATTACAAAGACTTACTTGCAATAAGGTGCACAATGTACCACGTCTAGAAACGGCAACTGGTCTTACCGCCCTTCTCAATCCAGCCGTGAATCATTTTCTTCGTTGTGAACCCGCTGGAGCAATTACCGTCCTTATCAATGACAATCACGCCTCCACGCCCCCGTACCTTGCGCACCAGGTACTCGATGCCGGCAGCCGTTGCCTGTGTTGCATCCATATTCTTCATATACATGAAGTCAGAAATGGTTTTTGAAATAACAGAGCGCATAAAATCCTCACCGAAACCGGTAGCGGAAACGGCACAGGTCTCGTTGTCCGCATAAACGCCTGCTCCGATAATCGGCGAATCACCTACGCGGCCCATGCGCTTGTTGACGATGCCACCGGTTGATGTTGCGGCAGCCAAGTTACCTTCAGGATCCCGGGCAATGGCGCCGATGGTGCCGTATTTCTGATCTTCCGTGTCTTCTTCGGTATCATCATGGTCAAGCATGATCTTGTGTTTCAGGCGCGCCTGGCGAAGTTGCTCCACACGGTCAGTTGTGTAGAAATAGTCCTCGGGCACACGTTCCATACCGCAATGGTCGGCAAAGCGCATCGCACCCTCGGAAATGAGCATAACGTGCTCGCTCTCGGTCATGACCAGGCGCGCGAGCTGGACGGGGTTGGCAATATTATCGACGCCGGCAATGGCACCGGCCGCCAGGTCACGGCCATCCATGATAGCCGCATCCATCTCGACCTTCCCGTTCTCATTCAGCACCGAACCGCAACCGGCATTAAACACCGGATCATCTTCCAGAAGTGATGCGCAGGCTTCTACCGCCTGTAGCGCCGAACCACCCAGCTCCATGACATCACGGCCATGTTCGAGGATCCTGCGAATACTTTCGAGGTAACGAAGTGCGGTTTTATCGTCCCTGACGTTATCGAGGGCACCAGCACCACCATGCACCATCAGAGAATAAGTGCCGGGGGAGTTCATCGGGTGGCCAGATCGTCATTTGTCACCCGCACATTGTCACACATCGGCAAACAGAATTCCTGAAAAAGAAGATAGTTATAAGCGATGCCGTATCTCGTTAAGCAGCGCTTCCTGGTAGTCGGCTGACCCGGCCAGCAACAGCACAAGTTTGCCCTTCAGCAGGGTTCCCCAGTTGACAATAACAAGCCCTTCTCCTGTCTTTATGTCGAACTCAAGATCGCTGATATCCAGATCGGCAAGCTTCCGGAGTTTAGTCTTGAACGTCATCGCGCTCCACTCCGGAATATCCAGCTTCTGCGCAATCACCGTCGGATAGGATGCACCATTGAATCTCGGGTTACATTCAATCGCGGGGAAGCGCATACCATCAGGCGTTTCAACAACTGCGAGGTCAAAAGCAAAGATACCCTTCATGCCCCGCTCCTTGAGCCAGAAGGCCATCGGATCGATGGCCTCCCATGGCTCCTGGCCGGACGGAAAACGGTTGCCCTGATGGGCGCATCCCTCAAGAATTTGCTCGCTCGCTGCCAGACGTACCAGTCGATCGTCAACGACTCGATACTGCATGTTGAGAAAAACATCGGTTATTATTTCTTCCTGAAGTTGCACAGGCACACCAGGTTCAAATTTTTTCATCGCATCGCGCAGTTCTTCGCGGTTGGCACAGCGATAGATGCCAACACCGGAAACCGATATCGCCGCCTTCAGGTAACAGGGCATGCTGAACGAAATGATGTCCATCTCGCTGATTGTATCGGCACTGGGGAAGCATCGCGTCTGCGGCACATCGATACTCAGCTCTGCCGCAAGCGCCATGAAATTATTTTTCGAATTGATGAATTCGACTGTTTCCAGCCATGCCGGATCGCTCCAAGCCTTGCACTCCTCAGGCCCGAAATAAAACACGGATGGCCTGTAACCCTCATATGCAGACAGTTGATCCAGGCTTACGTCCCAGATCACGTTTTCACTGTGCCTCAGCCCAATGCGGTGATAATGACTCGCAATGTCTTTCCACAGAGGCCTGAGAACCGGGTGCAGTTGAATGTAATCATCCGGCTCGGTAAGCCCGAGCGCACGGCCTGAATAAAGATCATTTCCAGCAACACCATCCGCGGTGCAATGCATGATGTCGTGATTTACGATGTAGCGACCTGCGGGCAGGTAACCGTGACTGACACTGGTAGACATGGCGCTTCCTCAAAAACAATTATTGCCTGTCTTTGGGTAAGCAGAATTGATGCCAACCTGATGATCTATACAAATCATCAACTTATGCAATCAACTAATTGGTTGATGCCCGTTGGTAATGCATAGTCGCTGTTGGCTGTACCACTACAGTGCACACCAATCTCAGTTAATACCGGATATTTTCGATTTAACCTTACTGCAGGGATGATCCCCCTCTGTCAGAATAGTTGTCGCCTCACTTGAGTCATTGTAATCGAAGTTGAGGTGGGCGATAGAGAGTGAGAGATGAAACGTTATTCAGCAGAACCGAAAGAGTCGGTGATCCAGAAGATGATGCCACCCCATAACACGCCCATACCGGAGCTGGCAGCGCCAAGGCGATCGGCGCTGATAGCCTTCTTATGAAGCAGCAGCTCCTAATCGTTAATCGGCTCGGGCAACGCGCGCCCAATCTAACTGCGACTGACCGAATGCTGCTCGATTTTTTGGTCGCTTTTAGAGTACGGCCCACTGAAACTCAAGGAGATCCGAGATGCCATTTCAGAACAACTACGTAAATTTGGTTGGGGAGAAAACTCAGGCCCATACCCGCTTGATCCGAGACTATGACGGCGCCGACAGAGACTTTGACTTCATTCTCATCGGTTCCGGTATGGGCGGCGGCATCCTAGCCGACGATCTGGCGGACCGACTGGGTCAGAGTCACCGAATCCTGGTATTGGACGCTGGTTCCTTCATCTATCCCACGCATGTCTACAACATCAGCCGGGTACCAAACTTTGCTGTGGCCAAACATTTTGACGTCGACAATTTTAAGCAGTTGCCGACCGACCAACATTTCATTGGCGGAAAGCCCCAATTGGCACTTGGTGGGCGTTCCATCTTTTGGTCCGGCCTGATACCGCAGGCTCAGGGCTGGGAACTGGAGTTCTTCCCGGACAACGTGCGCCAGGATTTGATTTCAAAGTACTTTGGCTTGGCCGCTGACCGGATGAATGAGTCGATCTCACTGGGTGCTAAGGCGAGAGAATTGGTGCAACATTTCCGCGACAGCACCCTGAATGATGATTTTGACATACAAGAGACACCTCGCGCTCTGCATCAACCCTATCTCAATCCCGACGGCACGCCGCGTGATCAGTTCTTTGTGGAGCCGACGGGCGTGTTTAATACGGCTGAACTGCTCGTCAATCAGGTGGGCTTAACGCCTGGCGTGAAGCAAGACGGCAGTGGGCTCTTCATCAAGCTAAACAGTTTCGTTGAAGCCATTAACAACGTGCCTTTTGATTGGTATGAAGTCAGAACCACTAGCACAGTCACAGGGGAGCAAGTCAGCTTTTATGCTCCCAAGGTCGTTATTGCCGCTGGCTCTACGGAAAGTCCCAAGCTGATCAATCGTTCCTCGATCTACCAAAGTCTGCCCTATCACGTGAAGCAGCGTGTAGGCTTTGGCTTGACGGATCATCCCGTTACCGGGGAATCACAGGCCTATGTCTCGTCGCTTGGCAATAGTCCGCGTATCACTATTAGTCGCCGGGATCACGCCAAGGTCATCTTCTACTCACGAGGCAACCGTGACCCCAACGGCCATGTGATCTATCCCTTCAATATCGAGATGAACGTCAATCACGAATACTGGCACCTACGCAATAATGACCTCTCTGCCGAACCAGTCATTGACGATACCAGCAAGACCCGCGTGGACATCAAGTTCAGCTTCGCCAATTGCTTGGATGATTATAACGGCATTTTCTCGCACGCTAACGACGGTTACACCCCCGACATCCGCTTCAAGCGCTTCGCGTCGCTGGATGACCTGTTGCAGTCCCGCTTCCCAGCGCTCGCAGGCTGGAAAAAGGGGCATCAAGACTTTTTCGATCTACTCAACCAGACTCGAGATCGTGTCTTTGCGGAATTCAATGATGTGGGCTGGATTACTGGTGAGTACGGCGGCGGCGATGGCAGGCAATGGCCTTTCGGTTGGGGCACTGTGCATCATGCCTGCGGCACCTTGCGGATGCCCTGGAAGCCCAATCGCAACGCAAGCTTCAATCACGAGTCGGTTGTGGACGAAAACCTCAAGGTCCGAGGCGCCACCGGCCTTTATGTTTGCGACATGTCCGTCATGCCAATCAGCACGGCCGCGAATCCCGTCCGCACTCTCGCGGGTTTGGCCTTGCGCCTGTCGCGACATTTGGGCTGAAAGAGTGTGCATCGCTTCACGTCGATAGGTAGCACTGTGGCAGGCCGGTTCGTTTCAGTAGAGGCCTTGTTTCTCTATTTTGTTTGTCTGTGTCTGTTCCGTCGGACTAACAGTTGAAACCATGTGGACTATCCTGGTCCACGGAAGCTTTCCTGTACTGGGTGGTTTGCACCATGAATGTTGCTTGGTAACAACGGCTGCATGAGAATTATCGCGGAGTCTCTTGCTTTCCATATTGTCTTATGGGCCTTTTTGGCTGGATAGTCATATTAAAAGAACAACAATTACAGGCCATTACGGAGATAACAGATGAGCATATACAAGCGAGGCAAATACTGGATTGTCCAGTTCAACCACAATAAGAGAACCTATACTCGCAGTTCGAAATCCACACGCAAGCGGGATGCACTGGAACTGGAACGGCAGCTGCGCCAGCAATTAGTCGATACGCAGGTGCTCGGTCATCGGGAACATATCAAGTTACATGAAGCGTGTGATGCGTTGCTCAGCACCAGCAAGGAATCCGGTGCGTACAGCACGCTGGTGACAGCCACCAACCGATTCTAAGATTATTTCTCAGATACTTTTCTTGATGCGACCACCAATCGTGACCTGTCACGCTGGGTAGAATATGAACGCAAACGGGGCATTAAAGATATCACCATCCGCCTGTGGTCCCGGCAGTTTAATAAGATCTGCCGGAATGCCAATAGACTCGGTTATTACGTTCCAGAGTATGAATGGGGCGAGTGGAATATCAAGGACAAGCCAAACCGTTATCTGAATGATGAGGAAGAGCCGAGGATTCTCAAAGAACTTGATCCTTCATCGGTACAAGACCTGAAGCACAACAACGGTCGGCAGGCAGCAAGAGACATTTTCATTCTTATGATTAACGCCGGTTTTCGCATCAATGAGGCCAGCGTCTTGAAATGGTCTGAGATCAATTTTGACAATGGCGTGATTTATCTGTACAGATCCAAGGTGTCCAATGACGATTTCATCCCGATGACAAAGCGGTTATGTGCTACGCTTCTGAATAGAAGGAAATCGGTTGAAGGTGAGTATGTCTTTCCTGGCAGATTTGGTGGATACAAGACGATTCAGAATAACCGGGCCTTGGAATCTGCGTTTAGTAGAGCTGAAGTTACAGGTGTATCCTCCCACAATCAGAGAAAGACGTTTGCCACTCGCCTATTAATTAGAGGCGCTGCCATTACCGACGTTCAGCATCTGCTTGGCCATGCTTCTGTCAAAACAACTGAAAAGGCTTATGCTGCATTCGTAAAGAATGAGCGGTTCAAGCAGACGATTGATTTATTAGATAAACCGGTGCAGCCGAAGTTGAAGGTTGTAAACTGATAATTCTGCCAGTCGCTTATTTGAGACGCGCGACGTAGCTCAAGCGTTATGGGATATTTCGGGATCGGCGGTATTCAAGGCATCGTCTGTTTTCATTGTGCCCTGATGACCGTCAGGTGTGCGTTTTGAAGCACCCGCGCTGTGAAACTGCCGCCTAACAGACGAGTGAACCAGTCAATTGCCGTGCAAGCATGGGAGTAAACTTTCGCCGGACTACCACACCTGTAGACAATAACGGCTCAGAATGGCCGGTTACGATCAGCTGTCACGGATTCAATGCACCAAATAGCACCTTGGCAACACATCCTCGCACCACTTATACCCGCATGTTTGCCACGTATATACATTAATTCAACGGTAACAATTCCTATAAATCAGCCCGTTAGCAACAACAGCGTCGGACGCCATCGGTTGGCATACAACGTGCAGACACTTGTTCTAGTGAGAACAGCTACCGGTTGTTGCTTCGCAATATGGAGCAAACAACTGTCACACTACGACGATAGGGCAACCCGGACATGGCAAATCAGCGTGCAGAGTACATTGTCGAAGCGCCAGAAACCTATATGGGTGATGTACTGAGCTACCTCAATGAGCTGGGCGCCTGGTTCCAGGAGCTTGAAAACCTTGGCGGAACACGCCGTTTACGCTTCAGGGCACCTGAAGCGAATATGCAGGGATTCCAGGAGTGGCTTAAGCGCACTACGCGCACTGCCAATGGGACAAGCTGCAGGTTCTACAGAAATCTGCACTAGGCATTTAGTGCAATGTGTGGCGACAGCAATCGCGCAAACCATAAAAGACAATGAGCGCCGCCGAAACACGCCTTCAAAGCGCTAGGCCAGCATGCTCAAGAAACGCTCCAGCTGGATGAATCGCCGCTCACATGACAAGCTGCTGGTCCTTGACGGTGCCTTTCCAGGAAAGGCGATGGTAATTACCGGTGGCCGGAATATTTCACTGTCTTACTATGGGCTTAAGGCAGACGGGTCGACGGACCCTGACACCTTCCGCGATGTTAAAATTCTCGTCAAGTCATGCGAATCGGATATGCGTGGGCCGAATCAGGGCAGTTTCATTACAATGCCAGCCCGCTATTCCGCTCCGGCAGGAATCTGTTCAATGAGCGCGATGATCCCGTCCATGTTGTAACGCGAGAGCAGACTCTCCAGCTCCTCTGCCAGGCACCGTGCAGCAGGACCGATTACTTTTAGTTCCCCGATCAACGTCTCGATTTCCGTCAGAGCGTTCATCCTGGCGGCGGCAAGCAGGCCTTCGCGCAAGCCGTCGGGAAGATCGATTGCACCCGCCTCATCGGCACACGGCATGGTGCCTGTGGTCATCTCAGCCGCAGATTCATGCTCGAACACTACGTTCAGGTGCCTGACCATGCATTTGCAAACCTTGTCGAACAGGAAGGGTTTGCCGATGAAATCGTCAAACCCCGCATCCAGGTAAAAGGATCGCTGGCGCAGCAGGCCGGATGCTGTGATCGCGACGCAAATAATCTGCTCGGCGGGCCATCGCTCACGCAGTTGTTGGACAGCGGTGAGGCCGTCCATCACAGGCATGCGCACATCCATAAAGACAATGTCAGGAATCTGTTCGCCGACCCGCTGCAGCGCCTCGGCCCCGCTGTTCGCCATGGTTACTTCGACACCGGACCGCTGCAGGAGACCGCTGAGTACTTCGCGGTTGTCCTCGACATCGTCGACAACCAGGGCCCGGACCCGGTATGGCTCGGCCAGTCGGCACAGCCCGCCCTTCTGCTCATGCTTCGCTATCAGGTCGCCCTCGGCTGGCGGCAATTCCAGCTCAAAGCGAAAGCAGCTTCCCTCGCCCGGAGTTGACTCCAGGCTCAGTGCCCCCCCCATGAGCTCGATGTGGCGCTGCGTGATTGCCAGACCCAGGCCAGTCCCGCCCTTGGCCTCGCCCTCTTCAGCCTGCTGGAAAGGCTCGAAAATGCGTCGCTGCGCGTCTTCACTGATGCCAGGACCGGTGTCCTCGACACTGAACGCGTAACGCCGGCCACTTTGCTCTACCGTGAGAGCGACCTGTCCCCGGTCGGTGAATTTCACCGAGTTGCCCAGCAGGTTGATCAGTATCTGGCGCAGCTTGCGGTCATCGGCATGGACCGCACGGTCTCCGATGCGCACGTCCACCCGCCAGAGGAGACCCTTCTGTTCACAGCGTATCGCGAACATCCCGGAGATGTCCTCCGTCAGGTCACCAAGATCGAAATCCCGGTCATCCAGTTCCATGGCGCCTGCCTCGATCTTGGACAGATCCAGGATCTCGTCGATGAGACTGATCAGGTGGTTGCCCGCCGAGTGAATCGCCTTCAGCGGGCGGCGGTAATTGTCCGGCAATTCCGGATCATTCTCGATCAGCTGGGTGTAACCCAGCACCGCGTTCATCGGGGTGCGGATTTCATGGGACATATTCGCGAGAAACTGCGACTTTGCGTGGCTCGCGCTCTCGGCCTGCTCCTTGGCGACGCGCAGTGACTGCTCCGCGGATTTGCGCGCAGTAATGTCGCGGATAATGCCAACAAAAACCTGCTGCCCGCCCGGGCGCGCCTCGCCAACGGACAGCTCCATCGGAAAGGTCGTGCCATCCTTTCGCCGGCCCTCCACCTCACGACCGATACCGATGATACGTTTGTTCCCTGTGGCGCGGTAACGATGCAGATACTCATCGTGTTCCTCCTGGTAGGGAGGCGGCATCAGCATCTTGACGTTATTGCCAATAACCTCGTCTGCCCGGTATCCGAACAACTGTTCACAGGCCGGATTGTATTCCTGCACAGTGCCATTGGCATCGATGATCATGACTCCATCTACTGCAGTGCCCACCAATGCCCGCAGGCGCTGTTCACGGTCCTCCAGCGAACGCGAAGATGCCCTATAACGCAGCACCAGGTAGGCAGTCACCCACAACACGGCTGCTTCAAAACTGACATTGAGCAGCAGGGCCGTCGTATCGACGCGTTCAACAGAATAGAGGTAGCCCACCACGATGAGCAGCGTCCCGACCGCGGCCAGCAGCACCGGCGCACGCCGCCAGGGCAACCAGTAACTGACAGAGATAAGCACCACATAGGGTATGCCGTGAATGACCCCCGCGGGCAGGTTGAGGTCCAGAACGAGCATAACCAGCAGCACTACTGCGATCAGTAGCAACATTAACGCCTTGTGCATCTTGCCCATCCGGAACCTCTGCATTCGAGCAGCTATCAATATGGGAATCGCCATTGACCCCGAAGAGAATGACGACGTCATCTTATACTACCCACACCGCAGCGATACAGGCCCTCGTGAGTCATGGCTTGCGAATACATGCACCTGCTTCTATCGACGTGTTCAGTTTGCTAAGCTGCCGTTGCCACATAACATCTGGCCGCATTCCAGAAAAAAGGGGACCAACGCCATGCCCGATGATACCGAATCAACCCAGGCAAAACTCCTGATCGTCGATGATAAAACCGCCAACCTCGACCTGTTGCGGGAAATGCTAACACCGCTCGGTCACCAGATCTTCTTCGCCACCAGCGGCGCAAAAGCCCTGGAGATCGCCACATCCGCCCTGCCGGACCTGGTGCTGCTGGACGTGATGATGCCCGAGATGGATGGCTTCGAGACGTGCCGCCGATTCAAACAGGACCAGGCACTTGGGGAGATCCCGATCATCTTCGTTACCGCCAGGACCGATGTCGAGGACCTGGCCCGGGGATTCGCGGCAGGTGCCGTTGACTATATAACCAAACCGGTCAAACAACCCGAGGTGCACGCCCGTGTCGCGACTCACCTGCGCATCCAGGGACTCATCGCCCAGCAACGCGAGCACCTCGCGGCGCTGGAACAGGCACGCGGCGAGTTGGAGGCACTCAATGATGCCAAGGACAAGTTTCTTTCGAACCTGGGCCGGGAAGTCAGCACCGCCCTGGCACAGATTGCAGACACCAGCGCATCCATTAGGGAATCTGCCAGTACGCCGGGCGCCCCCGATAGCAGTATCGACCAGCACTTGGCGGACGTAAACAGCTCTGCCCAGGACGTGCTGCACCTGCTGGGAACGATACTCGAATGGCCACGCCTGCAAACCGGTCAGAAACTGGACCTACTCTCGACCCAGATCAGCGACCAGGAACTTGGAAATCTACTCTCCAGCCTGAATGATCTGCGTTTTCTCTCACTGGCGGAGACCCGGGTCGGTGATGCGGGACTAATCCATCTACAATCCCTGACCAAGCTGCAGGAACTGCATCTCGACCACTCGGATATCACCGATGAGGGCCTGAAGCTGCTAACCACCCTTCCCAACCTGGAAATTCTCGATCTCAAGGGCACGCGTATCACCGACGACGGACTTATCGAGATCGGTCGCCTGACACAACTCAAGGGCCTCTACCTTACGCGAACCGGAATCACTGATGCTGGCCTGGAACACTTGCGCAGTCTGAACAATCTCGAAACGCTCATTCTCTGGGATACCGCTGTAGGGGATACCGGCCTGGAACACCTCAAATACCTGGAGCACCTCAAGGAGGTGATACTCTGGAACACCCAAGTGACCCAACAAGGTGCCGAGGCGCTACAAGCTGCCCTACCCGAATGCGATGTCAGTACGACCATGTTCGAGTAACGCCATACAGGATAAAAGCCGAGGCTGAAAAAGCGGTATGCTGAAAAAGCCCAACAGACTTGCGACTAGATTATAAAAAGAATCCATGTGCAATCATCTTACCCAATATTCGTAATGAACG
>Ga0114922_10005607_pt1 | contig 11568 bp, 8 predicted proteins | sample AartaG_FD_100975 | JGI IMG/M metagenome (GOLD analysis project Ga0114922, IMG submission 100975) | Deep subsurface microbial communities from Aarhus Bay to uncover new lineages of life (NeLLi) - Aarhus_00045 metaG | ecosystem: Environmental > Aquatic > Marine > Oceanic > Sediment | place: Aarhus...
ATCCCGACGGCAGTCGCGGCTCATGCGCTGCATGCCACCCCCGCCATGGTTTCTCGATCGAGACTGCACGCAAGCCTTACACCTGCCTGCAATGCCACCTCAATCCCGATGTGCCCGGCTGGGAGACGTGGCGCGAGAGCAAGCACGGCAACATCTTCCTCTCAAAGGCGGATGAATGGGAGTGGAACGCCGTGCCATGGGCTGTCGGTGACGATTTTCGCGCCCCCACCTGCGCAGCCTGCCATAGTGCATTATTGGTCAATTCCGAAGGCGAGGTCGTAGCGGAACGGAGCCACAACTTCGGAGCGCGTCTCTATGTCCGCATCTTCGGCTTGATCTATTCCCACCCACAACCCAAGAGCGGCGAGACCTCGGTCATCAAGAACTCCGATGGCCTGCCGTTGCCGACCACCTTCACCGGCGTCCCCGCATCGGAATTCCTTATCGACGCCGGGGAGCAGGCTCGCAGAAAGGCCGTCCTCAGGAAAGTCTGCACGGCATGCCACGGAGGCTCGTGGTCCGACGGCCATTTCGAGCAGCTGGAGATGACGATTGCCGAGACCGATAAGATGGTCGAAACGACGACCAAGCTGATGGTTTCAGCCTGGCAGGCGGGCCTCGCCAAGGCCGACGACAATCCATTCGACGAGGGGCTGGAGCGCAAGTGGATCGACCAGTGGCTCTTCTTCGCCAACTCCGTGCGCTACGGTTCTGCGATGGGCGGCCCCGATTATTCTGCCTTCAAGAATGGTTGGTATTACCTCACCAAGAATCTACAGGATATGAAGGACGCGATCGCGCTGAAGCAAGCGGCCGGGATGAAGCAATAACACAACTGAACAAAAGACTGAACATTTGTCTTGACATATTCAATGGGGCGCCACTAAGCTATGGTGATACAGCGTAATCACGAGGTTTCCCATGCGTCGATTTGCACTGGTTGCTTTAACAGTTTTTATGACGTCGGCGGCGGGGCAAACCACCGATGTGGATGTCTGGCAGCCGTTCCGCCCGCTAATCGGTGAGTGGCGTGGAGCCGGCGAAGGGATGTCGGGCCGCTCCGAGGTCACGACCCGTATTGAATTCGCGTTGGGTGGGCAGTTCATCAAGCTGAGTACGACTGCGGTTTTCGCTCCGCAGGAGAAGAATCCTGACGGCGAAGTTCACGAGGACGTCGGTTTCATCAGCTACGACAAAGCACGCAAGAAGCACGTTTTCCGGCAGTTCCATGTAGAGGGTTTCATCAATCGCTACGTGCTGGAAGCGCCCACCGCTGAGGGCGGTGTATTGGCATTCGTATCAGAGGATCTGGAGAACGCCCCGCCCGGCTGGCAGGCCAAGGTGACGTACGAGTTGGATGGTGAAGGCGCATTGCTGGTCGGTTTCCACCTTTCCACCGGAGAGAGTGGTTTCAAATGCTACTCGCAGAATCGGATGGAACGCTCGGCGATCGGAGGAACTGAAATGAAAAGCCTGACCGCGAACCTGATGGTTGCCGATGTGAATGAAACAGTCGATTTTTACCGCGACGCACTCGGCTTCCAGCTGGTGATGAGTGTGCCTGAAGGCGGGAACTACGATTGGGCGATGATGAGCAACGGGGGCGCCGAGATCATGTTCCAGGCGCTTGACAGCCTTGTTGAAGAGTATCCGGCGTTCAGTGATTCAGCGGTGGGAGGCTCGCTAGTGCTCTTCATTGTGTTGGAAGGCATTGACGAGTTCCATGAGAGCATCAAAGACAAGGCAAAGATAGTGGTCGATCTCCACGACACTTTTTATGGTATGAGGGAATTCGCGATCGAGGATAACAACGGCTACGTCCTAACCTTCGCCGAGGAACTTGAACAATGAGCGAAACAATCAGGGAAGCCGCCATACGGGAATTGACGACGATTCCCAGTGTAGGACCGAGCATCGCGGGCGATCTGTGGGATATTGGCATCCGTCGCATCGGGGATCTCAAGGGCGCCGATCCCGAGGACCTCTGGATGAAGATCAACTCCCACCAGGGGCAGATGACCTGCCGCTGCGTGCTCTACACCATGCGTTGCGCCGTTTACTATGCGTCGAATGACACTACCGATCCCGAGCTTCTCAAGTGGTGGAACCACAAGGATTAGGACTTTTGAGATACCAGCGGGCCGTCCGGGATTCTGCCGCCCGGGCTTTGTCAGACCGCCTCTGACAGCTTCTCAAGGGCTTCCGGCATATCCGCCCGGCCGAAGCCGATGCGGAAGTGGCTGTCGCCGTAATCGAATACCTTACTCGGTAACAATAGCACTCCGGCTTTCTCGAGCAGATCACGGGAGAATTCCTTCACGCTTCCCTCACGTAATCGAGGAAAGGCGATCGGCCCGGCCTTGGGGCGTATCCACTCGAATCCATCCTCGTGCTCTGCGAAGAATCGGTCGAGCAAATCCAGGTTTTTCTGGATTATCCCCAGGTTGCGTTGCAGGATCCTTTCGCTGTGCTTCAATGCAAAAGTGGCCAGCAGTTCACTGGGAGCACTGTTGCAGATAGTAGTGTAGTCCTTGTAGGCGGCAAGTTTACGCATGGCTTCCCGATCACGCGTCGCCAGCCACCCGATCCTCAAGCCCGCCAGTCCGAGGCTCTTTGACATCACTCCCAGCGAGATTCCTTTGTCGTAGAGGTCGCACATTGCTCCGAGGCGATCCGCGGGAGAGTATTCAGAGAGCCGGTAAACCTCGTCGGAAAGTAAGTGAATCCCACGGTCGCTTGCGATTTCGATTATATCCAGATACTCCCCGTGCGTGGCGAGCGATCCTGTGGGATTATGCGGGAAATTGATGACGATGAGTTTCGTCTCAGGACGAATCGAGTCCCGCAACAAATCGAGATCGGGCCGCCAGCCGCGCTCCTCGTCGAGTGTCCAGCGAGTGACGTCGCAGCCGATTGCCTGCGCCACCTCGAACAGCGACTGGTAGGCCGGGAACTGCACGATAATGTGGTCGTCGCGTTCCAGCAGTGCGTTCATCAATACGAAGATGCCTTCCTCGGCGCCGCTGAACGCAAGCACGTCGTCGGCAGTGGTTTTTATATACATGTCCGAAACGGCATCGCGCAGGGCCGGGTGGCCTTTCGACTCCGTATAGCCCAGCCGCAAGCCGGCCATTTCCTCGCTGTAATCCTCCCCGAACGCCAGCAGCTCGGCGATGCTCATCGTCTCGCAGTCGGAGCAGCACAAAAGATATGGCGAGCTGAATTCGTATTTTGCGAAAAAGCGTTCCAGTTCGAAATTGTTTATCTTCATCTGACTACCCCTGTTTTGGATGCCGGCTGAAAATGTTACGGAATCCATGCTGCAGTTGTTCACAGGATTATAGCAGCTGTTGATTTTATTGCTTTGTATCTGTTTGACGGTGACGGGAACTCTCCTTTTCTCAGCGCCTAAGTTGTGAATTAAATACCAATTAATCCAATCGCCACAACAACAGCTCTGAGGCGGTGTCAGGCAAGGCGTGCCCGGTTATTGCTATAATTGTTGTATTACAAGGATGTTATTTAGTAACTGCGTAACATGGTAGCTGACATCTCGGCTCCTTGAAGTGTATTTTTTCTTGGGCCGCGAGATAAAAAAACTTGCAATTGATCATGTGGTGGCGTTATTATTATAATGTGAAGCGCGTGGATGCTCGTTGAAAAGAGAAAAGCCACCGGCGGTTGAATTTGTTAAGCATGGTTCACTCCGGCCTCCCGTTTGAATCTGAAAGATATCTACCGAGTTTAGTTATTGGTTAGCGGTCTTTTCTTATGTCAATGAAGCTACCCACTTTGCGAGTTTGCGAAATTAATCCGTTCACCATGAACGGTTTCCAAAGTAGTTACTCGCATGCCTTAACTGCCAAGCAGGCGCGCGATTGCCGATCCGTAACGCGCGCCGTTTTTTTTGTACTTCTCCCGAGATAGAATATCCTCATGACTAAAAATGAAGAGTTTCGGGACTACGTGCTCGATCAGCTGGGCGGCCTCGAGGGACTGGTTTGTAAACGCATGTTCGGCGGTTACGGCCTCTACGCCAGGGATGTTTTTTTTGCGATCATTAACAAGGACACGCTTTTCTTCAAGACTGACGCCGACAGCAGAAAAGCATACGAAGCTAAGGGCATGGAGCCCTTCCGCCCTAACGCGAAGCAGACGATTAAGAGCTATTACGAGGTCCCGGCTGAGATTCTCGAGGATAGCGACGAGCTGCTGCGCTGGGCACGCCGGGCGATCATAAGCCAGAACAGAGAGAGGTAAGGATTAGCGCCTGAAGATAACGCTTGCGGAATCATCGGCGCAGACAGCCGCAAGCCTACGGGCCTATCCAACACAACGAGGCGGGCGAGCCTGGCACGCTAAATAGAGAATATATTCCCAATATACGCGATATAAACTTCGCACAGGGTTGATATTGACCGCCTAGTGGCAGTATACTGTAATTGGAAGAAGGAAGCGGCGATTCTTGATAATACGTGATGAAGGCGATCGGTTGTGATTGAGCCCTTATCCCGGTCGTGACATATAGATCGTTTGAATTCCATAGATTCATCATCCTGCAACGCTATATTGCCGTCGGCTCAAGAACTTTTCCGTCTGCGTCGACGATTTTGATAAATGACGGTTTTATCATACAGGAGGAAACAATGGCTGAAGATAGAGCGGTAGCAAAGAATTACCCCGATCAGCTTGATCACATTAAAACCTTCCAGCAGATGCTCGCCAACGGCCAACCCATGACGATGAAGGCCTTCGGCTCGCTGCATCACGCCAACGCCACCGATGGCGCTCTCAATGCGAAGACCAAGGAACTGATCGCTCTGGCGATCGCCGTCACGGTCCGCTGCGACGGCTGCATCGCTTTTCACACCCATGACGCCCTGCTCGCCGGCGCAACCGAGGAGGAGATCATGGATGCCCTCGGCGTAGCGATGCTGATGGGCGGCGGCCCCTCGATGATCTATGCGACGCATGTCGTCGAGGCCGTCAAGCAGTTCAAGGAAGTCATGGATAAACCGGAACAGGCTTTAGCTGTCTGACTTCCTGTTTTCCAGGCAGTGAAAGATTCCGGCCCGAGGTCCCCCAATTCGACCGCGGGCCGGTTTGCTTTTGCTATTAAACTCCTCTGATTAACTATCCTTACATCTCAGGCACGTCAGTTCCTGAATGGTAGACCAGGCAGGCCGCCCGTCCTATTGACAATTACGCTCGAGGTCGCAAAAACTAGAGCGTTATAAAAACCGGGTGGAGGTGGACTCATGAGGTTCGCTTGTTTGCTGGGGATCTTCTTTACCGCGATCATTCTGTTAGCGGCCTGCTCGCCGGGTGTTGAAAGGGCCGACATCGTGCTGCTCAACGGCGAGGTCTACACGATGGAAACGAGCCACGAGTGGGCTAGAGCTGTCGTGATTACGGGCAATAAGATCTCGGCCGTGCTCGACAGCGACGGCGAGGCGCGGAAATATGTTGGCGAGGGGACGCGCGTCGTCGACCTGGGCGGCGACTTCGTCGTGCCCGGTTTTATCGACGGGCACGTGCATTTCAACCGCGCGGGCGAGCTGATCAACGACGCCAACCTGATGACCGTCGCCGATGATGAAGGCCTGCGCGCGGAGATGGAGCGCGTGGTCGGGATCCTCGAAGACGGCGAATGGATTACCGGCGGCCTCTGGGGAGCCTACGAGGAGTGGGCGTTGGGTGCCGAGACTTCAGGGGAAAAGAAGACGGAGCGCTGGCAACCCACCCGTTGGCTGATAGATGAGATCACGGCTAGCAATCCCTGCCTGCTCTGCAGTTTCGACTATGAATTGTATCTCGCCAACACGCCCGCGCTGCTGGCTGCGGGGCTGGAGGAGTCGCGCCTGCCTGGTATGCGGCTCGATGAGCAAGGCAGGCCCTCGGGGTTGATCGAGCGCGCCTCTCCAGCGTTGGAGCAAATCCGTGAGGTTGTCAAGCCGAAGTCGCGCAAGCGTTTGCTCGACGAAAACCGCGCCGCCCTGAAAAAGCTGGCGGAGTGTGGCATCGTCGAGGTTCAGGATATCGCGACTGCCGAACAAACCGCGCGCTTCCTGGAGTTGCAGAAGGCCGGCGAGCTGACCTGCCGCGTCTGGCTGCGCCCCGACCTTTCCCGCGGTGCCGAGCTGCAAGAGAAGGGCCTGACGATGGGCCTGCACCCAGAGACGAAGGAGCCCGATCCGTGGCTGCGTTACGGCGCGCTCAAGGGCTACGTCGACGGCATCATGGGCACCCACGGCGCCCTGTTCTTCGAGCCTTACGATGATCAGCCCGACAACTACGGCCACTACCGCCGCCACACCAGCGACGATCCTGATTTCGTGACCGGTAACATGGAGAAGATGTACGAGCTGCTGAAGGTCGGCTACAACGCCGGCTTCGTCGCCAACGTCCATGCCATCGGCGACAGGGGTTGCGCCCTGCTGCTCGACTGTATAGAACGCCTCAGAGACGAAACGGGGCAGGATCTGCGCGGCTTCCGCGTGATCCACGCGCAGGTGCTGCGCCCCGACGATTTCTCACGCTTCAGAACCCTCAATGTGATCGCCGAGGTCAACCCCTACCACCTCTCGGACGACATGCGCTGGATGAAGGAACGCATCGGCCACGAGCGCTGCAAGGGAGCCTACGCGTTCAATTCGCTGCTCGACAACGGCGCCATCCTTTCCTTCGGTTCCGACTGGCCCGGCACCTCGGCGGCGGAGTACCACGTCCACCCGAAGTACCTGATCAACGCCGCCGTCAACCGCACGACGCTCAACGGCACGCCCGAGGGCGGCTGGTTCCCCGAGCAGAAAATCTCCGTTCACGAGGCGCTCAAGGCCTACACGATCAACAACGCCTACGCCGCTTTTGAGGACGAAGTGCGCGGCTCGATCAAGGAGGGCAAGCTGGCCGACATCACCGTCTGCGATCTCAACCTGATGAAGTGCGACCCGAAAGATATCCTCAAGATGAACGTTGTGATGACGATCGTCGACGGCAAGGTGGTGTTTGAAAAAAACGGGGAATAGCATTCTTGATTTGTGTTGCATGCAGGCGCCCGGAGGCCCATTGAGCAATAATGCGTCTACGGGTGCTTGAGGTGGTAGCCAGTGGCGTTCTAGTAGGCCTTGGCTACAGCCTACAGCTAGTCAACTGCTTACTACTTTGCCATTGTTAAAGCTACCATCTCTTTTTGTTTATCGAGAGGTTCGATCTAATCACATCAGCTTGTGAAATGAATAGTGTGTTACTAACAAGAATTTTCCATCAGAAACATTGAATGTGACGTTTATAATAAAACTCTGAGAAATTTAAAAGTGCATATTTATTCCCTTGCTGTTGCGTGCGGTGACTGTTAGCCTGATGTGATAATACTAGATCGTCTTTAGATGGGGGTGTGTCATGAAAAGATTACTCGTGATCGCGACGTTCATTGTTTGTTTTGCTGTGGCCTCTCAATCAGTATTTTCTCAGGTCTACCCGCCGCAGGAAGAGGTTGAGAAGGCAATTGAAGCAGGGAAACTATTGGGACACTCAAAAGCAGTTTTGCATGATCGTTTCAAAATATACGACAAATTGAATGCGGAGTTTCAGTATGGTGTTGTTAATTCCGATTTCAGATTCTATTTTCTCGGACCCATACAAACCCTTACGAAAGAGGTGGCCTTGGCTCAGAGGAGAGCGTTAAAAAAATTTACTGATTTTGAGTTGTCTGAGGATGATATCAAAAAGTACTCGAGGAACGTTGCGGCCGTAGAGGTCTGGGCACCCTATCCCCAAATGAGTGGAGGCTACATCCTGTATCAGCGTCATGCACTGGGCATTGTCATTGTTGTAGACAACGATTTAGACAATCCTATCAGACCAATTGATACTGTAGTTATTCCTCACATGTACATTAATGCGTTTGGATTCGAGGTGACATCATCAAGTGTGATAGGTTATTTCGAATGGAATACATTTCCACATAGAGAAGACTATTTCACTGTATATGTGATCGGTGAAGATGATACTTATGATTATGGAATCAAGAAGAGAGGATTGAATATGAGATAAAGCGATTTAAATAATTATCACGATTATTATCCAAACATACTCTGCGTGATTTGCTGCCTGAGGTTCGTCGTTATCGTGGAATAGCCCGCATCAGTCAACACCCTCGTTGATTCGTTCAAGATTTACACCACCGCGGGCCTCACCATCCTTGTTGAAGAACTAAAGTTCAACGAGCCTTTGGACGATAAGTTCTTTGAAGTGCCGAAGTGAAGTAAATCGAACCTCCGTTGTTATAGAAACCGCCGCGGACCGGTGTGACCCGATCCGCGGCGTAATTTTTTTCACGCTCAAATAAACAGCGGCGGGTGCTTGAGATGGTAACCGGTGGCGTCTTGGTAGGCTTTGGCGACGGCCAGCAATTGCGCTTCGCCGAAGAGCTTGCCGTTGAAGGTGATGCTGGTGGGAGTGCCGTTTTCGCGGAAGCCGTTGGGCAGGACGACGCAGGGGTGTCCGGTGAGGTTGGTGAGCAGGAGGTTGTTGCCGCCGTAGGGCGGGCAGACGTAGACGTCGACCTCCTCCATCACCTCGGCCATCTTTCGCATCAGGATACTGCGCGCACGGTTTGCCTGGATGTATTCGACGGCCGGGACAAAGCGGTTCTGGCGGAAGGTGTTGGGCCAGGCATCTTTGATCTGGCGAACCAGCAGGTCGTCGCGGTTGCTGCGGGTCAATTCGTCGAAGGCGGCAGCGGCCTCCGCGTTGAGGATGAAGGAGAGCGCGCCGACGGGGAAGTCGGGCAACTCGAAGGGGACCAGCCTGATGCCGGCCTTCTCCAGCTCTTCCAACGTGCGCAGGTTGATCGCGTGGGCCTCTTTCGCCTGCTCCTCCTCCGGCTCGCGCTCGAAGACCGACTTGAGGTAGCCGACACGCAGCTTTGTGACGTCGAGGTCGCGGTTCCAGGCAAACGGGTGGTCAATCACGGTGGTGTCCAAGCCGTCGGGGCCGTAAATCGCGTCGAGCACGAGGGCACAATCCTCGACGCTGCGGCAGATAGGACCGAGCTTGTCCATCGTCCATGAGAGAGCCATGGCGCCGTGGCGGCTGACGCGCCCGAATGTGGGGCGCAGGCCGGTGGAGCCGCAGCGGGAGCAGGGGGAAACGATCGAGCCCCAGGTTTCGCTGCCGATGGCGAAGCCGGTGAGGCCCGCTGCCGTTGATGACGCCGGACCCGCCGACGAGCCGCTTGAGCCCTGCTCGGGATTCCATGGATTGCGCGTCTTGCCGCCGAACCATACATCGCCCCAGGCCAGCGCGCCGAGCGTCAGCTTGGCGACCAGCACCGCTCCGGCAGCGGAAAGGCGATCGGTCACGGTGGCGTCGGCATTGATCACCTGATCCTCGTAAGGCCGCGCGCCCCATGTGGTGCGGTATTTACGGGCGGCGAGCAGATCCTTTGCGCCCCAGGGGATGCCGTGCAGCGGGCCGCGGTAGTTGCCGGCGGCGATTTCGCGGTCGGCGCGGTCGGCCTCTTCCAGCGCGCGCTCAGTCGTCAGGCTGATCACACACTTGAGAGCGGGATCGTGCTTGCGCAGGCGCGCGAGATACATCGCGGTCAGCTCGGTGGAGGTGAGCTTGCGCTCCCTGACCAGTTGCGAGAGCTTTGTCACCGGCATGAAGGCCAGGTCGGCCTCGCTCGCCGGTAGATCGACGTTTTCATCGAGCGGGCCGGAAGGTATAGGCTGCTCGGGAAGTTTTGTTCCGGGAGGGATGGGATTGAATTCGAGCGCCGGGGCAACCTCGTTACCGATATTCAGCTCGCGGATTTCTTCATAGCTTTTCGGAAGGTCTGCGATGTCTTCAAGCAGCAACTCCCGCTCGGCGTCGGTGAACTCCAGCGCCGCGAGTTTCTCGGCTTCGACAATCGTCTGCTTGGTGATCGAGCCTTCCTCCTGCGCCCGTGCCCAAAGTGCGGAGGGGAATGCTGTGGAGGCCAGGCCGAGGCCGCCGACTGCCGTCAAGAAATCACGCCTGTGGACAGAGATCGCGGCTTTCCCGCGCTTCGGTTCACCGTTTTCAATTGCCATGGCACCCTCCCGCAATTTGTTTGTCCAATTAAAGCAGAGTGCGACACTTGATGAAAGTATTCAGCCACCGAATTCCTTGAACGCTACGAGTCTGGAGGTTAGAATTGCTTAGCATTCAAGTGAACAGCGAGCGAGGGGTCTGGTAATACAATCGGTTGCCACAACTATATTTAACCAACGGGGGTAAAGAATGAAAACGAATTTGAATAGAAAATCGAGGTTGGGCCTGGCGGCAATCCTGCTCGTCGTCATCTCTGCGGCTGCTTTCGCCACGACGCCTACCGCCCAGTCCACGGGGTCATTGCGAGTATTCATCGCACCGCCGGAAGCGGTCGACGCCGGAGCGATGTGGCGCATCGCCAATTTTGCCGGAATCGACTGGCAACGCAGCGGCGCGACGCTCAGCAACATCCGGCCCGGAAACTATACTGTGGAATTCACCGAGATCCGCGGCTGGCAGGCTCCCGTTTCTCAGCGAGTCTCGATAACCAGAGGCAGGATAGCCCTGCTGGATGTCGAATACAGATCATTATCAGGCTCGCTGATTGTTACCATTGAACCTCCGGAAGCGGTTGGAGCGGGGGCGATGTGGCGGCGCGAGGGCACCGAGATCTGGTTGCGAAGCGGCGAACAGGAGGACAACGTTCCGGAAGGCGACTGGGCGATTGAGTTCGTCAGCATCAAAGACTGGGAACAACCAACAGGGCAGACAGTGAGGGTTCCCCTCGGCCGGACCGCTGCGGTCCGTGTTGCATACAAACCGATGTGGGGCTCACTCACTGTTACCATCGACCCCGGCGAAGCCGGAAATGCAGGAGCGCTGTGGCGGCGCCAGGGGACCGCGCAGTGGTTTTACTCTGGTACGACGGAAACCGAGGTTCCCAGCGGTACTTATACGATCGAGTTCATAGATGTGAAGTACTGGGACAAGTCTCCAGTCAAGCAGGTGCGTATCGACTCCGGGCAGACGGCTAATATGACGGGAACTTATCGCAGGCAGAAGGGCGTGCTGACCGTCAACATCGAGCCGAAAGAGGCGGTTACCGACGGCGCACAATGGCGGTTCAAAGGAGATGACGACTGGCACCCCAGCGGTCGAACCCTTCAGAACGCACCCGCAGGCGAGAACATCGTCAAATTCAAGTCGATTGCGGGCTGGAAAGAGCCGGATGACGCAACCGTCATCGTCGATCCCCGACGGCCTGCGACGGTTACCGGTAAGTATGGAATGGAGAAGGGCGCACTGACCGTCAACATCGAGCCGAGCAAGGCAGTCGAAGCAGGCGGCAAATGGCGAATCGCCGAAGAAGGCTACGATTGGCGCGTGAGCGGCAGTACGAAAACCAATCTGCCAACCGGCACTCACACGGTGGAGTTCAGCGAGATCGAAGGCTGGGGCACGCCTGAGAAACAAAAGGTCAGGATAGTCAAGGACCAAACGGTGACGATCACCGCCAGCTATACGTCGGACTACGGAGGGATCCTGGTC
>Ga0114922_10005608_pt1 | contig 11567 bp, 10 predicted proteins | sample AartaG_FD_100975 | JGI IMG/M metagenome (GOLD analysis project Ga0114922, IMG submission 100975) | Deep subsurface microbial communities from Aarhus Bay to uncover new lineages of life (NeLLi) - Aarhus_00045 metaG | ecosystem: Environmental > Aquatic > Marine > Oceanic > Sediment | place...
CGGGTGGATGTCGGCGCTGACGCCCGGATCGTGCTCGACGCTGTGCCCAATATAGCCATCCCGGCCAAGGTGTCCTTCGTCGCGCCGAGGGCTCAGTTCACACCCAGGGAGGTCGAGACACAAACAGAGCGCGAGAAGCTGATGTTTCGCATCAAGGTTAAGATTGATCCCGAACTCCTGAAGGCCCATGCAGAGAAGGTGAAAACCGGTCTGCCCGGTGTGGCCTATGTTCGCCTCGACGACGATGCCGAGTGGCCGGAATACCTTAAACGGAGGCCTATGAAATGACCCAGGGGACTCCCTTTGTTGCGCTGGTTGCCGGTCTAACCCACCGCTACGGAAATACCATGGCGCTGGATGCCGTCGATCTTCAGATTCCGTCGGGCTGCATGATCGGACTGATCGGGCCTGACGGGGTCGGCAAGTCGAGCCTGCTGGCGCTGATTTCCGGGGTGCGCAAGATTCAAACCGGACAAGTAGAAGTCCTGGGTGGTGATATGGGCAATGCCCGCCACCGTACCGCCGCATGTCCGCGCATCGCCTATATGCCCCAGGGGTTGGGAAAAAATCTCTACATGACGCTGTCGGTGTTTGAGAACGTGGACTTTTTCGGCCGCCTGTTCGGACAGGGACGTAAAGAACGCAAACAGCGCATCGCTGAACTTCTTGAGAGTACAGGTCTGACACCTTTTCGGGATCGACCCGCTGGAAAACTCTCCGGCGGCATGAAGCAGAAACTCGGTCTCTGCTGCGCGCTGATTCATGATCCGGATCTGCTGATCCTGGACGAGCCCACCACTGGCGTCGATCCGCTGTCACGGCGCCAGTTTTGGGAACTGATCAACCGTATCCGCAAGCGTGGCACCGGTATGAGTGTACTTGTGGCGACGGCCTACATGGAGGAAACCGAAGGCTTCGACTGGCTGGTGGCCATGGACGAGGGCCGGGTGCTGGCAACCGGCAGTCCAAAGGAATTACTTGAACGGACCGGAACCAGCGACCTGGACGCGGCTTTTATTGAATTGCTACCAGAAGAAAAACGCAGGGGCCATAAAACTCTGGTGGTTCCGCCACGCGAAGCACAGGATGACGGCCCACCCGCAATTCGGGCTGAAGGGCTGACCCAACGCTTCGGCGATTTCACCGCCGTCGATCATGTGAGTTTCGAGATCCAGCCCGGCGAAATCTTCGGTTTTCTCGGCTCCAACGGCTGCGGCAAGACCACCACGATGAAAATGCTCACCGGCCTGCTGCCGCCCACCGAAGGCGAAGCCTGGCTGTTTGGCCAGCGCGCCAAAGCGCATGATCTGGCAACCCGCAATCGGGTGGGTTTCATGACCCAGGCGTTTTCCTTGTACGCCGAACTAACGGTGCGCCAGAACCTGGTGCTGCACGCGCAGTTGTTTCATCTGCCCAAGGAACAGATTCCGGGGCGGGTGGGAGAGATGATCGAACGTTTCGATCTCAAGGACTACGAGAATGACCTCGCCGCCCAGTTACCGCTGGGCATCCGCCAACGTCTGTCGCTGGCCGTGGCGGTGATTCACAAACCAGAGATGCTGATTCTGGACGAGCCGACCTCCGGCGTAGATCCGGTGGCGCGGGATGGTTTCTGGGAATTATTGATCAATCTCTCCCGCAATGATGGCGTGACTATTTTTATCTCCACGCATTTCATGAATGAGGGCGCACGTTGCGATCGCATTTCCTTGATGCATGCAGGCAAGGTCCTCGCCGGCGACACCCCGCAGTCGTTGGTCGAGAAGCGTGGCAAGGAAACGCTGGAAGATGCATTCATCGACTATCTGCAAGAGGCGACCGGAGAAAGAGAAGACACGACTGAAATCAAACTTGAGGACAGTTCTTCGCCTCAGTCCAAACGCCAGCCCTCAGGTGCATTCAGCCTGCTGCGATTGTTCGGCTATGCCTATCGCGAGTCACTGGAGATTATGCGCGACCCCATTCGCTTCACCTTCGCGCTGCTGGGTTCGGTGTTTCTTATGTTCATCATCGGTTACGGTCTCACGCTGGATGTAGAAGACTTGGCCTTCGCGGTGCTGGACCGGGATCAGACCCCGGAGAGTCGCGACTATATCCAGAACATGTCCGGCTCACGCTATTTTATTGAGCATTCGCCTATTCGCAGTCAGGCCAAACTGGATCAGCGCATGGTCAGTGGTGAGTTGAGCGTGGCGCTGGAGATTCCGCCCGATTTCGGCAAGGACCTTAAGCGCGGGCGCACGGCAGAGGTTGGTGTCTGGGTGGATGGGGCGATGCCGTTTCGCGCGGAAACGGTGCGCGGTTATGTTCAGGGTATGAACTACGATTATCTCAGCCAGCTTGCACAGCGCACCCTGGGTGAGGTGCCCACGCTGACGGTGGCCGATCTCGAAGTGCGCTACCGCTACAATCAGGACTTCAAGAGTCTCTATGCCATGGTGCCGGCGGTCATCCCCCTGTTGCTGGTATTTATCCCGGCGATTCTGATGTCGCTGGGCGTGGTGCGCGAAAAGGAACTGGGCTCGATCACCAATCTGTACGCGACCCCGGTTACCCGACTGGAATTTCTCATCGGTAAACAACTTCCCTATGTCGGCGTCAGCATGATCAGCTTTTTTGGTCTCACTGCGCTGGCGGTGTTCGTGTTTGACGTGCCGCTCAAGGGAAGCTTCCTGACGCTGAGCCTTGCTGCACTGATCTTTGTCACCGCCACTACCGGGATAGGCCTGCTGATGTCGTCGTTCACCAAAACCCAGATTGCCGCACTCGCCGCCACCGCGATTGTAACCCTGTTGGCAACCGTCAGCTTCTGCGGTCTGACCAGTCCGGTATCGTCGCTGGAAGGCCCCGGGGCAGTGATCGGGACGTTTTTCCCCGCGACGTATTTTCTGAATATCAGCCGTGGTGTCTTTACCAAGGCACTGGAATTCAGCGATCTCTGTGCTGATATTCTCATCCTGATTGCATTCGTCCCTGTATTGACGCTGTTCAGCGTGATCTTTTTGAACAAGCAGGAGAAGTGATCATGAACCATGTGGCTAATATCTATCGTCTGGGGATCAAGGAACTACGCAGCCTGTGGCACGACAAAGTGTTGCTCATCTTTATCCTCTGGGCATTCACAGGCGGTATTTACGCAGTGGCGACCGTCAGCTCGCAAGAGTTGCACAACGCACCCATCGCTGTGGTTGACGAAGACCGATCAACACTGTCCGGTCGCATCATCAACGCCTTCTACAAGCCTTATTTCAAGACGCCCGAGTTGATCACTGTTGATGAGGTGGATCCGGGCCTGGATGCGGGTATCTACACGTTTGTGCTGGACATCCCGCCAGACTTTGAGAAAGATGTGCGGGCAGGAAAACAGCCGGGAATTCAGGTCAACATCGACGCCACCCGCATGACCCAGGCCTTCATCGGTTCCAGTTATATTCAGAACATCATCTATGGCGAGCTCACTGAATTCGTGCAGGTGTTCCGCTCCGGCACCAAACTGCCCATCGAGCTTGCCACGCGCGTGAAATTCAATCCCAATCTGACCAGCGCATGGTTTGGCAGTGTGATGGAAGTTATCAGCAATATCACAATGTTATCCATTATTTTAACCGGCGCTGCGCTGATCCGCGAGCGTGAGCACGGGACGCTGGAGCACCTGCTGGTGATGCCGCTTGATGCGGCAGAAATCATGCTGGCCAAGGTCTGGTCCATGGGTTTGGTGGTGCTGGTGGCTGCCGGCTTTTCCCTGCATTTCGTTGTACAAGGCTTGCTGAGTGTTCCCATTGCAGGCTCTATCCCACTGTTTATGTTAGGCGCCCTGTTACACCTGTTTTCCACTACATCCATGGGCATTTTCATGGGCACAGTGTCGCGCAACATGCCGCAACTGGGTTTGGTGATGATTCTTACCATCTTGCCCCTGCAGTTGCTTTCCGGCGGCGTCACCCCGTATGAAAGCATGCCGGATATCGTTCAGAACATCATGCTGGTCGCGCCCACCACCCATTTCGTCAGCCTGGCGCAGGCAATTCTCTACCGGGGGGCAGGGTTCGATGTGGTGTGGCCGAGTTATTTGGCGATTATCGCCATTGGCTCGTTTTTTTTCCTGGCCGCGCTGGTGCTGTTCCGAAAGAGCCTGACCGTCGCGCAGGTATGACCGTCTGGGGCCTTGGCGATGCTGGTTTTCTAAGAAGAGAGGGGCACAAAGGTAAAAAACTTGGAGATCATAAAGGGAATGAACCCAGCAGTGGAAAAGAAGTCTGTGCCATGCGAGCTGAACTTCAGGCGGAGGGATGAAAATACGCTCCTTATCCGACTGGTGGGGGGGTGGAAAATTGGGAACAGACTGCCTGCGGCGAAAGAGGTAGAGGAGCAGCTGAAATCGGCTCCTGAAATCCGGCGCATCGCGTTCGACACACAGGGACTCACGGGCTGGGACAGCGGACTGCTGACCTTCCTGATCAAGGTGATGGACCGGTGCTCTCAGAACAAGGTAGATGCGGAGCAGAAGGGTCTGCCCCAGGGGGTGCAACGGCTTCTATCCCTTGCAGCCGCGGTGGCCGAGAAAAAGGCGGTGCGCAAGGAACGCGTACGCGAACCGCTTCTGGCACGGGTTGGTGAAGGCACTGTCGCCTTTGTTCGGTCCGCAGGTGAAATGCTCAGCTTCATTGGCGAGGCGTTTCTTGCCCTCGTGAGACTGTTTGCAGGCAAAGCCCGTTTTCGCAGTTCAGAGCTTGTCTTGATTATTCAGAAGTGCGGCGCAGACGCCCTCCCCATTGTCTCGCTCATCAGTGTGCTGGTAGGCCTGATTCTGGCTTTTGTTGGTGCCATCCAACTGAGGATGTTTGGGGCACAGATTTATGTAGCGGACCTCGTTGCGATCGCCATGGCCCGAGAGATGGGGGCCATAATGACTGCCATCATCATGGCGGGTCGCACCGGGGCTGCCTTTGCTGCCCAGCTTGGTACGATGACAGTGAACGAGGAGATCGATGCGCTGAAAACCCTCGGGATCTCCCCCGTGGAATTTCTGGTATTGCCGCGTATGCTGGCCCTTGTCCTGATGATGCCCCTGCTCTGTCTGTACGCGGACTTGATGGGGATCCTTGGAGGTGTCGTTGTTGGCGTCGGCATGCTCGATTTTTCCTTTGTGCAATATCTTGAGGAAACCCGGGCTGCGATCACGCTGACCGATATCTCGATAGGGCTCATTAAAAGCGGCGTCCTCGGTGTTCTCGTTGCCATATCGGGTTGCCTGAGGGGAATGCAGTGCGGCCGTAGTGCCTCAGCGGTCGGTGACGCGGCTACTTCGGCAGTGGTGACGGGAATTGTATCCGTCATTGTATCGGATGCTATCTTTGCGATTATGACCGATGTGCTGGGCATTTAGGGCAGTGCAGTGAAAGACGACTTAACGGAAAATGAGGTTCATATCAGGGTGCAGGAACTTACGGTGGCCTACGGCACCTTCGTAGTCATGCGAGATCTTAACTTCACAATTGAGCATGGCGATATTTTTATCATCATGGGGGAAAGCGGTTGCGGCAAGAGCACGGTTATGAAGGCTCTGGTCGGGCTCAAAGGCCCGGCCCGAGGACACGTTTTTTACGACGGTGTGAGCTTCTGGGAGGCAGAGCCTACAGAACGAGACCGGATCATGAGACGTTTCGGGATTCTCTACCAAAGTGGTGCCCTCTGGAGCTCCATGACCATCGCGGAGAACGTAGGGCTACCTCTTGAGGAGTACACGGAGCTGAACCCCAGCCAGATCAGAGAAGTCGTTTCTCTCAAACTTTCGCTCGTCGGTCTGGCAGGCTTTGAAGGGTTCTATCCTTCCGAGATAAGCGGTGGCATGCGCAAGCGCGCCGCCCTGGCCCGGGCCATGGCACTGGATCCAGAGATCCTTTTCTTTGATGAGCCCTCGGCGGGACTGGACCCGGTTAGCGCCAGGCGGCTGGATGACTTGATCATCGAGCTTCGGGAAAGTCTTGGAACCACAGTGGTCGTAGTGACTCATGAGCTTGCAAGCATCTTCGCCATCGGAAACGACTCGGTCTTTCTTGATCCCGAAGCAAGGACCATAATCGCAACTGGAAATCCGAAGACACTCCTGAGCGAGTCACGGGATCCAAGGGTTCGAAATTTCCTCACCCGAGGGGCAGGCACGAAAGCCAAGTGATCAATCTATCATGGAGTGGTGGCGTGGAGGAGTAACGGACCATGCGAGAGAATAAGGACCAAGGGCCGAGGCATCGGGGATACACAGGTCATGAGTAAACAGGCAAATAAGACCCTCGTTGGTGGCTTTGTAGTGGGTGCGGTGGCCCTCGTCGTCGCAGGCATTCTGATTTTTGGCTCCGGCCGGTTGCTGATTGAAAGGCCCACTTTCGTGATGTACTTCAAGGGTTCCGTTCAAGGTCTCAATGTTGGCTCCCCTGTCGTTTTCCGGGGCGTTAAGGTCGGTTCGGTGACCGACATTCTGATGCGTTTCGATGCTGATGATATGTCAATTCAAATCCCTGTAGTCGTCGAGCTCGGAGAAGGCAGGGTGAATGTTGTGAACGTCGAGGCTCTTCCCGACGAGGCCCAACACCAAGACGTCATTGCAGAGCTGATCAATCGAGGCCTGAGGGCTCAGCTGCAATTGCAGAGTCTGATTACGGGCCAGCTGTTGGTGGAACTCGATTTTCATCCCGGCACGCCCGTGAAACTGGTCGGTGTGGACACGGAGTATCCGGAGATCCCGACGATCCAGTCCGACCTGGAACAGTTTTCTGAGAGGGTCGAGAAGCTTCCGATCGAACAACTCGTTAGCAAATTGACTTCGGCGATCGAGGGCATTGAACGCGCGGTGAATTCTCCTGAACTGGCGGAAACCATGAGCACCATGAACCTATCCCTAAAGGACGTTCAGAAGCTTGTGCGAGACATTGATAGCCAAATTGCGGTGCTGGCACCCGGCATCGAGGAGACCATGAAGGATGCCCAGAGGCTTCTGGGGAATGTAGATAGCCGGGTCGTGTCGCTGGCATCTAGTATCGAGGAAGCTTCCGAAGCGGCTCGTGATGCCCTACATCAAGCTGACGAGACGCTCTCGACAGTCCAAGGAGTTGTCGCAGACAACTCACAAGTGCCTTACCATCTGACTAAAACTCTGAAAGAACTGTCTGCTGCAGCTCGTTCCGTTCGTGCTCTAACAGACTATCTCAACCAATACCCAGATGCGTTGCTTCGCGGCAAAGGCGAAGCGGGAGGTGAATGATGGGCCGTGTTCTGTTTCGCTTCCTGGTCGTTACTCTCGCCGTCCTCCTATGGGCTTTAGGGGGGTGCGTCAACCTTGGTAAGGGCACGCAACAAACCACGAGGTTTTATGTCCTCTATTCTCTGTCCAGCCCGGTAACAGGGACCGAGGCTGCACGGCCGAAGCGCGACTTGGCAATCGGCGTGGGCCCTGTCGAGCTTCCGCAATATCTGAACCGGTCGCAGATCGTGACCCGCGCCAGCCGCAGTGAGCTTCAGGTTGCAGAGTTCGCCCGGTGGGCAGAGCCTTTGGAGGAGAACCTCGCCCGCGTGCTTGCGGAAAACCTCTCGATTCTGCTCTCCACAGATCGCATCGCCGTGTACCCTTGGAAGAGGTGGACGCCAATTGACTATCAGGTGACGGTTGACGTAACACGCTTCGACGGGCAGCCCGGTGGTGACGTCTCGCTGAGAGCTCGCTGGACCGTATTGGGAGACGATGGGAAGAAAGTGCTTATTAGAAAACAATCAAACTTCAGTGAGCCTGCGGGTACGCTAGAATACAGGGACCTGGTTTCGGCCCAGAGCCGAATGATAGCCGAGCTCAGTCGTCAGATCGCTGCGGAGATTAAGGCTGTCTCCCAGCAAGTCCCAGATCAGGCCCACCCAAGCGGAGGACAATAGCTGATACCAATCTTACAAGACCACCCCTGCCGATTTGGGAAGAGCTATTGGGAAAAGAATAGGCGTCGCTCCCCGTAACAGTCTTTTGAATAGGTTTGATTGCATAACGTGAAAGCAAGAACCGTCATTTCGTTCTGCTTGCTATGGTTGTTTCCTGTACCGGCCAAGGCACAATTGGGAAAGGCAAAAGACACCAGGACCTTTACCTTTTACTTCGAAAACGACACCTTCTTTGGTACAGACTCCCTTTATATTAATGGTGTGAAGTTATCTTTCATATCATCGGATTTGACCGACTACAGGAATAATGCTGCAATACCGAAATGGAGCTATCCCCTAATTGAGCGGCTGCCCTTTGTTAACGAACCGGGATTTCAGCGTTCCTTATCGCTGTCCATAGGACAGAACATGTATACGCCCGAAGATACCGATAGCAGTGATTTGGTCAAAGATGATCGCCAATACGCCGGCGTTGCCTTCATCTCTATCGGGCTTAACAGTAAAAGCGAACGGCGTATGGATACTCTGGAATTGGGTTTCGGCATCGTGGGACCGCATTCCTATGCCGAGGATACGCAAAGAATAGTCCATGAATGGAAGGGGATTGATGTCCCTCAGGGTTGGGACCATCAACTCAAGGATGAGCCGATTCTCAACGTGTTTGTTGAACGGAGATGGAAATTCGCCCAAGCAGACGGTGTTGATGGACTGGGTTACGATGTGATTCCGAATATGGGCGCGGGCTTGGGGAATGCCTTGCTAAACGCCCATATCGGAACTCAGGTTCGCTTTGGCTGGAACCTGCCCAATGACTTCGGTACGAATCTGATTCGACCGGGATCCGACACCAATGCGCCAATTGACGAAACGGATCCCCGATTCTTTTCCCCTCACCACCGGTTCGGCGTTCATGTTCTTGCGGGTGCTGATGGCCAGCTTGTTCTGCGCAATATTACCCTTGACGGCAATACGTTCCGGCAAAGCCACAGTGTGGACAAAGAACCTTTGGTTGCAAGCTTGATGGCGGGTGTAGGGATAATCATCTACCGGTTTAAGATCACTTTTGCCCACGTTTTCAAGACTAAAGAGTTTAAGACTCAAAGAGACGAAGAAGAATATGGGTCGATTACAATATCATACGCCTTTTGAACCGAGAATGAGATGAGTTTAACTTTTCACAATAAACATGGATTTGAAGCGTGTGGAAGGTTAAGAAAGGTCGGAAAAAACTTGCGAACGATTTTGATGTCGTTTGTAAGCAAAGGTGTATTAATGAGTAATTTTGACAAGAAAGATCCCATGTATGCAGGTCATAAAGTCATTCATCTCTGCTGCATGATTGGATCTTTTGAAAACATTCTCTTATGACTGCCATAAATTATATCAACATAGACTGATATCAGGTCGTGACAGGAAACATAATTGGAGTGCTGCATGAGTAGTTGAACAGAGCTTTTGCTAAGTGAGCATAGGATTGCCAAAGATGGGGACTTAAACTTGAATGAAGAAAGCCGTATGTTTTGACTTTTATAGAACACTAGTTGATATAAGTACTGATGAAGACGACCCTCGGGTTTATGCGACTCTTTCCAGGTATCTGTCTTATCATTCTGTTGTTATTGCCCCGGAGGAATTAAGAAAGGCGTATTTCGAGGGGGTGCAGCAGCATTTAAATCAAAGCACGGCAAAGTATCCTGAGATTGATGTATTCGATATTTTTTCAAACATTATGCATAAATATGGGAACAAGAGATATTCTAATAGTATTGTCATAGATACGGCGCTGCTTTTCAGATCATTGACAGTGAGGCACTTTGAAGTTTTTGAGCGGCTGTTTGATGTCTTGGGTTTCGTCAATAAAGAGTATGAAACCGGAGTAATTTCCGACGCCCAGTGGATTTTTGCGGAGCCTGAAATGGCAATGCTTGGGCTGAACCAATTTTTTAAGATCACAATTTTGTCATCAAGATTTGGGTTTAGAAAGCCGGATATGAGATTGTTTTCTCTTGCAATGAAGAAGCTTGGAGTTGGGCCAAAGGAGTCTGTCTATGTTGGCGATAATCCATCAACAGATCTTGTAGGAGCAAAGATGGCAGGAATGAAATTCGTCCTTTTTGGGTCTGAATGCAAATCTTACAATGGTTTCCAGCCGGACAGATGCTTTCATGATTATTCTGAGTTGGTCAATATATTGGAGGGCATATGGAAATGAGACGGGAGCTTAAATGAAAAGCGGTCCTAGCGAATATGAGATCACGACAATTACCAAGGGTGGACTAAAGGTCTTGATCCGCCCAATTGAGCCAGAGGATGCACCGCTTCTGGAGGAGTTGTTTCAGACCTTGTCTCAGAGGAGCGTCTATTTCCGATTCTTCGTGTATTTGAAAGCCCTGCCACAGGAGATGTTGGCCAGGCTCACCGAAATTGATAACAATCGCAACGTGGTGTTGGTTGCGACGGAAAGCCTGAGAGCCCGAGAAAGAGTGTTGGGAGTTTTTCGACTGATGTGTGATCCTGAACGTAAAAAAGGAGAATTTGCCTTGGTAGTAGGAGACCCTTGGCAGGGAAAAGGAATCGGTGCGGAACTGTTTCAACAGGGGCTCTCCATTGCCAGGGGGCGAGGGGTTGAATTGGTTTGGGGGATGGCTCTAGCTGAGAATAAGACCATGCTTGCGCTGGCATCGAAACTCGGGTTTACGATTAAATTGGACTCTGAGTCCCGTGCCTATGATTTAAGAATGGATTTGAAGTCAAGTGCCGGCGAAAAAGCTGGTCACAAGAGGAGGACGTGACAAGGACGGCTGACTGCCCATTTTGGCCATGCAGCGGAATTTGCCATCGTACACGTGGAAAACCAGGACATAAAAAAGAAAGAAGTCTTGGAGCCGCCACCCCATGAACCGGGTGTACTCCCCGGATGGCTTCACGAGCTTGGCGTGGGAGTGGTCATTGCCGGTGGCATGGGGCAGAGGGCCATAGAGCTTTTTGCACAAAAGGGCATTAAGGTTGTCACAGGCGCTCTCGGCGGTGGCCCCGAGCAACTGGTTCGACAATATCTTACCATTATTCTGGTCACTGGAGAGAATGTATGTGACCATTAGAGCAATTATAGAGAGGCCACCAAGGCAATGCCATCGATGTCCCGGGAGGTTTATCGGAATTCAAGATTAGTAACAATGTACCAGATCAGAAAGCCAATGTTGTTGTGTGCTGAGGAGAAGCGTGAGAGCGTGGCCATGTGCACCCTTTTCCGGATTAGAATATAGGGATGCTGTCAACGTGGTGGTGCGGGATAGGTTGGCATAGGCCAAGGTGGAAGATGGGGTTGAAATAGACTTGTCTTTAATCTTGCTCTGAGCGAAAAAGTATTTGCTTGTGAAGAGACTCGTTACCGACACAGGCATTTTGGGGCGCTGAAAATGTTTTTTGTAACTCACTTAATGAGCCGTTTTTGGGAATTGTATTGTTATCACACCATACGGTGAATTTATGGAGCAAAATGAAAAAATAGGGGCTTATTCCGTTGGGATCAACCTTATTCTCGCAGGGATTAAGGCTCTCTTGGGTTTCCTCTCCGGATCGGTGGCACTTATTGCGGATGCGATCCATTCCTCCACTGATGTGATTTCTTCAGTAACCGTGCTTGC
>Ga0114922_10005609_pt1 | contig 11566 bp, 8 predicted proteins | sample AartaG_FD_100975 | JGI IMG/M metagenome (GOLD analysis project Ga0114922, IMG submission 100975) | Deep subsurface microbial communities from Aarhus Bay to uncover new lineages of life (NeLLi) - Aarhus_00045 metaG | ecosystem: Environmental > Aquatic > Marine > Oceanic > Sediment | place: Aarhus...
AACCCACGCCTACCATCTGACCAATCCAGCCGGCTTTCATCTTATCGACATAGTGCTTAACAGCCAGGCGGCGAAATTGCTGTTGGCCGGTTTCGCTGTAAGCGCCGGTAGCGAGGACAAAACCCAAAATCATTGCAACGGTTAAAAGTGTCGTCTTTAAATCTTTAGCCATCTTTATACTCCTTAATCTTTATCCAACATTTCAAATGTAATCGATTACAAAGTATAATCTCTCCGAACGAAACTAATAATTGTACACAATTTCCTTAAACAATCAAAGATTTGTTGATTTCGAAGTTCATCTGGGAAATCCGGGCTTGGCATTCTTTTCAGGTGGTTCAAATACTGGAATTTCCTTGTACATCTTCTATCGTTATCCGAAAAAAAATTCCTAAACCATCTCTCGATTAGTCACGAATCCCGAGTCCTGAGCGACGAGGGATGAAGCTATTGCCACCTGCCCTAACGCGATCCCGCCGTCATTGGCGGGGACGACTCTGTTCAATAATACGCAAAAGCCTTCTTTTTTCAACAGTCCAATCAACCGGTTTGTCAAATATCGGTTGCAAAACACACCTCCGCTCAGTGCAACAGTCCGGAGGTTATACTTATTTCCCGCCTCGACCGCAAGGCTGAAAAGGCCCTTTGCGAGGGCGTTATGGAACCTTGCCGACACAATTTCCGGCTGCCGACCTTTTGCGGCATCATGAATAATTTCCTCTATCATTGTACGAAAATCAAGCTGTATTGTTTCATTTTTGCCGGACAGGACCTGCATATCATAAGCGTCGGTGATACCGCGAGCCGCTATTGCCTCAAGGGCCATCGGCAGTTGGGCCTCGAAATGATTGTATTTCCCAAGGCCCAATATGGCAGCAACGGCGTCGAAGAGCCTGCCAAGGCTGGATGTCTGCACTGTATTGACGTTTTTTTCAAGCTGGTCGGTTATGACTCGCAATTTTTCAGTGTCCGGTTCTATCGTCTCAAGGAGTTGCTGATACTTAGAAAGGTAATCCGCACCGACCCCGCTAAGAAGTCCAAGAATGGGCCTTACGGCCTCCTTGCCGGCCTTATCGGCGCCGGGCAGCGGGTAATAGGCCAGGTGTCCGAACCGCTCGAAACCGGTCAGGGAGGCAATCAGGCACTCACAGCCCCAGATAGCACCATCGTTTCCGAATCCGGTGCCGTCGGCGGCAAGGCCGATTACTCTGCCGGCAAACTTATTCTCAGCCAAGACCGAGGCGATGTGTGCCCAGTGGTGCTGGACCTTTACTAATCTTTCGGCCTTTAGCGACTCGGCGTACTGTGTGGAAAGGTATCCCGGATGAAGGTCGCAGACAACTACCTTCGGCTCGACTTGGAACAGTTGCTGCAGATGTTTTACGGAACCTGCATAATGTCGATAGACAAGCCCGTCTTCAAGGTCGCCGATGTGCTCGCTGAGAATCAGTTGGTTTTTCTTAGCGAAGCAGAAGGTATTCTTCAGGTCTGCACCGGCGGCGAAGATGTCCTTCGAGCAAACGTGGTCCGTATAAATCGGCGTGGGCACATAGCCCCTTGCCCGTCTGAGGAATGCGGGTTCGTTGTCGATAAAATGGATAACGGAGTCATCAATCCGCCTGTAGATTTGGCGGTCATGCATCAAGAAGGCATCTGCTACTTTGCCGAGGCTTTCTGTGGCCTCATCGTTGTCGCATATCAACGGCTCATCGGAGGTGTTACCGCTGGTCATTACCAGAACGTCTATGCCCTCGAGCGCGAAAAGCAAATGATGAAGCGGTGCATAGGAAAGCATAAAGCCGAAAGTATCCACGCCCTGAGCCGCTGATGGTGCAATACCACTTTGGTTTTTTTTCGGCAGCAGCACGACGGGGCACTGTGTACCGGTGAGCAGCTTGGTTGCGTTTTCATGAACGATAGCGTATTGGGCGATTTTTTCGACGGAAGCGGCCATTATTGCAAAGGGTTTGTGGTCTCTGCGTTTTCTCTGCCGGAGTCGCGTGACGGCACTGTTATTTAAGGCATCGGCAGCTAAGTGGAATCCTCCTATACCTTTAACGGCGACAATATTACCGGCACGGAGCAATTGTGCGGTCTTTTCAATTACTGCGTCGCTATCGGTTTCGATACGGGCACCGGCTGGGTCGGCAAGCCAAATTTTCGGACCGCATTCGGGGCATGCCACCGGCTGGGCGTGGAATCTCCTGTCGGCGGCATCCTCGTATTGAGAGCGGCACTTAGAGCACATCCGGAAAACATTCATAGTGGTGTTGGGCCGGTCATAAGGTATATTTTTTACAATTGAATATCGCGGGCCGCAGTTGGTGCAGTTGATAAACGGATAGCGATACCGTAAATCGCCGGCGTCTGCCATTTCTTCGAGGCAGTCCTTGCATGTTGCCATGTCGGGCGTAACTTCAGAAAATGGGGCACCTGCAGCTTCGCTTGTTTGTATTACAAATGTACTTTCGTTTTCAACGAGGGGGATTTCTCCGGCACCGAGCGAAACGATCTCAAGAAGAGCGGGTTTTTCGTTATGCGTTTGCAACCGGTCGAGGAATTCAGTTATTTTCCGATTTGCACCCTGGATTTCGATAACAACGCCGATGGTATCGTTATATACCATCCCCGTCAGCCTGAGCTGCGAGGCCAGCGTATATATAAACGGCCGGCACCCGACGCCCTGGACGCGTCCGGCCAATGTAATTCGCTGTCGTTTTAGCAATATCTTCTCCTTGCAGCGTGAGCTCCGAGCTAGCTTCAAACTATGCATTATAAATCAGGTCCAGGTTTAAGAGAAAAGGAAAAATCGGGGAAGTTTACTCAGTCTGGTATCAGGGCGGCCTTATACATGACGACACTCAAGGCTGTCGGTACGGTTTGTGGTCCTTATAGAGTTGCAGTCTGGTGTTTATCTGTTCAGCAAGAGGTTTATTGTCCGCGTTTTCGGCCAACCGGGCCGCGTTTTCAGCGGTTTCTATCGCCTGAGGGAAATTACCGACGGCTGCATAGGCCATTGCCAGGGTGTCCATCACTTCGGGCATTTGATAGGCGGTAAGCTTGCAAGCTTTTTCAGCAAGTCGGACGGCTTCGGGGGGGTCGTGAAATTCTTTCTCTGGATGGGAGGAGATTAACCATGCCAGGTTGGTGAGCGCGTTAACAAAGTCGGTTTTTTTTAACACTGCCTGACGTAAGTGACTAACGGCCCCGTCTAATTCACCCATTCTAAACAACAGCATCCCCAGGTCGGCATATGCCTGGACGGAGTTCGGTTTAAGTTGTATTGCCGTCTTATAGTGAGCAATGGCTTGGTTTGTTTTTTCCTGCCGGGTGAGCGCAAGGCCGAGGCGAAGGTGCGCTTTGACATTTTTGGGTTTGATTCGTAAGACTTCGGTGTAATGCGTAACCGCCCCGGCGAGTTTATTTTGATAGAGGAACAGTTCTGCCAGGCGATAGTGCGCCAGGGCGCTATTTGGGTTGAGTTCAATCGCCTTGATGAAGTGGTTGAGCGCCTCGTCAAGTTTATTCTGTGCCACAAGCGTGTAACCTAAATTGTTGTGTACGCCGGCATGATTGGGACTAATCTGAAGCGCGGTGCGATAGTAACTTATTGCCTCTTCGAACCTGTTCAGCGATTGAAGTGCCATCCCCATGTTGTTGAGGATTGTAACATCATTGGGCTTAAGTTGGAGGATTTTTTTCAAGTAGAGAGCGGTTGTGGAATAATCTTTTTGCTTTGTGGCTATTTTGGCCAGGTGTCCGTAACCGAGCTGACAATCGGGTCTTTGTTGGGCGAGCTTTTGAGCCAATACTTTGGCCTGTTCGTACTTTTCCTGGAAAATAAGGGCCGGCACCCTGAGATTCAGTTCATGGAAATCTACCAGATCTTTAGGGTCGTCTTTTGTTTGTTCAAAACTGAAATCTTCGATGATAGCGCCGGTAACGTAGCCAAGACTTTGAAGCTGTTTTCGTCTGGCGTCATCGAGTTCCATCTTACTATTCACCTGGTCCTTACGGACGGCCCGTTCCAATATTTGTTTTAATCGATCCCGAAGGATACGACCGCGTTGGGGCTGCTGATTGATGAGATTGCTGGTTTCGTGTGGGTCCTTAACCAGGTCATACAATTCCGGCCTGGTGGTCTGGATATATTTCCATTTTTCGGTGACCACCCCGAGTAGTGAACTGGCATTGTACAGGGTCGGAGTGAGGCTTTCGGAGAAAATGTGTCTATCCTTAAGTTTAGGCTTATTCCCTTTGATATAATCTGACAGGTCGATGCCGTGAACCTCAGAAGGCATTTTAATCTTCAGAAGAGAGCAGATTGTAGGTGTAATATCAACCAGGCCAACGAAGTCTGTGATCTTTTTTGACTCATATTGACCGGGCAATCTAAAGATTAAAGGGACTTTAATGGCGCTTTGATAGATGAAATAACTATGGGTTGATTCTCCGTGTTCATGGCGCATTTCGCCGTGATCGCCGGTTATAATTATCAGAGTAGAGTCGTATAGCTGCAATTCCTTAAGCTTGTTTAATACCAGTCCGATGCAGTGGTCGGTATAGGCAATTTCGCCGGCGTATGGATTTTGAGCGTACTTGGAAGCGAACGGCTCGGGGGGTATATAAGCTGCGTGTGGGTCAAAGTAATGCAAGAAAAGGAAGAACTTTTCTTTTTTATGCTGCTGGAGCCAGTTAATTGCAAAACGGCTGGTCTCCTCGCCGATTCGCTCGCTGCTGTCACCTTCGGTCTTTCTTTCGTTTTCAAATTGGTCGTTGTAGGTGTCGAAGCCCTGGTCGATGCCAAATGCCGAATCCAGGACCAGGGAACTTATAATAGCACCTGTGGTAAAACCGCTTTGTTTTAGTATTTTGGCCAATGTAACATTTGACCGGTCGAGTTGATACTCGCCGTTATCATGGACGCCGTGGTAAGGAGGAATAGTTCCGGTCAGCATGGAACAGTGGGCTGGAAGTGTTATGGGGACCGGCGCGATTGTATTTTCAAAGAGAGCGGCCTGTGCGGCAAATGCGTCGATATTTGGTGTGGTTTGTCGGGGATAACCGTAGCAACTCAGATGATCAGCTCTACATGTATCGATGCTGATCAAAATCACGTTGCGGATTTTATTGGACCGGGAATAGAGGAGCTGCAGAAACCCTATCGTCCCGGCAAAAACAGCCAACAATATCGCGAATATCATAAATAGATAAAGTTTGGTAAAACGTTTTTCCATCATTGGATTTTCTTTGGGGTATAAGACGGCCGGCGATATGTTTTTCCCTGCCTGTATAGCTCCAACCGCTCACTAACTTTCTGCAAGCGTTGTTTATTATCGCCCGAGGCGATTATTCGGACTGCTTTTTCAGCAGTATCCACTGCATCTGAGAATCTGCCTGCTGCTGCGTAAGCTGCGGCCAAAGTGTCCAAAAAGCCGGGGTCCTGATAGTCGGCAAGTTCACAGGCTCTCAGGGCAAGGCCCAGGGCTTCTTGGGGGTTGCGGAATCCGTCCCGGCTATGTGTAGCCAGTATCCAGGCCAGGCTGTTCATGGGCCTTTCCCAGTTGGGCTTAATTCGCAGGGCTTGTCTGAAATGGATGACGGCTTCTTCGGTTCTGCCTTTACTCTTCAAAGCGCGCGCGAGATTGAAGTGAGTCAAGGCGATGTTTGGGTTAAGCTGGATTGCTTCTTTAAGGTACCTGACGGCTGTATCAGGGTTCTTCAGAGCCATGACCAACCTGGCCAAATTTTCGTTTGTAGGGACAGAGTCAGGTTTGAGCCGCAAAGATTTTCTGAAACTTTGAATAGCCAGGCTTCCGGCACCTTTGCTGTGATAGGCCATGCCTAACCTGTGATAGATAGCCGGATCAGGCTTGCCTATACGGAGTCGTTTTTTGCAGAGGGCGATAGTTTCATCGAATTTACCCTGCTTGTAAAACAACCTTGCGAGTCCCTCGTAAGGCTTCTCAAATAATGGATTGATTTTCAGTGCCTTTTGAAAATGGAAGGCGGCTTCATCAAGGCGTTCATCTATAAGCAGGGCGTCTGCATAATGATAGTGCACAAAATAATTGTTCCGGGTCACTTCAACGGTATGTCTGAACAAAGTCAGGGTGTTTTTCCAATATTCTACCTGCGCCCTGGTGCACAATGTCCATGTGACAAGCAAAAGGAGTGCCGATGTCGCGAGCACGATATTTCGACGTTTGAACTCACGGTAAAGTCTCTCGGCGCCCCATGCGACTATAATGGAAATTCCAATCGAAGGCAGATATGTATACCGGTCGGCCATTCGCTGTATTCCCACTTGCACTAACCCGATGACCGGCACAAGAGTTCCAAGATACCACAACCAGCCCACTAAAAGCGTCGCCGGCTCATGCCTCCTTCGAGCCAAGTAAATCAGTCCCGCCGATATGGCAAGAAGTATTAGAAGAGCGATTACAGGTTTCCAGAGAGGTAGATTACGACCTGTAAGGGGGTACATAACCGCCAGACGTGTGGGCCAGATCATCTTGGCTATGTATGCGACATAAGAGACCAAGGCGTTATTTAATCTGATACCCAGAGGTACACGTTCCAAGGACTTGACGGCTCCTTCAAGTTGCTGAACAATATAGGTAACGATGCACGAAGCGGTCACAATCATGAACAAGGGAATTTTTTCGGCCACCAATCGCTGGGGTGAGGTTTTCGGATAACGGGGACGGGCTGATGTGTCATTCTGGAACTGTTGTGTGTCGCTTTGGTCTTTCCGTTGTAGCCGGCCGAGCGGCCAATAATCCACCAGCAGCAAGACACAGGGTAAAGTTACGAGCATCGGTTTCGCCATGAGGCCCAGAGTAAGTGCTAATGCTACCGGCAGATATCGCCTGATGGTCGGCTGTTTGGCATACCTGATATAGGCGAGCATCGTCAGCATCCAAAAGAGTCCGCTGAGTACATCTTTGCGTTCTGCTATCCAGGCCACGGATTCAACACGCAAAGGGTGCACGGCAAAGGCTGCGGCGACAAATGCACTTCGCCAAACGGTGCCGGTCATCTTCTTTAGAACCATAAACAGCAATAAAACAGTGAGCAGATGGTAAAACAGGTTCATCGAATGGAAAGTAGCGCTACCTGGTCCAAAAACCTGAGAATCCAGCATAACGGACAGCCAGGTCAGGGGCATCCAGTTTGCCGTGGTTGTGGTGGTAAATGCATAAGCAACGGACTTGCGAGCGAGGCCGGCCTGTACGTCCGGATTTTCCGCTGCGAATTTGACATCATCGGTGGCGGTGAACTCGCACAGTCTCACCTGTTCAAAAGCAACAAGTGTGACCAGGGTTAGTGCCAAGTAAATCACAAAAACATATTGTCTGCTAAGTCTTGGCGTCATATCTTATTTCCACTCAGGATCAAGCTGTAATACTTTATTCCAACATCTAAAAGCTTACTTCGTTTCTGCGAGTAGAGAATGACTTTCCTTCCAATTTATTGAGATTAAAAACCAATGTTTTCTGAGGCCAATTTAGCTCCGTAAAAAACCTGCTATTCCGTATTTTTCCCGCAATTTACCGATTTATTATAGAAAATTGTTGAATTATTTGTATTAATTGTGTATCATATAGGGTGGCAGGCATGTCTTGCAACAGAATTCCATCTTCGAGGAGAAGGGCGACAGCCATAAATCATACTGTGGTGATTTGCACAACAGTGGTGAGATAATTTTGCGATAAACTTAAATTGGAACAATATGAGCGTCAGGTATGCTTCAAGAGTAAGTTTGACTCGACGGGCAATGCTAAAGTACGGACTTTACGGCAGCCTGGCGGCAAGTATGTCGCCCGTGCTTTGGCTGAGTGGCTGCACGAAATTTGCATTGGGGAAAAGACCTAATGTTATCCTTATAACCCTGGACACGACAAGGGCGGACCACCTGGGCTGTTATGGATACCATCGACAGACGAGTCCAAACATAGATAGATTGGCCGAGGGTTCTGTTGTGTATAAAAAGGCGATTGCGCCCTCAAGCTGGACGCTTCCGTCCCATGCTTCTCTACTTACGGGAAAATTTACATCAAGTCACGGGGCACGGTACGATCCCGAGGGGCCGTTGTTTCTTACCGATGGTATCCGGGGACCCGAGGCATGGCAGGTATACCGTGCCCGCGGTTTAGCACAGGACGAATTGACTTTAGCGAGTATCCTTAAAGAAAGAGGATACGTAACCGGTGCGGTGGTGGGCGGTCCCTGGTTGAAAAAGAACTTCGGGCTTAATAAGGGTTTTGACTACTACGATGACGCTTTCATAAATAATCTCAATGGCCGTACAGCTAAGCAGGTCACAAGTAGCGCCCTGGATTGGGTCGGGAAATTACAGAAAGAAAAGTTTTTTCTTTTCCTTAATTATTTTGACCCACATAATCCCTACGAGCCTCCGGAGGGTTTCGCCAAAGCATTTCTTCCGGGAGGCAAGACGTTGAGTAAGACGGGCTCATTTCTGAAAAGACAGAGAGCGCTTTACGACGCCGAGATTCTGTACATGGACCACTATATCGGCCATCTTATAGATAACCTGAAGTCCTGGGATTTATACAATAATACTTTATTTATTGTTACAGCAGATCATGGTGAGTTACTTGGCGAGCACGGCAAGTTTTTTCACGGGCATTATCTCTATCAAGAAGAACTGCATGTGCCCTTATTAGTAAAATATCCGGGCACAGAAGTTGCACCAAACCAAACGGATGTACCGGTTCAATTGAATGATGTCTTTGCGATTATACTCGAGCGGCTGGGTATCACAAAGTCACCGGACATCCAGGGATGTGCACCACCTGATATTGGTCACCCTGTTTTGGCTGAGACTTATCCCCTGCCCGGTATCAGTAAGGACGGCCACTGGAGAGCATTCTTTGAAGAAGACTTCAAGTTCATCTGGAACAGTAAGAACAATCATCTTCTTTTCCATTTAGGGTCTGACCCGGATGAGTCGATTAATCTGGTAACTAACTTTCCTAAAAAGGCGGAAGATTTGTTATCCAAGATGGAACGTTACCTGGCGAGATTGCCTGAGCCTGGGCCGGCGAGCCCGGCACAACAGTTGGATACCGGTACAAAAAGGGCGCTTAAGAGCCTCGGTTACTTGAATTAGCTGAAGTTGTAGTGCTTTTTCACGGCGTCGGTGACTTTCCATACGCACTTAAGCCCAACCGGAAACTCGACCAAGTCGCCGGGCCCGAATGAGACGGATTCACCGCTTTCGGGCCGATCGCTTACATCGACAGAGCCCTCAAGAATGAGGCATGTTTCCGTTTGTGTGTAATCCCAGTCGAACCGTTTCGGCTCACAGGTCCATATCGGCCAGCTTTTGCATTTGGCAATATCGTTGTCGGTGGGTTTTCGGACAGAAACATCTTTGACAGTTGGCATATTTAACCTCCAAAATCAATTTCGAAAATTATAAATCGTTTATCTTTTGCTCAGGCCGGCGTGATTATACCATATTAGCATGACTTGCGTGAGTTTTTTCTTGAACCTATTGGGATGTCGTCAATTTGCCGGTGGAAATGATTGCGGTTTCCGTATATGATGATGGACCGGGTGATACGTTTGTTTTGCCGATTTTATAAGAACGTAGGGTTATGCGGAAAGAACAGCTTGACTTTTTTAAGAGGTGGTTTGATGACTATGTGGCCGGTTTCTACGGCGACGATGAGCATGTCAACGCCAATTTGAAGTTGAAGGAAAATCACACTTACGCGGTTTGCGATGAGATGCGATATTTAACCGGTTGTCTCGATATCGGGGAGAAGGACTGCCTCATAGCGCAAACGACAGCCCTTTTTCATGATGTTGGACGTTTTGAGCAGTTTGTAAAATACGGCACATACAACGACCTGCGAAGTGAGAATCATTGTGAACTTGCCCTTGATTTGCTGCGACAACACGGTGTTCTCAACGAACTTGAGGATCGAGAGAGGAAGATAATCCAAACAGCGATCAAGTTTCATGGTAAAAAGAGGTTGCCGGTTGATTTGGACCGGTATACCGCACTGTTCGCGAAGCTGATTCGCGACGCCGACAAGATCGATATATATCGAATTGTGGTTGAAGTTTATAAGGAATACATGGCTGATCCCGGTCGGTTCAATCTCGAAATCGAGTTTCCGGATGAGCCGAGTTACTCGCCACAGATAGTCGAGGCCATACTGCAAGGACGATTGCTCGATTACAGCCAGTTGCGAACGCTAAACGATATGATGTTGCTGCAGTTGGGGTGGGTGTTCGATGTGAATTTTGCCGAGACGCTGGTTAAAATCCGGGAAGGGCAGTTTCTGGAACAGATTGTAGCTTTCCTGCCCCGGACCGACGATATCGCCAGGGCCGCCAAATACGTGTTCAATTACGTGAACAGCCGATTGGAGCAGGCTGAATAGCCGCGGCCGGCGTAGGCGGGAACGGCCTGCATTACCGCTGCGGTGCCGCATCTTCAACATCTTATTCACACGTCCGAGAGACCGGTAGTATCAGGAGGTACGGGCGTGGCGGGCGATTGTTTCGGGGACAACCAACGAAAAATGGAAGGTTCTGCCGTGGTCATAGAACCTTCCATTTTCGAATACCGTTAGTTATGTCAGGCTATTTCTTCTTTTTCCTTTTGGCTTTCTTCTTGGTCTTCTTCTTAGCTTTCTTCTTAGCTTTCTTCTTAGCTACTTTCTTCTTAGCTACTTTCTTCTTAGCTTTCTTCTTCTTTTTTGCCATACTGTCAATCACCTCCTTTCGGCAATTCATTTCTTAACCTAGCTCTTCTTTGTTAATTTATTAAACAGCATGTTACAACTATCTTAAACTATATAATATATTTATCGTCAAAATCAATAAAAATACTTCATAGTTTTCTAAAAACTGCATTTTGTTTTGTCGCCAAGACTTCGCGGTTGAAAGCGTATCGTGTTGCATGAAGTTATCCGGTGCAAGAAAGGGTTAATATGTTGAGGCGCTAACAACGATTTAATAATTTTCTTGAAAGATACGTTTGGAGGCGTTATAAGGCAGTTTCAGCATTCTCACTATATTTAGAAGTTGCATCGGTTCGACTAATGTTATCTGTTGTTTTGTTACGTGAGTTTAAGAGGGAAAGGTGTTTTTTGCCGGTTGAAAATTTTTTTTATAAATAGTATTTTTTTTGTGGATGTGGTAGAATTTTTTTGTAAATCAACAGATTGTTGTTAGTTGTTTGCGGCGATGAACGATAAAGTTATACTTTTCGGTGGAACATTCGACCCAATTCATTACGGTCATCTGCGCGTAGCGGATTGTGCCTGCGAACAGATACGCGCGCAGGAGGTTGTGTTAATACCGGCGCGGCGTTCGCCGCACAAAGAATCTCTTCCGATAGCTGATGGGGCTGGGCGTGTTGAGATGATATCCCTTGCGATTGCCGGCGAGAAGAAATTTCGCGTGAGTGATTGTGAATTGAAAAGGGCCAAGCCGAGTTATACGCTTGACACGATAAGACATTTTCGAGCTGAGTATGGAGAAGGTGTCGAGTTTTGCTGGTTGGTGGGCGCCGATGCGGTTA
>Ga0114922_10005610_pt1 | contig 11563 bp, 9 predicted proteins | sample AartaG_FD_100975 | JGI IMG/M metagenome (GOLD analysis project Ga0114922, IMG submission 100975) | Deep subsurface microbial communities from Aarhus Bay to uncover new lineages of life (NeLLi) - Aarhus_00045 metaG | ecosystem: Environmental > Aquatic > Marine > Oceanic > Sediment | place: Aarhus...
GTAGACAGTGATCAAAACGTCATTGGAATAATCACGGAAAGCGATATTACTAAAGCTAGTTTACCGGGTTATTATAAAGAATTACAAAATCCATCTTTCATCCCTGATTTTGACCAGTTTTCCCAGCAAACCAAAAAGATTGCCCATCTACCGGTAAAAGAATTTATGACTACTACAGTCTATTCGGTAGAAGAGGATACCAGCCGAACCGAGGCAGCAAACTTATTATTTAGAAAACATCTAAGGATAGTCCCGGTAGTAAGGGCAGGAAAATTAGTAGGAATATTGACTCCTTCATGTTTATGTAAACACGCTATGGAAGAAGATTAGAACAGAACACTAACTTATATTCCCTCAATAAAAGAAAGGAACAAAATTAATTAATGAACCAAACACTTATTGCCTTAATAATATTTATAACTACTCTTATATTTATCAGCCTGGAAAAAATCAACCGCACAGTGATTGCCTTGTGTGGAGCCCTTCTTTTTATATTACTAAAAATACTAAATCAACATGAGGCATTTTTAGCTGTAGATTTTAATACTATCGGTCTACTAACCGGAATGATGGTTATGGTCTCTATAATCAAAAGGACCGGGCTATTCCAATATCTGGCAATTAAGATATCTAAGCTTGCTCATGGGAATATCTTTTACCTCTTATTTTTTCTTAGTATTATTACCGGCATTTTATCCTCGATTCTGGATAATGTCACTACTATAATATTAATTGTCCCTATAACTTTGGCTATCTGTGAAAATTTAGAAATATCTCCTGTTCCTCTGGTACTATCAGAAATTTTTGCTTCCAACATAGGCGGAACAGCAACCCTAATCGGTGATCCTCCTAACATAATAATCGGAAGTGCAGCCCATCTATCTTTTATGGACTTTATTATAAATCTCGCTCCTTTCGCCCTGATTTTATTAATTCTCTTACCATTCTTTGTTAGGTTATTTTATAAAAAAGAAATGTCACAAAATATAAAGGAAGCCTGGGGGAAAGTGGAAAAATTCGATGAAAAGAAAGCAATCGAAGACCCTATATTGTTAAAAAAATCTTTAATGGTCTTTTTGTTAACCATATCAGTCTTTATCTTCCATCATAATCTGGGCTTAGAAGCAGCTACTGTGGCTTTAGCGGGAGCAACTCTCTTGCTTTTAGTCAGCAATATAGACCCGGCAGAAACTTTCCTAGAAGTAGAATGGTCTACTCTCTTCTTTTTTATCGGACTCTTCGTAGTAATAGCAGGGGTAGAGAAAGTGGGAATTATTCAATGGCTGAGCAATAAAATCATCACTCTAACTAAAGGAAATCTTACCTTTACCACTCTGGCAGTTTTGTGGGTCTCGGGAATCACCTGTTCTTTTGTTAACAATATTTCCTACACCATCTCTATGGTTCCGGTAATTCACAATATCGGGGCAGCAACTTCATTTAACCTTAACCCGATCTGGTGGGCCTTATCCCTGGGTGCCTGTCTGGGAGGGAATGGAACCTTTATAGCGGCAGCTGCCAATTTAGTAGGAGTAAATATATTAAAAAGGCAGGGTAGAATAATAACCTTCAAGGATTTTTTTAGAATCGGCCTTCCGATTATGTTAATATCTATTGTTCTATCTTCAGTCTATCTTTTCTTAAGGTATTTATTATAATACTACAATTCCTTTATAATAAAGGAATTTTGGTTGTATTGCTTATTTGTATTGCCCATGTATAAATTTACAAAGACGTTAATATTTTTGTTAACTTTATGCTAATACTTATCTATACTTCTAATATCATTTTATTTAAATATAACCTATAAAATATCCGTTCTTACAATTAGGAAACATATAATAGATTTGTCTAATTTTTCTACAAATATTTGAGAAAAAAATAGTATTTAATCTTTTCTTTATCATTTCTTCATAATTTTCATATTATTATTTATACAGTTCAAGTACATAGTTTTTTTTATTTTTTTTTAAAAAAGGTAAATTCTTATATTTATTAATTTGACTGCACAAAATTAAATCTTTTTTATAACCTAATCGAATAAGATGTTTACCGCTACTTGAAATACAGAATATTTCATAAATACTTGGAGAATTTTTATACAGCACCATCGTCGAAATGGAGGCATCAGTAAATTTTACAAAAACTTTTTTATCTTGAGATATCTCCTTAAAATTTCTAACAAATAACCCAGCACAAAGTGAATCCTCAAGAGAAAATCGATTTTGAATTCCAGCACATAATATTTTTATATTACATTGATTATTTACTGCTGATTTAAAAGCTTGAATGCTACATTCAAGCGCATTAAGGAAGCTACCAATATAGACTATCTTAGCATTAGACACTTTTTTTATTGCCTTTGTACCATTTGTTGTTGTAAAAATTATGTTCTGATGCTTTACTATTATTTTTCTTACTTCCGAAGGAGAATTACCGATATCAAATCCGGGAATAGGAATACCGTTTCGCTCCCCTGCCAACAAACCTCCGTTTTGTCTTTTTATTTTTTTAGCTTTTTCTATATCGTTTAATATAAATATTCTGTAACAATCATTTGCAAATAATGTGTTAATAAGGGAAGTGGCTCTTAATACATCAAGCACTATAAAAATATCGTTTTTTTTAATGCCTTTTATCATTTCGGGAGTAAATAATACATCAATTTCTATTTCCTGCATTTATATCCATCCAAAAAATATTAATAAACTAGCCGATACTATCTTTTGCTCTTCCAAATTTTGTAAATGTATTCCAGCTGATTTATAAATTTGTTTTCGGGTATATATCTTTTTATTATCCTGTCCATGGCTCAATGATGGAATATTTTCTTTCTAAACCGAATATATTCCATCATTCATTTTGTAGACATATCAATTTTTATAATATTCCGTTAAAATATTCTAATGCTATTTTATATCAAACAATTCCTTCTCTTTTTCTCCGATTAATCCCCAAGCATTAATCGCAGCAGACAATTCTGGTTTTGTTTCTGCTGCTTTTGATAAAGAAATGCCATGCATTGTTGCATCTATTGCTTGTCTCATTGCTTGCGCCCCTGCCACTGTTCCTTGTGGGTGTCCATGAATAGCTCCTCCAACTCCCATAATACAATCTTTTCCTAAATCTTTAATAATTACCGGAACAACATTAGGCATAACGGCACCGCCTGGCATTGGGAAAGTCTGCTTAAAGTGACACCATTTTCCCAATAGATGATGAGCAGTCTGTAAATAACGTTCTCTTAATAGGGATAATTTACCATAAGGACTCGGATAAACCAATATATCCGCACCGGCTAGACGAGCAAGCTTTCCAAAAATCAAATGTGAACTCATTCCGGAATAATGAGACTCATACATTGTCCCTGCAAAATTAAGATGTCCCATAATTGGTACATTAATATCAGAACTTTCAGACAGGGCTTGCATTCCAGAGATGCCTACGGTTAAATAATTTATCATTAAAGAATTTGCTCCCATCTCAATAGCTCTTTTTGCATTGTCTAATATTTTGTCTACTCGATCTGTAATGTTGACAAAATATAAAACTTTATGGCCGGTTTTTTCATAAATCAAATTTGCTTTTTCAGCGTAAAGCTTTACCCTTTGTAACCTGGGACAATATTTTGGATCAGAAATTAGTTCATCATCTTTTACCAAATCAACGCCGCCTTCGGCAGCTTTTCCAAATAATTTTGCTCCAACTTCTGGTGTATATCCAACACAAGGTTTAGTCATATTTCCAACTAGAGGACGATCTTTGACTCCCAGTATTTTTCTAATACCTTGAACACCAAATTTAGGACCTTGAAATTGTTTTATGAATTCTTCTGGAAATTCAATATCCAGTAATTTTAATTTTCCTGCCATCGAAATATTGCCAATAATGGTACTCAGTAACATAGGAATTTGGGGTCCAAAATTTTCAGCTGGATAAGCTAATTTAAAAATCCATCGCCTATAAGGAAAGTCGCCTGGTACTTCAAATTCATAAGGTGGTACTTCGTAAATTCCAATGACTTTTGCTACATATTTTTCTCTTATTTCTGATGTTTCTTCCGGTATTGGCAACCATGTTCCAGTTGATTGTTCTACAGCAATGCCAGCGACTTTCTTAATAATATCCACTTTTAAATCGGTTTCTAAAAAATAGGTAGCAACCACATAATTTCCCTTTTCTCTAATTTGTTCTGAAATTTCTAGCATACTTAATATTGACATTCTTTATTCTTCCTCCTTGTAAAAATTTTCGGCCTATAGGATCATTACTTAAAGGTAGTTTTTATCGGCCTATAGCAGTTATATTTTATATATTTAAACCCTTAAGGTTTTATTTCTCCTTTCTAGTTCATTTAATATAAGCTCGGCTGTCCAAGCCGCTGCGTTAGCAACTGTATTCGTACATTTATCTTGATGAGCACCTAATCTTTCAAATTCTTTTTTTTCTTCTTCATCCCAAAGATTAAAAGTTCTTCCAAATATTCTTCCGTGTATTTCCTGGCAAATGACTGATCCATAAGTATCAATAAATTTTTGATGCAATTTTATGGTTAGTTGATTAGAACAAAATTTATTCTCTTCATCACCATCAAAATTATTTCTCCTTCGACCAAAAGAAGTGCTAATCATTATCGCTCCACCGGAATATCCCCCGCAAACACCATCGGTTAATTTGCCAATTCCACCGCCTAAAGTACTGGCTGCTTTAAATATATGATCATTTTTTATACCAAGGGAATCCTGAATAGCTGCGATGGTGCATTGCGCACATCCCCGATATTTTTTTTCATATAAAAAGCCAAGCTCGAATGCCTTTTTGATGTAATTTTTTTTTCTCATACTTTAAACCTCTAAAACTCCAAAACGACTATGCTATTTTCCAAAATATTTTTTTTAGGATTTTTTAGAAAAACTCTAGCCTTTATAAATCACTTCTTTTTTTCAGGAATGTCTATTTTATGTAGCTCCGCCAACATATCAAAGGCTTCTTTTATTGGACCATTTATAATTTTTTCTCTCTGCTTGTAAATCTTCATATAGATGGAATTGTTTTTTTGGTCAGGTACAAAGGTTTTTTTTACTTCAGCCCATTCTTTTGCAGTTTTTTGGAAATTTTTTATATCACCGACTCCATAGGCAGCTAAAAGTGCGTCACCTAAAACAGCTTGTTCACTTCTTTTCAGGATTAGGTACGGTATATTAAGAATATCTGCTTTAATCTGATTCCAGATACTTCCTTTACTTCCTCCACCTTGACCAACAATTTTTATAGGTTTAACTCCAACTTCTCTTAATATATTCATCCAGGTCAGATATTCAAAAGCAATTGATTCCAACATTGAACGCCATAAACTTGCTGAATCGCTTGAAGCATACAACCCTAACCAACCGGCACTTGCATTAGACCAAACTGGATTTGTTCTCCCTTGTAAAAAGGGCAAGAACAATGAATATTTTGAACCAATTGGTACTTTTTCGGCCATCTTATCCATTTCTTCATAAAAGTCCTCGTCGTTTTTTTTCTTCATTACCTCATCTCTAAACCATCTTAGGCTCAAACCACCTCCAGGAATAACGCTCCATGCCAGGTAAAAATCACCCATGGTATCCATAGCATACATAAAAATCTTTTTGGAAGTGATTTCTTTTTTGAAATCATCCACAGTAATATTAAAATTGGAGGCTGTTCCTGCCACATCAGAACATATTCCTAAATCAACAATGCCTGAGCCAACACAAGACTGTTGCATATCTCCTGCGCCAGCTACCAGAGGAATACCTTCTATTAATCCTGTTTCTTTTGCTTCTTTACTGGTTAAACTTCCGATAATATCCCAGGGTTTTTTGACCTTAGGTAATAATTCTATTGGGATTTCAAGTAACTCCAGTTGTCTGGGAGACCAATCTCTTTTCCTTCCATCAAAGCCTAAAACCCAACCAGATAAATGGGCCCAATCAATATAGGCATCTTTTGCTTTTAACCCGCTTAATTTCCCCATTACATAATGACAACCGGTAACAATTTTTTTAGTTTTCTTGATTATGTCCATTCGATTATTTAATAACCATTTCATTATCATAGGAGGAATAAATGCGCCGATTATAGAATTTCCATTTTCTTTTTCCCATAATGGTTCAACGTTTTCAGATACATATTTTGCTTCTTCCCGAGAACGAGTATCAAGGTATGGAAAATATGGTCCAACTGGATTCCAATTATCATCAATCGGCACAAATCCGCAGAGAATACCACTACAAGAGATAGCACGTACATCTCTTGGATTAATTTTACTTTTTTTCGTGCACTCTTTGATCCCCTCAGTAACAACTCGATAATATTGTTCGGGATCCATTTCTGCCCATCCAGGTTTAGGATAATAAATTTTGTGTGGACGATATGCTTCCGCAACAAGCGTAGAATCTTCCGAATAAATTGCTACTTTTGTCCCCATAGTTCCGCAATCAAATCCAATATAATACCTTGACATTTTTTCTCCTTTCTAATATATATTTATTCTTACAATATTAATTTTCTTCTATCATTTTTTTAACTTCCGCTGCGATTCTTTCGGGCTGGGGCACATAGAAATTTTCCATAACCGGAGCAAATGGTACAGGTGTATTAGGGGCAGTAATTCGTTTAATAGGAGCTAACAAGTAGTCAGAAATATTTTCGGCTATTTGCATGCCTATTTCTGCTCCAATACCACCCTGCTTAGGAGATTCTTCAACAATAGCAACTCTTCCGGTTTTCATAACTGAACTAAAAATTAATTCAGTATCTAGTGGCCAGAGAGTCCTGGGATCGATTACTTCACAATCAATTCCTTCTTTTGCCAATATTTCAGCAGCTATCAAACTGTAATGCATCATCATTAAACTTCCAATCAAGGTTACACTACTACCTTCTCTTCGGATGATTCCTTTACCAATAGGAACAATATAATCTTCTTCCGGAATCTCCGAAGAAGCATCAAGAACACCATTTTCCTGTCTAGGGCCCTTCGAACCATAAAGCAATTTATGCTCGAAAATCATTACCGGATCATCGTCTCTAACTGCTGCCCGTAATAACCCTACTGCATCATAAGCAGTAGCTGGAGCAACAAGTTTAATTCCAGGGCAAGATAAAAAGTAAGTTTCCAAATTCTGAGCATGTTGTGCACCTCTTCCGGTAACTCCTACTGGTGCCCGCATAACAACCGGAACTTTTAATTTACCACCAGACATATAACGTACTTTAGCAATTTGGTTAACAATTTGATCCATCGCACAAAATAAAAAATCTCCGTACTCAACATCAGCTATTGGACGCATACCCATCATTGCTGCACCACAGGCAACGCCAAAGATAGCTATTTCAGAAATTGGAGTATCAACAATTCTTTCACGAAAATCTTTTTCCAAACCAAGAGTAACAGTAAAAGCACCACCATATCCACCTGATATACCGATATCTTCTCCGATACAAAAAACACTACTATCTCTTTTCATTTCATCATGAATTGCCATTCTTAAGGCTTCAGCTAAACTTAATCTCATTTAGGGACCTCCATGTTAATATATACGTCTTCATAGGTTTCTTCAGGTTTAGGTTCTGGGGCTTCCTGACCATATTTAATAGCTTCTGCAATCTCTTCCTCTACCATCTTTTCTATCTGATTTATTTTTTCTTTATTCAACACTTTTTTCTTCTTAAGTATTTTTTCAAAAAAAATTATACTATCCTTCTTTTTCCAATATTCTTTCTCTTCATTTGACATATAATTATTAGGATCTTTTCTGGAATGTCCGCAATAACGAAAAGTTTTTAACTCCAGAAGAGTTGGCCCTTGTCCGGACCGAGCTAATTCCACAGCTTCTTTTGTTTTGCAATAAACATCTAAAACATCCATTCCATCTCCAGTATCTCCACGCATACCGTAAGCCTTAGATCGTTCAACAATATTTTCTATTTTAATAACCTTCTTAATGCTGGTAGAAGCTCCATATTGATTATTCTCACAAACAAATATAACAGGAACATTATTTACAGCTGCCATATTTAACCCTTCATGAAAAGCTCCCTCATTAGTGGCACCATCCCCAAAAAAACTAACTGCTACCCGTTTTTCTTTTTTTAATTTAAATGCCAAAGCAATGCCTACCGTAATAGGAATATTTGCTCCTACGACAGCATTTCCATTAATCATTCCTTTATCAATATTTCCAATATGCATAGCTCCGCCTTTCCCCTTAGAACAACCGGTTTTCTTTCCATACAATTCTGCTAGAATTGATTTCAAGGAAAGGCCCTTAGCTATAGCATGACCATTAGGACGGTGAGTTGAAGCAATAATATCTTCTTTGAATAAAGCGGCACAAACGCCTACCGCACAAGCTTCCATCCCGGTATATTGATGAATAGTACCTGGCATTTTTCCTTCTAGAAAAAGATATTTAATGCTTTCTTCTAATTGTCTAATAGTCACCATCTGTCGATACATAGTAATTAGTTTTTCTCGACCTAGCTCTTCTATAACTTTATTATAATTCATATTTAATCCATCTCCTCTAAAATCTTTTTAAACTTATCCATAAATTCTGCTCCCTGTTCACCATTAACAACTCGGTGATCAAAGCATCCACCAATACTACAGACAGATCGAACACTAAAAGAGTTATCATCCTTGATTAGAAATGTTTTTTTGGCTCTTCCTATACCCAATATTCCGGCCTGTGGAGGATTAATAATTGGATAAAATTCATCAATTTCGTGTGTACCCAGGTTGCTTATGGTAAATGTCCCTCCAGCAATCTCTTCAGGGGCTAAATTTTTATCTTTTGTTTTTTTAATTAATTCTATAACCTCTTTATTTATTTCCTCAATCTCTTTTTGGTCAGAATTTTTAATCACAGGAACATAAAGTTCATTCCCTGCAGAAATAGCAATACCGATATTAATTTCTTTAAAATAAAATATTTTATTATTTTTAAAATAAGCATTTACTCTGGGTACTTCTCTCAAAGCACGAGATACGGCATAAATAAAAAAGGAGTACATTGATATTTTTTTTGTTTGTTCTAATTTTAAATTGGCTCGTAACTTTAATATGCCATCCAATAATATCTGTGTCTTCAAATAATAATGAGGAATTGATGATTTACTCAAAGTCAAGTTTCTAGCTGTAGAAATTTGATATTGAGATAGATGTTCTTCTTTTATCATCACTTTGTGCTTTTCCTTTTTTTCACCATATTCAAGATAATCATTTAAATCTGCTAAAGTAATCAAATTATTGGGACCGCTTCCTTTAATCTTCGACAAATCTACGTTTTTCTTAGCCGCCAAATTTTTTACTAGTGCACTCGCCCTTACTGTTTTCCTTTCTTTTTTTTCCATATTAATCTTGTTTGTTTCTTTCTTATCTAAATTATTTACTTGTTTTTTCTCTGAAATTTTTTGGGTTTTTTCTATTTTTTCTCCCGGCTCTCCAATTAGCGCAATCACAGTACCTGCTTCTATCGGAGTATGGGCTTCGGCTAATAATTGTAAAACAGTCCCACTTGTAAAGCTCTCTACTTCCATGACCGACTTATCGCTCTCTACTTCGCATAAAGCTTGCCCTTTTTTCACTATATCTCCCGGTTCAATCAACCATTTTATTAACATAACCTCATTGGTTGTTTGGCTTAAATTAGGCATTTTAATTTCTACCACTATTCTATCCTCATCCTCCTCAACTCTTTTAGGCATTTTTAATTTTTTAAAGATTAATTTATCAATTCATATAAAAAAACAGACCAAAGTACTTCAAATCAAGTAAATTTTTAAAGTCTATTTCTCTTGCGTAAGTAATCAAGCAAAACAGCTATTACTACTACGCTTCCAATTATAACTTTCTCCCAATATGGAGAAATATCCAACAACACAATACCATTAGCTAAGACACCCATAAAAATAGCCCCTAAAATCGTACCAAAAACTGTACCCTCTCCACCACTTAGACTAGTACCGCCAATAATAGCTGCGGTTACAGAGGGCATAAGCCAGCTGGGCCCGATTGTTGGCTGCCCAGAATTCATTCTGCTTACAAATATCATACCAGCCAAAGCAGACAACATTCCAGCAATTGCATAAACACTCATTTTAATTGCTACTACCCGAATCCCAACCAATCTGGAAGCCTGTTCATTGCCGCCAATGGCGTAAATATTTCTTCCATAGGGTGTATTTCTTAAAATAAAAATCAGAATAATTGTAACTATTAACAAGATTATTACTGGAACAGGAAATGGGCCAATCATTCCTCTTCCTAAATGTTTAAAAGAATCAGGTATTTTATTAATAGGATAACCACGTGTCATAACTAAATTTATACCCGCGCAAACTTCACCTATGGCTAGAGTTACAATAAAAGCATTCAAACCTATTTTGGCAATAAAAAATCCGTTGATAAGCCCAACGCAAATTCCTATTCCCATTGCAATAAGAGTACAAATATAAGGGTCAATATTAGTAGAAACCATTAATTTTGCTCCAAGTATACCGCATAAACCAGCCACAGCACCTACCGACAAGTCAATTCCAGCAGTTAACAGAACTAATGTTTGACCCAGTGCAACTAAAGCAACAAATGTTATTTGTCGACCTAAAATACCAATATTATAAGAAGTTAAAAAAATGGGTGTAGCCATGCTTAGGCCGGCACATAAGATAAATAAAGCTAAAAATATTCCACCTTCCTTAAAATCTAGTATTTTTGATATATGTTTATTGTAATTTTTTTCCATAGAATATCCTTTCTAAATTATTGTCTTATTTTTGCAAAAAACATAAATTAATACAAACTTTTTAAATAGCCTATGACTTCTATTTTTATTTGTTTAACCTAAAGCCATCTCCAATAATTTTTCCTGATTTGCACAACTGCTTTTAATTTCTCCCTTAAATTTTCCTTCATGCATTATTAATATACGATCCGAAATGTCAATTACTTCTTGGAGCTCTGAGGATATATAAATAATCGATACCCCCTGCTTAGTTAGGATTTTCAATAAATTATGTATTTCTGCTTTGGCTTTAACATCAATTCCCCTTGTAGGTTCATCCAAAAGCAATATTTTACATTTCGTTAATAACCAACGACCCAAAATAGCTTTTTGTTGATTTCCCCCACTTAAGTTTTTAATTAATTGATTCAAATTGGGAGTTTTAATATTTAGCTTATTAATATATTCTTGAACATATTCTTTTTCTTTTTTCCGATTGATAAAAAATAATCGAATTAATTTATTCAGTATTGGCATACTCATATTTTCTTTAACGCTTAGTTGAGGAAAAATGGCCATGCTCCTTCTTTCTTCTGGAAGATAAGCTATCTTATTTCTTATGGCATCTCCTGGAGATTTTAGATATACATTATTGGAATTTATATAAATAAAACCAGAATCTGGCAGAGCATCGCCGAATATACATCGTACTAATTCTGTACGTCCTGCACCTACTAAACCGGCAATACCCAAAATCTCTTCATTATATAATTCAAAAGATATATTATGGAACTCGTTTTTTCGAGATA
>Ga0114922_10005611_pt1 | contig 11561 bp, 10 predicted proteins | sample AartaG_FD_100975 | JGI IMG/M metagenome (GOLD analysis project Ga0114922, IMG submission 100975) | Deep subsurface microbial communities from Aarhus Bay to uncover new lineages of life (NeLLi) - Aarhus_00045 metaG | ecosystem: Environmental > Aquatic > Marine > Oceanic > Sediment | place...
CAAAACTCTCGCCTGCTTATCGTTTTTTCACTGTGATCTCTCATTTTCCCCTCCGTATTTGAAATGACGTATTGTTAAAAATCAACCACCGGACCTTCTCTACAAGGGTTTGTAGCCCATGTTTTGAAAGGTTCGGGGCCAATAGCTACAAGGTACGGCGGAACTGTGGATATAAGTATACAAATAAAAACAGAAAGGCTAAAAAGCTTCATATCATCGCCCTCCTCTTAATCTTACACTCATCGGAGCATTGCGGGGGATTAATTCATCCTGCATCGCTGCATGATACACAAAACTTGCCATTACCACTGCGGCCTGTATGAGATCCTCTTCCAGAAGTCGATCATATGTATCCATGTTAGTGTGATATGCGCGTCTTTCAATTGGGTCTTGAATAAACGAAAAACCGGGTAAACCAACTGCATCAAATGAAGTATGATCCGAATTAAAACGATTCCTGGGACTCAGACATGTCATACCAAGGCTATGGAATGGTTTCATCCACTCTTCGAAAATTGGGCGGACTCGTTCATTATTTTGCAGATAGATACCACGGAATTGTCCCGTACCACCATCCATATTAAAATAGACAGAAAAATGAGCATGATCTTTCTTATATTTCTGTGTCTCAGAATCGCCATAATGTTTTTTGACATATCCTTTTGACCCCAAAAGACCATATTCCTCACCTCCCCAGAGTGCTGCCCTGATAGTACGCCGAGGTTCCACACCGATTGTTTTTAAAATCCGCATGGCTTCCATAACCACCACACAGCCCGTTGCATTATCAGTTGCTCCCTGGCCTGCTGAATTTGCATCGAGGTGAGCGCCAAGCATTACTACTTCTTTGGCAAGATCAGATCCGGGAATATCACCGATAACATTATAATCAGTTCGATTTTCGTTACTAATGGATATCTTGAGATCTACTTCCATCTCCACCTTCTTCCCCTTCTCGATAATCCTCATTATTCGGTTATAATGTTCTGCTGCCATTACCAGAAACGGCGGATGAATGGAAGAGAGATCTTCCCAGGCCTTCCCGGGCACTTCATTGACCATGACAGTGCCATAGTTTTCTCTACCGTCTGGGACGACAATGACAGCGGCACCTTCTGCAAACACAAAATCGACGATTTGATCCCAGGACAATCGTTCTCTTGATCTCCTTCGGTCCCTCTCACGACCGATCTCATCTTTTTCTAATTCTTTAAGCTCATCATCTGTAAACCGTCTGGCAAGAGGCTCAAAATTGGGTCTCAATTCTTGCTTTTCTTCTGTAAAGATGATTACATCCTGCAATTTGTCCTTGTAAACGGCTAAATCCGCTTCTCTCGCAATTTCTCTGAAATTGATATAGATGACATTCCCTCTGATCTTGCCTGGAGTCCCCCTGCACCATGTATTGGGATACGCGATGACTGGCATATAGAATGGGGTCATCATATGTACAGAAGTGAACTCGTTACTCCAGGTAACTCCAAACTTCCCATAGGGATCTAATTTCGCTTGGGATAATCCATATTCCTGGAATTTTTCTTTCACCCACTTGGCACACGCAAGATAAGAAGGTGAATGGGCCAGGCGTGGGCCAAATACATCGGCGATAGTGCTGGCATTTTCCATAATTTGAGAATTATAGTATGCTTCGGCCTTGATCTTTTGAATGACGTCCCGGTAAATGCGTTCCTGGGCGAACACCGATGAAAAAATCAGAACTGAAAGTAATAACCCAATTGCCAATCCAATGGTTTTGGATCGCATCGTCTCCTCCTTCAAGTCACACAGGTCATCATGATTATCTCTACCCTATCAGAGAAAAGAGGTCTTTAATCTATTTTTTTGGAGGTTTCACCTTGCCTCTCTTAAAACCTGCGGCTTCCTCGGCTTCGGCCAAGAAGCCTTTTTTAAATTCTTTTGTAATATAATAATCCCAATAACTTGCCGTTCCCTGTGGCTGATTCAAGTCCACCGAAACACCATCTTTGAAAACCATTTTAACCTTTCTGATATTAGAAATGTTGTCCAGGGGATTAGCACCAACGACCACGAGATCAGCCAGCTTGCCCTCCTCAACGGTCCCCAGTTTGTCCAACACATTGCATAAATCCGCACAATTGTGCGTGGCAGCAATGAGAGCGTCCATCTCGCTTACGCCGGAGAGCACGAATTGCTCGATTTCCAGAATGCCGATTTCGCCAATAGGTGTAGAGTCGGAGCCGATACAAACCTTCACGCCTGCCTTAATCGCCTTCACAAGTGCCTGCCTTTGATGCAGAGCATGTTCCGGAGATCTCTCATCCGCATGTGCTATGATTGTCCGGCACCAGGCAACTTTTTCATCTTTTGAATAACCCAATTCAGCCAAACGATTATCGCGCTCTTTAATGTACTGGTCGCTCAGGTTACAGATGATGGTCGGGACGTAAAACGTCCCCTTTTCGACCATCAGCTTGATGGTCTCCTCCCTCAATCCATATCCGTGCTCGATGCAATCCACGCCGGCTTTAACGGATCGATAGGTAGCGGGTTCCTTAGAGTGGGAGGCAACGCGCCGTCCCATATGGTGGGCCGTTTCCACAGCGGCCTCGAGTTCGTCCTGAAGCATTTCCACGCCCATGATCTTTATCCAGTCGACACCCTGCACGATACGGCTCCGAACTGCCTTCCTAATTTCAGCGACACCATCGTACCCAACCGGTACATCGCCACGGTGTCCTCCGGTTATGGAAACCGATTCACCGCAGGTAAAGATGCGGGGGCCCATGAAGAATCCTGCATCAAAGGCGTCTCTCCATGACACATCAAGATAGTCTCTCTCACCTACTGTACGAATGCTGGTAAATCCCCAACGTATGCCATCCATGGCATTCAACCCGGCCCGAATAACAGCTGAAGGTAGTGGTTCGCCCCGTTGAATATTATTTGGATCGGGCAGGAGGGCGGCCATATGCATGTGCACATTCCAAAGTCCGGGAAGTACATAGGCGTCATCAAGATCGATAACTTTTACACCTTCTTGTGTACCGGACGATCTATAAGATCCACGTTTAATCTCCGTAATTGTATTTCCGGTAATGACTACGGTCATATTCTTCATCGGCTTGTTACCTGTACAGTCGATCACATTACAGTTGGTAAGTACTGTTTTCGATGGGATGTTCTGCCCTGCGACACAAACCTGTACCACGAAAACTGACACGATTAGAAAAAAGCGTATTGAAATCGTTTTAACTCTCATGGTTGCCTCCATAAATTATTAAATTTAATTGTACAGCGACATCTTATTATTATATCCGGCTGCAACGATCGCATAATGTGCATGGTCTCTTCGGAATGGATGAGTTAAGGATGTTCTTCAAGATAGAACTCTTCTCCACCAAATCGAGATTCCGGCGTCATAAATGCACCACGCATCATATCTCCTATTTATGCCACCTTCTATTATTCTTTACCTGATTTTTACTGCGGGGTATCATCTCATCTCGCATTGCTGCATTGTAGGCAAAGCTTGCCAGAATAACAGAAGCTTGCATTAAATCTTCGGCAACTAACCTGTCATAGAAGTCCGCATTCGTATGAAATGTAGTGGTGAAAAATTCAAGATCGTCCTGAATAAACTGGAACCCGGGCAGCCCGACCCTCACGAATTGCATATGATCGGTTCCTCCCGTATTCCCGGGAACAATCCAGGACATACCGACATCATGAAAGGGTTTCATCCATGCTTCAAAAATTGGTCTGACCAGATCATTGCCCTGCAGGAAGATACCGCGAAATCGTCCGTACCAGTCCATATTGAAGTACACCGATAGTTTATCGTACTCCGGTAAAAATTCATTCGTCTCAGGATCTCCAAAATGTTTTTTCACATATGCCTTGGAACCGAGATGGCCGGCTTCCTCGCATCCCCACAGGGCGGCGCGAATTGTACGTCTTGGCTTTGCATCTATGGTCTTAAGAATCCGCATCGCTTCCATAACAGCTGCACAGCCCGATGCATTATCCGATGCTCCAGTGGCTGCCGATTCCCCATCGTAATGACCGCCAATCATGACGATTTCATCTCGAAGATCTGTGCCGGGTATTTCGGCGATTACGTTGTAATCCTGTAAATCCTCCTCATCATACTTAACTCGTACTTCTACTTCCATCTGAACATTGATATCCTTCTCCAAAATCCTTACAATTCGATTATAGTGTTCTGCAGCCACGATTAAATGAGGCATGGGCTTGTGGGCCTTCTTTGAAATTGGTGGGCCCGAGTTCACCAGGACAATGCCCTTATCCATTGGAGCGGGTCCCTGAGGACCTCCCGGTTCAACCACAACCAGGGCTCCTTGCTTTTCCAGGTAATCCCGGATCCTTTTCCTGGGAAGGGGTCTCCTTTCCTGTCGCTGTCTGTCCCTCCTGCGGTCCATTCTTTTTTCCGGAATAATTCTCAATTCGGCCATTTCCTCCAATTCTTCTTCCGATAATCGAACCGCATCAGGCTTAAAATTAAGCGTTAATTTTCTTTCAGGCGCAATAAAAACGATCTTTCCCTTTACTTTGCTGTTATATTTTTTTAGATCCTCTTCAGAATAAATCTCTTCAGAATTTAAGTGAATGACTCGACTCACGACTTTACCGTTTGTTCCCCTCGAATAGGGCGCCGGATAAGCGAGTAAGGTCATATACTGAGGTTCGTGCATATGGACCGAGGTAAATTTATTCTCCCATCCAATGCCCACTTCTCCGTAAGGCTCCATTTTTGCCTCAATACCAAATTCCTTAAATTTCCGTACTGCCCATTGTACCGCTTTGTTATAACCCGGGGAGTTTGAAAAACGAGGCCCATAAACGTCGGCCATAAAGCTCGCCAGTTCCATAACCTGAGAACGGTTGAACCCTTCCTCTCTGATGGCATCGATCACTTGGTAATCGATGTTCTCCTGAGCGAAAGAAGAAAAAGCAAACACATTAACAAGAATGATCGTCAATAGTTCTCGATGGTAACTCATGAGGCCATCCTCCAGACATAAAATAGTTTATCAAACTTTAAAAATAGAATTTCCAGTAACTCATCTCTCCTTCAGGCGGTGTCAAGTTCACTTCTTTTCCATCTTTGAAAACCATTTTCAACTTTCTGAGATTGGAAATATTTTTCAGGGGATTTTCTGCAACAACAATTAAATCGGCTAACTTACCCTCTTCGACGGTTCCCAGTTTATCCAGAACACCGCATAGATCCGCACAATTGCGAGTCGCAGCGATGAGGGCGTCCATTTCACTCACACCGGATAGAACAAACTGTTCAATCTCCAGGATACCGATCTCACCGACAGGATTTGAATCTGAACCCGTACAGACTTTCACACCGGCCTTTATGGCCTTTTGTAGTACTTTACGTTGATATAAGGCCATCTCCGGAGACCTTTCGTCGGCATAGGCAACCAATGTGCGTCCCTTAACCACTTCCTCATCCGTCGCGAAACCCAATTCTGCCAATCTCTTTTCCCTTTCTTTAATGTATTCATCACTCAAGTTGCAAATAATTGTCGGCACATAGAATACATCTTTTTCTGCCATCAGTTGAATGGTTTCATCTGTTAAGCGGTATCCATGCTCGAGACAGTCCACGCCATTCAGAACAGAAATGCGGGAGGTGGGTTCTCCGGAGTGGGCGCAAACTCTTCTCCTCCTTTGATGGGCAGTTTCAACGGCCGCCTTTATCTCATCAGTAGTCATCTCTGTTTCCATGATTTTAATCCAGTTGACCCGATGCTTGAGATTCTCTCGCACGGCTTTTCTGATCTCATTGGGACCGTCGGCCTGGATGGATAAGGATCCCCCATGTCCTCCGGTTACAGCAATCGGATTCCCGCTGGCAAAAATGCGAGGCCCCACAAAAATGCCTCGTCTGAAAGTATTTCTCCAGGTGACGTCCAGATAATCACGCTCTCCCACCGTACGCAGTCCGGTAAATCCCCTTCGAAGCCCGTCCATGGCATTCATACCGGCTCGGATTACCGCCTCCGATAAAGGTTCACCATCCAGAATATGATTGGGATCCGGTAAGAGATCGGCTAAATGGACGTGGACGTTCCACAGGCCCGGGAGTACGTATGCACCTTTCAGGTCGAAAACCCGAACATTCTCTTCATCGGCGGAAATCGAATGAGAGCCGCGCTTGATCTCTGTAATGGTGTTGCCGGTGATGACGACGGTCATGTCTTTCATCGTTTTGCCGCCGGTGCAGTCGATAACGTTACAGTTGGTTAAAACCGTTTTCAATGAAACGGCAGTCTCCTTTTGGCCTGTGAAACCTAACTGTGCTGTAAAAATCGCTGCGAAAAGGATTAGTCGTATTAAAAATTTTCTGGTTTCCATAGATGCCTCCAATAGGTATCGATGTACTATAGGGAATCATCCTATGATGTTCAACCCATTGTGCTCATCGGACAGGGTTAATCGAACCGCCTGCCGTTACTTCTCGACCCAGTTCATACGCGCCATCTGGATGCCTTTATTGCCGGGAATCAAAGAGGTGATATAATTTTGTCCCTCGTTTGTAACGATCCTGACGACCTCATAGGGGAGAGCGCACACCTTGTACTTGTCATCATCAACACCGAAGTCCAAGGGATCGGGCGAACAGTATACCGAGGTCTCGTACTCTCCGCCTCCATCCTTTTTGGGATGCGCCCGGAATAAATAAAAGTTGTATTCTTCAGGAAAGTACATGACAAAAGGGGCCTCGGCATCCTGCGGTCCCCTTCCGCCGCTGCCTCCGATGGATACGATGACCGAATCGCTCCAATGTCGCAAATCATTGGACGTCCGGCAGTAAATAGCGCCGAACTCCTCTCCCGGAACGCCGGTATAATAACAGTAGAAAGTATCCCTGAAGGTCATCACCATGGGATCTCGCGCGCTCGAGCGATGACCTTCCGTAAACAGTCCGCTTAACTTGTCGGCATTCAGGAGACGGGCGAATGACTTTCCGTCACTGCTCCAGGCCATACAGATATTGACCCAGTCGCCATAGAACATGTAGTATTCGCCTTTGTAGGAGAGAACGGATGGGGCCTGGAGTCCACCGGGGTATTCGCCAAAATTGGGATCGCCTTCCAGGACAATCCCCATGGGTGTCCAGTCCCGGTTGGTCAGCGTATCTGACTGCCATCGGTACAACAATCTGCCTCGTCCGCCACAGTTGCACCTGCGCACGCAGGCAGCCAGTTGCCAGGTTCCATCGGCAGCCTGCCATATTCCAAAGTCAATCGTTTCCTGTTTGTCCGTATTGTAGCGCCCGAGTTCAGCGCGGCCCGCTATCGGCCACCATTCGCCTTCCATCTGAGGAATCAACATATCTTACGCTTCCTTTGCTTAGTCAAAGTTGTTACTCACAAATGACAATCCTACAGAGCTTCTGTATTCATGCTGCGATCCTTAAACTGTAGTTTCTCGATATTTTTAAGGATGTCTTGGCCATCCCTGTCGTTCTTCTTATCCTGAACGGTCACATTCCCATTCTCTTTGGAGACTCTGTAGTCACGGTACCGCCCTGAAAAAACAGCGGTATCGACGCCCTCTCCCCCATCAAGAACATCGTTTCCGGATTTTCCTGTCAACCGGTTATCACCAGCATTTCCGGTCAATTGATTATCGAGTCCATTGCCAACCAGATTTGCATTATTTTGCCCGGTGAGTGTCACATCGTTCAGATGCTGCGATTTGTAGGTATATACTTTATTTTTATCGAAAGATATGGAAAAGGTCCCGTTAAAATCTTCGGGTAAATGTGTATTATAGGTCAGGTATGGGTGAAAGAATTTTTGAGTCAGGGCATACCCTGAGGGATCGAGTGTTTTAAGTTTCTCCCGGCTGTTGGCAAAATAGCGCCCGAAATGTGAGGTTCCTTCCGGGACATCCTCCGGACCAATGTCTCTGCCTTCATATTTTTTCGGTCTTACCGTCCAGAGATCATAGTAATTGTCTATAAGAACACCCACATATTCGTTGGGATGCTCATCCGGTTCATCCTCTGGCCACGCACGCCAGCCTTTTTCCGCCGCCGCATCATTGGCAACTCGCATCTCGGCGATCATATCCGGGAGGACCTGTTTGACACCGTTGTCATGAACAAGATGCCAGATTTCTTCAAAAGAGGCATCCCGCGTGACATGATTCATATAATCCTCGGTCCCCTCTGCCGGGCATTCATTGGCACGGAGATCCTGCATGCTGAGATCAACATCTCGAAGCGGAGTACGGAAAGCCGCTCTAAGTTCTTGTGGCGTGTTGAATAAAACCATGGTGGCATTCCTGTCTGCCATAGTATTGGCCACCGCAGTTTTATCGTTTCCGTATGCCGAGCCCGGATAATTCGTGAGGAGGAATTCGAGGACGTTCCGCGCTTTCAGGATCTGATCGTTGGCCCAACCTGCTTGAGCAAGCATATGGATGGCCTTACCGTTGGGCGCGGTGATACGGGTATAGCGGTCAAAGAGGTTCCGCACGGCCGAGGGAACGTTATCTGGTAGCGGCACGATGCCTTCGGGAAATTCTGCAATGGAAATGTCCGAAAGGATATGAGCGACCTTGATTTCCGAGTCGGCCCCTGAGCATCCCAACATCAGGGGAGTTATTAAGAAGCCGACACAAAGTATCTGCAGCAATTTCATTTGGATCCTCCTTCCTCTTATCCTGGTAATGTCAAAAACTAACCACAGAGTCCACATTTGACACTACCTTAAAGATTCAAACAGACGACATATGTTTTCGTATCCACTACTCAACAGGATTTATAAGGTTCTGGATATCATCCATATTCACATTTCCACCGCTAAGGACACAAACAACCGTAGCCCCTTTCGGAAGGTGAACCTTGTTGAACAACATAGCAGCCAATGTCGATGTAGCTGCGGGTTCGGCCAAAACCTTACAGCGATCCCAAATAAGCTTCAATGCTTTCAAAATTTCTGAATCGGTAACAATTACCACGTCATCTACGAATTCTTGTACATGTGCGAGTGTGTATTCTCCTGCGAAGGGTGCCGACAGTCCGTCGGCAACCGTGTTTACCCTGTCTAGATGCACAGGCTCGCCGCGCTGCAAACTCTGGCTCATGGCCGAAGCACCTTCCGGCTCAACTCCGATAATCCTCGTATCCGGCTTTCTCGCTTTGACTGCGGCGGCAATACCGGAGATTAAACCACCTCCACCAATCCCAACGATTACTACGTCCACGTCTGGTACATCCTCCACAATCTCCAACCCAATCGTACCGTGACCGGCAATAATCTTTGGATCGTCAAATGGATGAATCAGGAGGTAATCGCGTTCTTTCTGAATCGATAAACAGTAATCAAGTAAGTTACCATCTGTGAAGAGCACCTCACCTCCGTAATTACGGGTCGCCTCGACTTTACTTGCCACGCTATTAGCAGGCATCGTAATAGTGGCTGAGATATCAAATTGCGCTGCTCCCCATGCTAATGCCTGGGCATGATTGCCTGCGGAAAGAGAAATTACACCATTTTTTTTGTCTTTTACGCTAAGCGAATTTAACTTGTTCAGAACACCCCGGACCTTAAAAGAACCAGTCTTTTGGAAAAGTTCAAGTTTTAAATAGAGTTTTGTGTGAGTACGTTCACCGAGGTAAGTTGAGCTGACGACAGGAGTCCGATGCACTTTGTCAGAGATAACTTCACGCGCAGCAAGGATTTCGTCATATGGGACAATCATTTTATTGATACTCATTTAAAAAATCTTCCTTTTCTAATATGTTTACCCTGCTTTAACTCAGATTCGAGCAGCTCGAATTTGTTTTGGCACCAGATAGAGATTCGCCAATAATTTCCCGATGAGATAGGCACCAGCTGCAGCAATGACACCGGGAATACGAATGTGAAGAACCGTCACATATAAGACTATGATAATAGTTAAAAACTCTATTGAAGTAGCGGCGGTAATCGGTTTTGTATTTCTTGCATGGACGAGTATTCCTCGTTGAAAAGATATCCATATAGTAAGTACCGGAAGCAATACCAATATTTTTAAAGGTAAATAGGATAGACTGGTCAATTCCTGAGTGAGACCGGATACCTTGCGAAACCATAATCTTGCCAGAGGGCTGAAAGCGATGAATGACAATCCCAGCAAAACACCGAAACCAAGTATCACTGCAAAATTCCTGAGCATTTTATAATTCTGCTTTTTCTCCCCGATGAGGGCAATATTGACTTCCTGGTAAGACAATCCTATGCTTCGAAAGATAAACACCAAGGCATTTACCACAGGAAGAACGGCCAACGATTCGATGGCCAGTCGACTCCGTGCAACAAAAAACGTGGCTATTGGATGCACGCCCAGGGAGATGACCGATGTGAGAGCAAGCGGAATATAGAAGTGTATAATTGTTTTATACGATAAGGCAGTCTGGTTGCTGTTTCCGGTAATCGATTCGGCCATTATGGATTTCACCGGATTCCGCGCCATGAGTCTGCTGGCACCCGCTTCGAAAACTACGCCCATTACCAAAGCAAGGGCGGCCGTATAGGCGCCGTTTAATTTCATGATATATCCGATGACAGCCGTAACTGACATGAAGACCAAACGTATGACAGTTCCATAAGTCACTCGTCTTGTGAGATTATTGCGGATTAAAATGCCTTGATAGAATCTCCGGTATCCGATGGCTGCCGCCCAGGGAATCATAATAATCGATGTCAAATAGGTCAGCCTCGCGATGTGTTTCGGGAGGGCTATAACATCTTCGGTAATAAAATAAAATATGGGCGGCGTGAGACCCACGATCATGATTAATGTAACCGAACCATTTAGAATGAAAGCAAACTTTCTCAGTTTTAAATAGGCATCCTTATTCCTGACGAGAGCCGTCGAAGCACTCATCAGCATAATGACCGGTGCTTCAATGATCAGTGCAAATGAATATGCAATACCAAATGCCGCAAGATTGTACTTCGATTCTCCCAGCCTGGCAATAATGGCCATTAAATACGGCTGCTCAATGGTCATCATAAACCAGGTCAGCGCCAGAGGAATCCAAAAAATGAATATTTTTTTATATGTCAAATTATGAGCAACATTCATTTCTACTGCCGGGAGAACCATTTAAATCAAATGAAAGATGAATCTCAATCTGTCAACCCCCGCCGCTGAAGGGGATAAACGCGATAGTGTCCCCTGCATGAAGCCGTTTCCCGCTCCGGATGAATTCGTGAGAAATTCCACGATTTATGAATATCCGAACGTATTTCTCCAATTTCCCCTTCCACGGGATCTGAAACTGGCTGATGATGTATTCAATGGCCTGTCCGGGATCAGCAGGAAGTTCCATTTCGACTTCCCTTTTGTTACCGGTATATTTTTGCAGGATGGTAATAAATTTGACCTTAACAAGCACGGTATCTTGATTCATGATTCGTCACATTTTTTTAGGCAAATTGATTAATATCTATTGCGGCCGCAAGAAATCGATCGATCTCCTCCGGCGTATTGTAATGCCCGGCAGAAAGGCGGACGCCATCCGGCCAGCCGAGGCCGTCCAGTGC
>Ga0114922_10005612_pt1 | contig 11561 bp, 7 predicted proteins | sample AartaG_FD_100975 | JGI IMG/M metagenome (GOLD analysis project Ga0114922, IMG submission 100975) | Deep subsurface microbial communities from Aarhus Bay to uncover new lineages of life (NeLLi) - Aarhus_00045 metaG | ecosystem: Environmental > Aquatic > Marine > Oceanic > Sediment | place: Aarhus...
CAAGAACTCTCACCTCCTTAGTTCAGACTTCGAGTATCTCTTCTTCTTTCTTCTTGAGGAGTTCCTCAACCCGCTCGATGTACTTATCCGTGAGCTTCTGTACTTCGCCGAGGTTGCGGTGCGAGTCGTCCTCGGAGATCTCGTGAGCTTTCTCGCGTTTCTTGATCTCCTCGTTCGCATCACGGCGCACGTTTCGTATTGCGATACGTCCTTCCTCGCCGAGCTTTTTGACAACCTTGACGAGGTTCTTGCGCCGTTCCTCGGTCAACTGGGGTATCGGCAGCCGTATCAGGTTCCCGTGAGTGCTCGGCGTCAACCCGAGGTCGGATTTCAGTAAGGCCTTCTCGATCGCCTCCGTGTTGGCCTTGTCCCACGGCGTGATAGTTATCAACCTGGGTTCAGGCGTCGCCACGTTTGCCACCTGGTTGATGTGCATCGATGCCCCATAACACTCAACGGTTATGGTGTCCAGCAGCGATGCCGACGCACGACCGGTACGGATCGACGCCAATTCGACTCGCGTTGCCTCGACGCTCTTCTTCATTCGTTCGCGGGTTTCTCGAAGCAGCTCTTTCATTGCGAAGCCCCTCTGACCACAGTTCCCACATTCCGACCAAACACCGCCTTCTCGATGTTTCCGGAAACGGTCAAGTTGAAGACGATGATAGGCAACTCGTTCGTCATACAAAGTGATATGGCCGTTGCGTCCATAACCTTGAGGTCGCGGTTCAGACAGTCCATATAGGTCAGCTCGTCGAACTTCACCGCGTCGGGGAATTGCTCCGGGTCTTTGTCATACACGCCGTCAACCCTGGTGGCCTTGAGCAAGACCTGGGCGTGCAGTTCCGTTGCCCGCAACGCTGCCGCCGTATCCGTGGTGAAGTACGGATTGCCGGTTCCGCCGGCAAAGATGACGACACGCCCCTTCTCGAGGTGGCGGAGCGCGCGTCGGCGGATATACGGTTCTGCAAACGCCTGCATCTCTATCGCGGTCATCACGCGGGTATCGGCGCCGAGCTTTTCCATGGCGTTCTGCAGCGCGAGCGCGTTGATCACCGTGGCGAGCATCCCCATATAGTCGGCAGCGGACCGGTCCATGCCTTCCTCGCTGGCCTCACCGCCACGCCAAATGTTACCGCCCCCGACGACCACGCCGATCTCGACACCGTGTTTGCGCGCATCAACTATCTGGCGTGCTATGTCGAAGACGGTGGCGTGATCGATGCCGTAACCGAGGCCACCCTGGAGTGCCTCGCCGCTAAGCTTGAGAATGACCCGTTCGTATTCTGCCATCGAGCGTACGTTCGCCGGTCAGATCAGCCTTCTTCTATGTCCCGCTCAGACTCCGCCTCGTCCGATCCCTCTCCCAGAACGTACCGGACGAACCGGCGAACCTCGATCTTCTCGCCCATCTTGGCGACAACATCGTTGAGGTAATCTTGAATCGTCATGTCAGGATCGCGTACAAACGGTTGCTTGAGCAGGCACACTGTCTCGTGGAATTTCTTGAGCTTGCCCTCGGCTATACGGTCGACGATCTTCTCTGGCTTGCCCGCTGCGAGCGCTTGTTTCCTGTATATCTCCCGCTCGGCGTCGAGCACCGTCTCGGGTACATCCTCGGGCCGCACGTAGCTCGGGTTTTGAGAACATATCTGCAAACACAGGTTCTTGGCGAAATCCTGGAAATCAGCCGTCCGCGCTACGAAATCGGACTCGCAGTTTACCTCCACCATGACGCCTATCTTGCTTCCGGCATGAACGTAGGCCCCGATCACACCTTCGGCGGCAACCTTGTGTGCGCGTTTGGCCGCCAGGGACACGCCCTTCTCTCTCAGTAGCTTGATGGCTTTGTCCATATCGCCGCCGCTCTCCTCGAGCGCGCGTTTGCAGTCCATCATCCCTGCACCAGTCTTTTCGCGCAGTTGTTTCACTTGGCTTGCTGCAATTGACATCTCGTTATGCTCCTGGTTGTGCTTTGTCGTCTTTGGCTTCGTCTCCGCTCGCATCAGTCTGCGCGGCCGCTTCCTCTTCGCGCTGTTTACTCATCCTCGTCTGCGCCTCGATGATGCTGTCGGCGACGATCTTGCAGAACACACGAATGGCGCGTATGGCATCGTCGTTACCCGGTATCGGGTGGGTGATCTCGTCCGGGTCGCAATTGGTGTCCACTATGCCGATGATGGGTATGCCGAGCTTCCTGGCTTCGCGAACTGCAATGGTCTCTCTCTTCGTGTCAATAACGAAGACGGCCTGCGGCAACCGCGTCATGTTCCGAATCCCGCAAAGGTTTCGTTCCAGTTTCACGCATTCTTTGCGCAGCCGGTTGGCTTCCTTCTTCGACAACTGGTCGAGCACGCCGTCCTCTTCCATCTGCTCAAGTTCCTTGAGCCTGCGGATCCGCTTGCTGATGGTCGTAAAGTTTGTGAGCGTGCCGCCGAGCCATCTCTGATTGACGTAGAACATACCGCAACGCTCGGCCTCCTCCCTGACAGTCTCCTGGGCCTGCTTCTTTGTGCCAACGAAAAGCACGGTTCCGCCGGCCTCGATGAGCTCGCGAAGAACTTGGTACACACCGTTGACCTGACGAATCGTCTGTTGCAGGTCGATGATGTATATCTTGTTTCTCTCGCAGAAGATGAACCGTTTCATCCGCGGGTTCCACCGGCGCGTCTGGTGGCCGAAATGGACGCCCGCCTCGAGCAACTCCTTCATGGTGACAATCGCCATTACATACCTCCGTACTTACGGTTAAGCCTCCGCTTGATCTAACCGGGCTCAGCCGGACGCACATCCGCCCGGCACCGTCACCCGCACTATCAAGCGTGTGGATTGGGAAACGTCAGTAGGTTATACCATACGCAAACGCCGAATTGCAAGCGGAGACGCACTGCCAAGCCGCTTGTGCCGCGACGCGCTTCTCCAATCGGCCTCTCGTGACCCGGCCCGGCATTGACAGTGAGATGCAGCATCGTTATCCTATGAACGGAAGAAACGTTCACGAGTTCCCGGCGGAGACAGAATCGGTCGGGATTGTGCGGTTGTGAGGATGGAGATGGATGATGAAAGAAGTGAGCAGTAATAGCAGCGTGTACAGGGGAGAAGACGTCCTCTCGCGATACCGTCGCGGCCTGCTCTACGCGACGGGAATGACGCGCGGCGAGGTTGAACGTCCTCTCGTTGCCGTGGTCAATTCGTGGAACGAGATACACCCGGGCCACTGCCACCTTCGGCGGTTGTCCGAACGCGTCAAAGGCGGCGTAAGGGCGGCTGGAGGCACCCCGGCGGAGTTCAACACCATATCGCTGTGCGACGGTCTCGCAAACGGTCACGAGGGCATGAAGTATATCCTTCCGAGCCGTGAGCTGATCGCTGACGCCGTCGAGCTCAGCATACGTGCCCATTGTTTCGATGCCATGGTGATGGTGGCGTCCTGCGACAAGATCCTGCCGGCCTACCTGATGGCTGCGGCTCGGCTCGACATCCCGACGATACTCGTCACCGGTGGCCCGATGGTACCTCCATACTGGCCGCGGGAAAAGATGAGGATGGGTATCACCAACATGCCGGAACGCGGCGAGCGGACAGCGGCGGGAGAGTTCGACCAGGAAGACATCGAGGAGATGACCTACTGCTACTTCCGATGTCCGGGCGCGTGCTGGGGTATGGGCACTGCAAACACGATGGCGTGCATGACCGAAGCCGTTGGGATGGCGCTGCCGGGCGATGCCACCGTTCCCTCCGTCCATTCCGAGAAGGACCGGCTCGCATACGAGGCGGGCAAACAGATCATGGCGCTTCTTGAAGCAGGCATCACGGCGAGCGCGATCATCACTCCCGAGTCGATACACAACATGCTTACCGTGGATATGGCTATAGGTGGCTCGCTCAACACGGTGCTGCACATACCGGCGATTGCCGAAGAGGCAGGGGTCGAGATTGAACTCGCCCAGTTCGACGAGACCGCCCGCAACACGCCGTACCTTTGCGCTGTCGAACCGTCGGGACCTTACTTCGTCACCGAGCTCGGCGAGGCCGGTGGCATTCCTGTTGTCATGAAGAAGCTCGACTCGCTCCTCAACGCCGACGCGATGACTGTCACCGGCAAGACCGTCGGCGAGAACCTTGCCGACGTGCGTCCATACGAGAACGAAGTCATCAGGGACATGTCCAACCCCGTGCGGCCGTATGGCGGGGTGGCCGTCCTGCGCGGCAACCTCACTCCTGAAGGCGCTGTTATCAAGCAGGTCGGGGTTGACGAGTCGATGCGCAAATTCGAAGGTCCCGCCAAAGTGTTTGAGCGTGAGGAGGACGCTATTGAGGCCGTCAAGGACGGCCGCATCGAACAGGGAGACGCGATCGTCGTGCGTTACGAAGGGAAACGGGGCGGCCCGGGGATGCGCGAGATGGCGTTCCTGAGGTTCTTCATGCAGATGTCGGGGCTCGAAGACAACACGTACCTCATCACGGACGGCCGCTTCTCGGGATACACCTCCGGTCCGTGCATCGGATACCTGCTCCCGGAAGCTGCTGCCGGCGGCCCCATCGCGGTTGTCAGAGACGGCGACAGGATCAGCGTTGATATCGACGACCGGAAGCTGGACTTGCTCGTGTCGGACGACGAGCTCGCAGCCCGGCTAAAAGCGTGGAACCCGCCCGAGCCAAAGGTTACCAAGGGGTGCCTTGCGAGATACGCGGCGACGGTTGCCGCTTCCCGCTAGAACGTTTTGTCGCTGTCCACGAGAATCGTTACGGGCCCGTCGTTGACAAGCTCGACCTTCATTCTTGCCTGGAACTCGCCGGTTGCCACAGTGAGGCCCGCGCGCCGTAACTCGTCGCAGAACAAGTTGTAGAGCTGAGTGGCTTTCTCGGGCCGTGCAGCATGCGTAAACGAGGGACGTTTACCTTTTCTGCAATCGCCGTAGAGAGTGAACTGTGATACGGCGAGCACCTCACCGCCGACCTCAAGCACCGACAGGTTCATCTTGCCGGCGTCGTCCTCGAAGATACGCAGGCCGCTCACTTTGCCCGCCAGGTACGTTGTCGCCGTCCTGGTATCCTCTTCACCCACTGCGACAAGTACGACGATCCCCGGTCCTATCTCGCCCACAACCCGTTCCTCGACGCTGACCTGCGCTCGAGACACCCGTTGAACTACTGCCCGCATCTGCACCCCGCTTCCCTATGTCGACTCGGAACCATTGGTCCGCACCCTCGATCCATCCACCAGTGTAGCAAGACATGCCGCCCGACGCAAACCCCGGATAGCTCGCCCCTGTGGGAGGAGCAGAAGACCAGTCATGATTGCCCGGTTGACGACATGCACTCCGTGTGGTAGGATCCACTCAGTGCAATTCCAGGGTGGAACGCCACAATGCCGGGAATTTTCGGGAGGAGGGAAAACTCATGAGCCGCAGACTTGTTCTTGTCTTGGTCGCCTCTTGTGTGACGTTGACAGTCTTTCTCGCGGAGAGATTTGCTACCGCGGCAGTGGGCGACGTCAACGGTGACGGTTCAGTCAACGCACTTGACGTGCAGCTCACCATCAATGCTGCGTTGGGCAACGATATCGGCGGACCGGACGCCGACATAAACGCAGACGGGACGATCAACGCGCTCGACGTCCAACTCTGCATAAACGCGGCGCTGGGGATTACAGGCGGCGGGAACGGCGAGGGAGAAGAAGTCACCGGTTATTGGGTGGAAGCAACCCCTGCGGCACCGTGGGCCGGCCGCCATGGACACGCCGCGACCGTGCACAACGGGGCGATGTATGTGCTCGCCGGTGCCGGTGAAACGTACTACACGTACTACAACGATGTCTGGTCCTCAACGGATGGCGTCACGTGGACCGAACGGACCGCTAACGCGGAATGGCCCGCGCGGCATCGTCCTGGCTGCGCCAGCTTCAATGGCAAGCTGTGGGTGATGGGCGGGTACAGCAGGGACCTCTCTCGGCCCCTCTCGGACGTCTGGTGCTCTAGCGACGGGGCTGCCTGGGAAAAGATCAACGGCGCAATGCCCTGGGGCGACCGCAAGGGCTTTTCGGTTGTCGTCTTCCAGGGCAAAATGTGGATCGTCGACGGCAACCAGAAGGACGTATGGAACTCGGAAGACGGCGAGAACTGGACCGAGGTCACCGACGAGCCCGCGTGGGGCGCTGGAAGCGGCCGAGGCGGCCTGAGCTGCGTCGTTCGCGACGACCGGTTGTGGGTCATCGGCGGCAACAGCGAGATCAGCGACGCCTGGTGGTCGGAAGACGGACTTAACTGGACGGAAGCTACGCACGATGCACCATGGCCGGGCCGATATTCCCATGCGTCAGCAGTCTATCACGACCTTATCTTCCTGTTTGGCGGATGTGGACGGGGTGAGACCCTCGATGATGCATGGTACTCTTTTGACGCCATCCGCTGGTGGCGGATGGATGGCTACTCCCCTTGGGGCAGACGCCAATCCCACCAGGCGCTCGTATTTGACGATCGCATATGGGTGCTCGGCGGCATAGATGTCGTGACGGGCACGAGGTATAACGATGTTTGGCACTACGAAGGCCTGCTCGAGTGTGAACCGGCGATGTCGAACCGTGCGCCGACGCTTACGCTGTGCGCCGATCCGCCCACCGGGCCGGCGCCTCACACGGTATTCTTCGAGGCGGATGCGCAAGACCGGAACTGCGATCCGTTGACCTACCTTTGGGACACTGGAAATGGTGTCCCGGAGGTCGGCCCTGAGAACATCATGATGACCTTCGACCAGAACGGCACGTACACTGTTTCTGTCACAGTGTCCGACGGCGAATTCGAAACAACGGACACCGCCACAGTCATAGTGATGGACGTGCCGACCGAAACGCGCGTCGTGGATACAGCCGGCGGCAGCCTCAGCCTCGGCCAGTGCGAGGTGACCGTTCCTCCAGACACGGCACCGGAAGCACTCGAATTCGGCATCACGGAATTCCCCTCGATGGCCTCATCGGCGGAACGGCGGCTGGATGGAAGTCTGTATGCCCCGTTCGGCCCGTCCTATCGTATTGATACGCCGCTCCAGTCCGACACGCCGTTTGCCGTCACCCTCGAGTACGATCCTGCGGATCTCCCGCCGGGCTTCTCGGGCGATCATCTTGGTGCGCTGCTCCGCGTAGTCACCAAGACCGATCCTGATCCCGTCACCGGAAGGCCGCCTCAATTGGTGGTGGACTACGTTGTCCTGCCGGTGTCTGCCTCGACCGAAGACAACCGGGTGGACTTCGATATGTTCCTGGGCGGGACAGTACAACTTGTGGCGCTACAGGAACCGCTGGACGTGGTCGAGGATAATCCCGGCGCGAAAGCGGACGGGCTCAATTACACTATTGTATACAATGGGAATCCCACAAAGCTAACGAAAGCCATCTACTCGGCGACGGTCGGTGAGGCGATTCTGGCGGCCTACGCCTACCTGGTTGACCTCAAGGGCTTTCCGGGACCGGTAGGCGAAGTGAACGTCATTGTGAAGGCTCTGGCCAACGCCAACGGGTCTGTGCCTGTGGACAATCCGTTGATTCTCAACCTGGATACGGGTTTGGACGCCGACACGATTCGGACCGTTCTGCCTCACGAGTTCTTTCACGTCATCCAGGGCCACTGCAACAATACGATCTCGGCCCTGTTCTACTTCAACGAAGACGCCTGGTTCGATGAGGGTACGGCGGAGTGGGCATCAGACCAGATCTACGACCTGTATCCGGATTCGTACACCGCGCCGGACGACGACCGTTTTCGCGAACCGTTGAACCACCCTTTCGTCAACGGCAAGAGCGAGTACCAGACGGTAGGATTCTGGAAATGGGTGGAGACGAAGTACGCCGACACCGTGCGGAGCGCGCTGCTGAATCAGCAATTCCTGACACGCGTGCCATCCGCATCCGGCGAGCTCCTTCAACTGCCCGGCCTGTACACGCGGCAGTTCACCTTCCTCAATGTCTTGCCTGATCCGGACTTCCTCGAGTTCTGCGGTGCAGCGCTGTTCTGGAAGAACTTTGACACGAACGAGACGCTCGAGGGAGACCTCTGGCATTCGGACAACCTAGGTGCCCCCCGGAACCTGCCGGGCGATTTCGATTTTCAGATTCCGGAGAGGGTCTACGCAGGTAACGGCGACAGCGAGGACAACGCCCAACTGGTAACCTACAAGCTATCGCAATCCTTAACAGCGGATGTCAAGATCGTGGGGAATCCACCCGAGTCCGCGGTGGAGTGGCAGCCGCTTAACGGCAAACTGCACATTAAGTGGGCCCAGACCAGCAACGGACAGTCGTATGACGCCATGGTTATCGCACGAAAGGGCAGCAGCGATTATGGCGTGAAGCGTGTCCGCGATCTGTCCCAGGCGCACGAGGATACAACCGTGCCATGGCTGAGCGACCCCGACTACCAGGTCATCGTCATACTCGTCGATCCGCGATGGAACGTGGCGCCGACCAGCGCCGAGAGCTCGGAGTCGTTCAAAGTGTGGGTTGAAGGCTGCGGCCCCGCTCCGGGGACCATCATCGACGTCAGCACGATCGAGGAACTCGAGAACGCCTGCCGCACAGCGGCTCCCGGCAACACCATCCGGCTGGCCGAGGGTAGCTACACCTTGCGGTCCGGCGATTGGACTATCCCCGGGTTTAGCGAAACGCATGCCGGGCTGTTGGTGAAGGGGGTCACCCTGATGGGCGCCGGACCGGATAAAACTTCCATTCACATCCCGGGGGGTCAGTACAGCGACGCCGTGGAGATTATGACGTATGGCAACGCAGAGATACGCAATCTTTCCATATGCCTGAACAACTCCTTCGCGATTGTCTCCCACGGCTCAGGGCTTCGGTTATGCAACGTAGCGCTCAACGACTTCGCCCCCGACCCTTCAGACGTTATCAGCCACTGGCCCTTAGTCACAGGGCTTACTCAAATCGAGATCAGAGACTGTGTCCTGGTCAGTACGACTTCTAACAGCACATGCCTCTACATTGGCTTTTCGAACACTCTTGCCGGCCCCGGCGCAGGCAGCACCGTGTGCACCATCAAGGACACGGTCATTACCGGCTGGGAGATAGGTGTCGAGTGGAACACGGGCCCAACCGAGGATTTCGGCTTGACCACGGTCATCGCCGACTGTGAGTACATTGCGGGGAACGAAGAATACAATGTGGTGCAACACGTATGTCATTCCACCGAGCCTCATGTGTATTACTGCGATCAGGTTGAGCACTGCCCGGAGCCCGATTCAGAATAGATAGGCTGGCATGAAACCGGATCAAACCCATATTCCGCCTCCCTCAGGATGAGGATCCTCTGATCACAGGTGGAGACTCCGGGTTGTCGCTTCAGGTTTCGACCTTGACCGCGGTGTTGATCGCCAGCTATACGTCGATGGTATTGAGTAATCCGTTCTCTTCAAGATCGCAATCATAAACGGTCCCAATACCAAGCGCCTCGTTTGCCTTCAGAACCCGTGGCAAATGCACTAGAGAGTCTTGACAGAGCCGAGGAGCAGAAAAACGTTGACGCGGCACGTCGAGTTTAGACCGCGCGCTCGAATCTCTGGCTGTCACACTGGCGTCGCGCGCTGAAAACCTTGTGCGCACGGACCCTCGATGAACTGCGATACGTTCACGACAAGGAGGTACGATGATGAAACGCACTGACACGATTCTCCTGGCAGTTCTTGTTATCTGCCTGTCGGCCGGCGCATCGGCCGCGCCGACGCTCAAATGGACGTATAAGGCGAAGTCGACGCTCTACGCGCCGCCCCTTGTCGCCGACGTCCATCCCGAGCCGGGTTGTGAGACTATCATCAGCGACGCCGACGTGCGGGTGCTCCGCTGCATCGACGCACGCGGAACGCAGATTTGGGAGTACAAAGGCGGTTGGACCAGGCGCTTGACGAGCAGCGCAGCGCTCAGCACAACGGCCCGTCCGGGGCGCTCGACGCTGTTGATCGGCGGCAGCGACGGCATGCTGGTCTGTCTGGACGCTGCCACAGGCACCCGGCTCTGGGAGGAACGCGTCGGCACCATCGAGTGGGGTGCGGCGATCTGGGCCGACATCGACGGCGACGGTCGCGATGAGGCTATCGCCGGCACGGGAACCAACGGCGTCTGTGCTTTCAACGCCGACGGGACAAAACGGTGGACGTACCGGCGCCACCAGGGCGAACGCAACCTCGTTATCCGGTGTCCCATTGCCACAGCCGACGTCGATGCTGATGGTAAGGACGAGATCTTCGGCGCGGAACATTGGGGAACGTTCTGTTTGAACGGCGACGGCACCTTGCGATGGAACCAGCTCACGGGCGACGATTTCGTCAGCACCGTGACCGTTGCCGACGCGGATCATAACGGTGCGCCGGAACTCTACGCATGCTCGCACGACGATGACGCGACGTTCTGTTTCGACGCACGCACCGGCGCGGTCAAATGGAAGGCGGCGATGCTCGGTCCGGCCGACGTCTATCCGAGTTCGTCCATCGCCGTAGGCGACATCGACCGAGATGGCTACGACGAGATCATCGTGGCCGACGCCTTGGGCTCCGTGTACCGATTCACCCACGCGGGCGAGCTTGTCTGGATATTCGAGACAGAGAAGCGCACGTACGCCGCGCCGTCCCTCGGCGATGTCGACGGGGACGGCGAGATAGAAGTCATCGTAACCTGCGGCGACCATTACCTCTACTGCATCGACGCCGACGGCCGTCTCGAATGGCGATACGCGGCCGACCTGCGCCTCATGTACCCTGCCACCATCGCCGACGTCGATAACGACGGCAAGACCGACATACTGTTCTGCGGCAGCGACAAGACGTTGCGATGCCTGACTCTCGACGGGCGCCACCGGCCCGGGCTGCTTCCGTGGCCGTCGCGCCGGTTTGACGCGGCCCAGTCCGGCTCGAGTTTCGGAAAGCGCGTTCCGACCGCGCGAACGGTTGTGGAATCCCGATCATTGCTGGCGGACGGAGGTTTCGAGCAGGGCAAAGTTACAGCCGATGCGAAGGAGTATCCAAAAGACGGCGCGCTTCTCGATCAACGCGCACGTCAGCCACGCGGGTGGAACGCGCTCAGCACAGACGCTAGGTCGTTTGCACTCGACACGACCGTCGCGCATTCCGGAGACGCTTCCGTGAAGACTGTCGCAGGTGAGACGCCGTTCGTTTTTGTTTCGGACCCCATCGCTGTGGATCGCGACCTGGAATCGGTGCGAGCCAGCATTTATGCCAAAGGCGGTACGCCGAAAGCGCGGCTCCAATGGGTTGGCCTGAGTGGGTTGCTTCGGGAGGACCCGTTCGAGCAGACCGGCGAAAGCGAAGGCTGGATGCGGTTCGAAACCAGCGAGAGGACTCCACCGCGCGAGGCGCGTTCATTGTACCTGGTCTGTGAAACAGCCCCGGGCCAGACGACATGGTGGGACGCGGCCGAAGTCGAAGGCAGGTTCGCGCACGATCGGGTGCTGCGTGCGTTGGTGAATCAGGTGGGCTATGACGTCGGCGCCCCGAAACGTTTCACTGCCCGGAGCACGTTTCGTGCGCAATCGGCAACGTTCGAG
>Ga0114922_10005613_pt1 | contig 11558 bp, 26 predicted proteins | sample AartaG_FD_100975 | JGI IMG/M metagenome (GOLD analysis project Ga0114922, IMG submission 100975) | Deep subsurface microbial communities from Aarhus Bay to uncover new lineages of life (NeLLi) - Aarhus_00045 metaG | ecosystem: Environmental > Aquatic > Marine > Oceanic > Sediment | place...
GTGTCGAGTTGTGCCCAAACTGCTTGAACCACGAGGATTTGCCTTTGCACCTGTTGGGGGAACTATGATGGAGACCATGCTTCGTGAGACGTATCACTATCGGGTGGGGGATATAGATAGTAGCAGACCTCTCTGTGGGGCTAGTATAGATATAGATGGGGCTAGGGACTACCTTATTTTCGATGGCTACTTCGTTGGGCTAGCTAGCTCTTATGGTCCTGGAGTAGACATTGGTCTGGTGGGGAGAGAAGTAGTGCTTTGTCCTCAGTGTTACCACCACGAAGAAGTTGCTTTATGGCTTTTAGGATTAGTATGAACGATACAGTACATAAGTACAGGTTCTTCTTCGGACCTCGAAGGAATGGACAAACTATAGGCTATGCTTGGTGTGGGGAGGAAACTACGTTCTATCGGCCCCTCACAGCTTTAGACCTGCTTCTGGAGCCCAACTGTGAGGCTTGTTTAGATGAGCACGCTTTGGGCCTGTTAGGAGATGCGGAGTGATCAAGCATCGTCATAAATACTTTCTGAGAGAAGGGGACTGTAGTCAGGTTTACTCTAAGGCTTGGTGCGATGTTGAGACTGTCATAGTGAGTGAAGGGGACGATAAAGTAGTATTAGACTGGGAAGAGCCAATTGCTTGGACTTTGAAATCTACCACTTGCGAAGACTGTCTAGACGCTATAGGTTTAGGTATGTTAGACGAGACCTACTATGACTGACATACACAAGTTCAAGTGCTTCAATGGCGATCTCTATGATGGGAAGCGTATGGAGATGTGGTGTGGTGTCACGCTGGACACTACAGAGCACGATCACTACACCAGGGACATGGACGGCGGAACCTGTGAGGAGTGCCTAGCTGAGAGAGCGCTCTACATGCTTGCGAGGGTGCCGTGACTGTTCACCTCATCAATGAGACTCGCGACGAGACCTATTGTGGTATATCAGCGAAGTTCTTTCTGGACAAGGAAAACACCACCATGTGTGGTAATGTCAAATACCTACGTGGTCCAGTCACTGAGACTCATACAGACTTCTACACCAACGTAGCTACTCATGCTGCAGAGTTTGCGGACTGTGACGACTGTATGGAAGAGTATGGCCTCATTCTACTGGAGCGGCTATGACCGACCCGCCCCTACAGCTCATACATTTGCACACAACCAAAATGACGATGACTCTGACGAGTGATAAGCCCGAACGCTGGGATCGTGTCCAGTATACCTGCTGCGGCCTAAGTGTGATGGACCCTACAGTGTGGAATGTTATTCACTCTCACCTCCTCAATAAGGTGACTTGCGAAGAGTGTTTGAGTGTTTATGCTTTAGAGAAGTTAGCGGAAGTGCCATGATGGTTCATTCTCCAAGAGTAGGTTGGTGGTATACCAACAAGAAGCTTCAAAGGAAGGGCGGCCTTACCAGTTGCTCCCAGAGGATGTATACCTCGCGCCGGATGTCCAGGGACTGGAGCAAGGTGACCTGCAAAAAGTGCAAAGCGGAGCATGCCCTCCAGCTGCTAGGGAGCTTGCCATGATCCATTATCTCAAACAGAAGTATAAGAACGTAAAGGGCAGTATCTCCTTCCTCGCCTGGTGCGGGGAGGACGATGACGTGCCTCAGAGGGACCTTAGCAATCCTATCCCTCGTAAGTTCACCTACAACATCAGCAACGTGAACTGTGAGGACTGCAAGGAAGCAGCGGCCTTAGAGGAGCTGAGCAAGATTCCATGAGCGTAACCCACTACCAGTTTGGTGTATCCTATATAGAGGACGAAGAAGGCTGGAGGGTGCAGACTGGTTGTGATGAGGTCCTTTACAATGACAACGGAATGTCTGATGACTGGACTTCTGAACATTTGAGCGAAGTTGACTGCCCGAAGTGCAGAGAAGTATATTCTTTAGAGATTTTGGCCGAGGTGCCTTGACAATGAACCAAAAGGACTTACAGTATTATTATGCAGATTAAAACACCCAGAGGAGAGGCTATCAATTCCCTCCTCAAGTCTATCGTGAATATCGAGCATGCTATGGCGGTGGACGCTGATAGCTGGGACTACACTGACATTAGTGACGCCCGCGATGCACGCGATACCATTCGTAACCTTCTCCACACCTTCGAGGCGGAATCCGATGATGACAATAGCTAAGATCGTTATTCTTGTTGGACTAGGCTTCTTTGCAGGCCAGACCTACCGTCCAGCCTCAGCTGAGGCCGGTGTAGTGGACCGAGTGGTTGAGGAGCTTCACGGAATCGCTGAGGCGGTAGACCGTGTGGGAGCCAGACTGGTTTGTCCCGAGTGAGCCCCACCTACTGGTCTAGGTCGCAGGAACCCTTCCCTGAGGAGGATGTTAAGTACTACGCCAGGCTGGTCTCCAAAATAAGAACTGGTCTCCGCGTTATCCATACTCAAACAGGTATGGAGGAACTCACTGAGGAAGAGTACACGGAGTTCCTTATAAAGGAGTGGACTGGCTCACCTCGTGAGGGTGTGTGGACTATGATTGAGCATTTGTTAAAATGACACGTTTTTGGCCCAATGACATCTATCGCATTGCCTTCGGGGGAGGGCACATAGACATAGGCGTTTCAAAGGACTGGGTGCTCTGCATCAAGGTTCAGGGCACAGGAGAAGACAACTCGGTTAACATGTTCCACCAACTGTCCGAAGCAGACGCGCTGGAGTGTTGGATCGAGTTGCACAAGCTATTCAAGGGAAGTGAAGATGAGTCCTGAACTCCAAGCCTTCCTTTTGTTCTTTGTCATCATGGGACTCTTTGCTTTAGTGCTGGGGTCTGTTAAATGAAGCCCTTTGACATGTTAGTAGGTTCTGCCTTCATCCTGCAGGTGTACAACCTGTACGCGCTAGGCCAGGGACACATCCATTACGGGGTAATGGTTTGTATTTATGGACTCTTCGCTATCTCTGAGGCCTGGGTAGCAATAGCGGACAACAGGAAGTCGTACTGGCTTTTTGTGGCCTTATCCACGTTCGGCGCGATTCAAGGAGTAATAGGATATGTCAGAGAGTAAAACATACACACTAGATCAACTTTCAACAATGCTTAACTGGCACAAGGCCGCCATCAAGGTCATCCTTCGAAAGATGGACGTTGACCCTGATCTTCCTATTGAGGAAGAAGATGCTGAAGCCTTGGCCGAGAAACTAAGAAAACCCTGGCCCGTAGGTAAGTAACATGGATATTCTATTCTATTTTCTAGTCCTGGCAGCAGGGTATGTTTTGGGTCTTGGAAGTCGCTTGGTCGTCAAGCAGACCCTGTCCGATTATGTGGATGCGCGAATGAAGGACCTCAACTCTGTTACATCCTCCTATACCAACAAGGTTCAGATTCAATGTGACAAAATGGTTGAGGATGCCCAGGAGAAGGCTATCAACATCTACAAGGAAGCCCTAACAGAGGCAGCCGAGGTGGTTTTCCGCTCTGAGCCTAAAGGCTTGAACTAGCGGACCAAATGCGATATAGTGTAATATCGTGAAACTTTTTAGACAACGTGTGTGTTGTTTCGGCAGGAGACCCTTGTGTGTGTGGGGTTTCCTGCCACTTTTAATTGTGAGCATGCTCTTTCTAGCGACATCCATACCTGGTTGTAACAAAAACAAGAAGTATCTTCTTGATGGTGGCCACATGATCAAGAACGACCACGAGGTCTACTGGGAGGCTAAACACTTCCCTATTGTGGTGTTCGTGGATGAGAACATGCCTGGCCACGCTATCCTAGGTGTGTATGAAGCAGTAGAGGCTTGGAACGTTGCAGTTGGTGCTAGGGTGTTCGATCTTGTACCAATCAACTTCTTGGAGAGACTCCCCCAGGGCTGTGGCTGGATCGCAGCTGTATACAAGGACATAAGCAACGACGGAAAGTGGAGAGGGGTTCAGAAAGAGGGGACCTCTAAGTTGTGCGTAGGCGAGGTTGCTATCCGACCCGGCACCCCTTGGGTGTACTCAGGAAAGCTGTATACACATGAGCTAGGACACGGGTTGGGCCTCGCGCACGACCACGGGGACAAGCGCTCTATAATGCACCCAACAGTGTTCTCAGATTACCCTCAGTACGTCATGCCAGATGATGTGGCCTCTGTCAAGCAAATGATGACAGCCAACTTCAACCCCATGGAGTACACCCTCAAGTCAAGGCTTGAGAAAGCCCTTCTGGGTCTGAATTAGGTGTTACCCCGGTTGACATATGCCCACTAAGACTTACAGTATGAGTATGCCGCAGGTAGAACCATTTATTATTACTGGCAATAGTGCTATACTAAATGGTATGGAACAGCATCAAGAGAATATGCTAGTTCTGCAAGAAATGCTTTCGGTGCTAAGAGAAAGACAATCGGCGTGGGACTTGACCGCTAAAGAGAAAGAACGGTCGAAAAAAGGGATTGAAGCACTAGAGGCAGCAGCTGCAGCTCTATCAATCCAAATATACGCCTAAGGGACGATATATGCCTAGACTTGTAGCCGTGTTCGATATTGATGGAACACTAGCGAACCACAATCATCGTGCGGCCATCCTCCAGAAGAGGTGTGACGTATGCTTGCATGAGCCGGTGCCTATCGGGCATCATGTGCCGTGTCCAACGTGCGGAAGCACAGACTCCACACCAACCCAGGAATCCTGGGATGCCTTCCTCGATTCTGACCTGATGGCCCACGACCCTGTCATTCAACAAGGAGTGGAAGTCCTAGAGCGGCTACGAGCCCTCGGAGCAGAGATTCACTTCATCACTGGCCGCCAGCGAACCCATTCTGGCGAGGTGACTGAGAACTGGTTGTTGTTCAACTGCAAGCGCAATGTTGAAACAGAGCACCTTATGATGAGGGAGACTGAAGATTTTGACCTCCCGGCCTCTAAGTACAAAGAGAAGGCCGTTGGTAGGTTGAAGGAAAAGATTGGTGAGGAAGGAGTCTTCTTCTTCTTTGAGGATGACCCCCACGTCTTTTCTATGTATGACAAACACGGTATCGTGATTCGCTGTCCCCAGGGGCTCCAGCACTTCATGCCACCTGGTTCTAGGTTTGCGGAGCAAAACAGGAGCATCTAGATGCCCCGTCAGCGACGAGTTGGACTACGGCCACTGGCGCAGCCTGCCATAGGCACCTACTGGAGGGCTACCAAGCCTTATGGACACGAGAATGGCGCTCCTACTTTCGTTGCTGTTATCAACACTGAGAGGAAGTACGCGCGCATGGGCATGCAGGAGTGCTTTGTTTGTTTTATTCCCGCAGTGTGCTATGCGACCAAGGAAGTCGTCCCTGCCATAAACATTCCTCAAGACACTTTTATGCGTTGCTTTAGAAAAGTGGATGACGAGGAACTAGGCCACGACCTAGGCTTGGAGATTCTGGCGCACTATGGATGACAAGTGGGAAGAAGGTTCATACTGGGTCGGAAAAGGCGAAGTATACGTCCTCTTGGAGTGTGTAGTAAATACTACTGTGTTCTATCACTACCTCACCGAACCAGGCCTCACACTAACTACTTCACGCCCTGCGTTCGAATTATTCTATAGAAGACTTGAACCTGAAGAAGAAGGACTTATATTGCTTTCTCGGATGGACAAATAACACTTATTTGCTCTGGTATTATTGAGTTTCATACGTTACACTATGTTACACCCAACTTTCGGAGACACGACACACTATGACTTTGGCACGCACGTTTAAACTCTCTTCTTCCTTCCTAGAAGAGTTCGAAGGACAGCAGCCAGAGTGGGGACCCGTAGGCTACATAACCTATAAGCGTACCTACTCTCGCCTCAACGAGGATGGAACCTCAGAAGAGTTTTGGCAAACGTGCCGTAGAGTGGTAGAGGGGTGTTTCAATGTGCAGAAGCGCCATTGTTATCGTCTCGGCCTTGAGTGGGACAATGTAAAGTCTCAGAACTCGGCACAAGAAATGTTTCGCCGCATGTGGGAGTTCAAATGGCTTCCACCTGGGCGCGGTCTTTGGATGATGGGAACCCCCTACATTGAGCGTGTGGGTGGTGCAGCACTTAACAACTGCGGCTTCGTTTCCACAGCGGGCATCGCTATTGACCTTGCAGACCCTTTCTGCTGGTTGATGGACATGCTGATGTTGGGGGTGGGAGTTGGCTTCGATACAAAAGGCGCTGGGCTGGTTAAAGTCCACGAGCCCAAGCAAGGCGACGATCAGTTTCTGGTCGAGGATAGTAGAGAGGGGTGGGTATCCCTTTTACGCCGCATTATCACTGCTTATAATAATCGTGGGAGCCTACCAGCAGGGATTGATTACAGTGCCGTTCGCCCAGCCGGTTCTGCTATTCTCGGCTTTGGTGGCACTGCTAGCGGGCACGGTCCTCTGGATGAACTCATAACGTCCGTCCAAGAGATCCTAGACCCTCTTATAGGCCAAGAGATTACAACCTCCGCGATTGTAGACATCTGCAACCTCGTTGGTCGCTGTGTCGTCGCAGGCAACGTTCGTCGCTCCGCTGAGATTGCTTTCGGTGATCCAGAAGATGAAGAGTTTATGAACCTGAAGAACCCTGACACGGCAGGAGAAGCTTTGTTCTCCCACCGCTGGGCCTCCAACAACTCCATCTTCGCTGAAGTGGGCATGGATTACACCAAGGTCGCTGCGCTGACCGCCAAGAACGGTGAGCCAGGCTACGAGTGGCTTGCTAACGCGCAGGACTATGGGCGCATGGGAAGAGACCCAGACTTCAAGGATCGTAGAGCTAAGGGCGGAAACCCCTGCCTTGAACAGACTTTGGAAGACCGAGAGCTATGTTGCCTCGTTGAAACCTTCCCAGGACGACATGAGGACTATGATGACTACAACAAGACTCTCAAGTACGCATACCTATATGCAAAGTCTGTCACTATTATCCCCACACACGATATGCGTACTAACGCCGTACTCCTACGTAACAGGCGAATCGGTGCATCTATGTCCGGTATCGTACAAGCTATCCAGCGTCACGGTCGTCGCGAGTTCTTTGACTGGTGCGACGAAGGCTACGCCTATCTGAGAGAGTTAGATAAGACCTACAGTGACTGGTTGTGCGTGCGAGAGTCCATCAAGATCACCTCCACCAAGCCCAGCGGCTCTGTGTCCCTCCTTCCGGGCGTAACCCCTGGAATCCACTACCCTCACTCCGAATACTACATTCGCCGCATCCGATTCCAAGACAACCACAATCTGGTCAAGAAGTTGAAGAAGAACGGCTACAAGGTAGAGAAGGACAAGTACAGCCCCAATACGGTGGTTGTGGAGTTCCCCATCAAGGAAGAGTTCTTCGATAGGTCCAAGACGGACGTATCTATGTGGGAGCAGCTTGAGATGGCTGCCCAAGTCCAGCAATACTGGGCGGATAATCAAGTGAGCGTGACTGTGACCTTCAAGCCCTCAGAGGCAGGGGACATCAAGCATGCATTAGAGCTTTATGAGACTAGGCTGAAGGGCGTGTCCTTTTTGCCACTCACAGAGCACGGCTACGAGCAGGCTCCCTATGAGGAGATTACTCAGAAGCAATATGAGAAGATGGCGGCCAAAGTGACCCCAATCAACCATAATGGAGATATTGAGCACGCAATCACCGATCGTTTCTGCGATGGTGACGTTTGTCAGATAGATCCGGTTTCCTCCACCTAAATAATATGCTATCATATACATAGCTTTCCACCCTGAGGTAATACTTTATGTCCGATTACAAAGACTCCAATGCTGGCACAGTGCCACCAATGAAAGACGCAGGTCAGTACACCCCGCAGCCGCTTGCAGGCACGGGCACAACCGAGGATTCTAACTCTCGTGCCTTTTCGAAAGACCGCATGCATGTGCTTTCTGTTGGTCTAGTGCCTATCCGCGTTCTGTTCGGAGACACCCCTGGTGGCGGTACTGATGTAGGTGCTACAGAAGGTGTGGTTTTGGCCGCAGCTTCTTTCTTCACGTTCCGTTCTAGTCTGAAGGCTTCTTACGTTTACGTGGAAGCAGCAGACGGTGCAGCTGTTTATGAAGCAGCTGTCTGGCAGCGCGAGAAGTAATTTCATAAACATTTATACAAACAAAACGCACAAGGTGGGTTTATACCCCTTGACCAGTAATACAATCATCCTTACAGTGGTATAAGCAAGGGGACAGTGTATGGCGAGACCACTAGATTACGTACTAAGTGAAATTCTTCGTGTAGCAGAAGATGCTGGGAAAGACCCACGCCTTCTAACTCGCAAACAGTTTCTCCCACATACGGACTGCAGTAAGCACGACCTAGAGAAGTATGGCGGATATGGCAAGCTAAGAGCCGATGCCGCGCATGCGGGCGGAGTCGCCCCCTACAAAGACGCCCCTGAAGCAAGAGGCGTAGATCTTCGTAACAGCTATGTACGAGGTCTAGAGAGGAAAGTCGCAACAGCAGACTACCTCTCCGAGAAAATCCTTCGTGGATTTAGCGAGATCTTTGAGAACAACCCCATTACAATCCCAGCCGGGAAAGTAAAACTCAAGAAGACTAAGTACAAGAAGCGAATGCTTACTCTTCTTTGGTCCGATCTACACTTCGGCGTAGACGTAGACCCTAGAGAGATTCTTAAGTCTGAGTTCAACTGGACCATCGCTAGCCGACGTATGGCTAAGTTGGTTCAACAGGCTGTGCAGTGGAAGCCAGAACACCGGGAAGAAACGACTCTTCAGATTGTCCTTAATGGCGATATCCTTCACGGAATCATCCATTTAAGTGAAGCCAACATTAAAGAAGTTACAGAGCAGATCTGGGGCGCTACTGCGATCCTTGCTAAGGCTATTGGCTACCTTTCTCAAGATTTTGGTCGCATTGACGTTCTTTGCCTTCCTGGGAATCATGATCGGGTTACCTACCGCACTGGTGAAAGGGCTATCGTTCAGCGCTGGAATTCTCACTCGCATCAGGTCTACCTGGCGCTGAAGTGCTGGTTCCGCGAAACAAAGCATGTCAACTTTGACATACCCATGGCGGGCCTTGGAACCTACGACGCCCCCGGTGGTCATCTCATCTTCGCCTCTCACGGCGACACCGAACCCTCCACGAGCAATGTCGGTAAGTCCTTCAACGTGTCTAAGACCACAGAGGCTTTACTAAAGATGAATGCTGGTGAGGTATTCGACCGAAAGGCCAGCGTGGTCTTGTTCGGTCATTGGCATCAGCCAAGTCAGTTCATGCTTCCAGACGGCACAGTTTGTATCGTCAATGGAAGCCTAATCGGGTCAGAGTCCTTTGCACAGAACGGTATTGGCTTCTTCAACAGTATGCCCGCTCAAATCATGTTTGAGTCCGTTCCTGACTATCCCGTGGGTGATTTCCGAATCGTCCAGCTAAGGGATGCAGACAACGACGAGAACCTGGACAAGATTATCCATATAGACGGTATCGAGCGCGGCGGTCTAATCGACTTCTAGGGGACACCATCACTGTAGTAATCGGAATCATTTGTGAGGACGGCAAGATTGTCGTCGGAAGCGACGGAGCTATTAGCTTCGGGGACGGCTACCGTCGTCTTATGTCCGAGGGCAAGTGGTGGAACATGGGTTGCCTAATGATAGGTGAATCCGGTTCTGACTTCGCCCTATCCCGCATCCGCCAGAAGACCGTCAAGCACGACCCCTGGACTGACTTGAGAGACCCCTACACTTTTAGTGAGTTGGTGTGCGAGGTCCAGACAGAGGTCAAGGGTCAGGATGGTATTGATGACATTGATGCTGAGCTTCTCCACGTCTCTGGAGACAAAGACTGCAAGCCTATCATCCATGTGATTGGTGGAGACGGAGGCATTTCAGGCCCCTACCCCTACCAGGCCATCGGCCACGGAGCCACCCCAGCTATCATCTGCCTGGACACTAGGCTGGACCCGAAGTACTGGAAGAAGAAGCGCAACGTGTCTAACATGACCGAAGTTATGATGGAAGCCCTGGAGAGGTCTGCTCAGTACGCAGATAGCGTGGCAAAGCCTTTCTTCATCAAAGTTTTCGATCCATCAGCAGAATTCGTCGAGCTGTGAAATACTGCGGCAAATGTAAAGAGTGGAAAGAGCGCTCTGAGTTCTACAAACAAAAAGGCAAGCCAGGCGGATTACAAGCCATGTGCAAGCCTTGCCGGAAGGTCTACAGAGCTAAGTACTACCAAGCCAATAAAGATAAACACCTAGCCTGGTCTAAGGCTGACTACGAGAAGAACAAGGAACGTAGGAAAGCTGACGTGAGAGCCTGGACGAGGCGCAACCCAGATTATGTTGCTAGGTGGCAGAAAGCCAACCCAGGCAAGGTAAGGGCTATATGGATGCGGAGGCACGCAGCTAAGCTCCAAAGAACGCCTATCTGGTCAGAGACTGCAGCTATTGCTTTGTTCTATGAGAGTTGTCCACAGGGGCACGAAGTAGATCATATCATCCCCCTGAGGGGAAAAGTAGTCTCAGGATTGCATGTCCTGGCTAACCTTCAATATTTGACGATACACGATAATCGTACAAAAAAGAACAAATACTGTGCGGAAACACTTGACAGGCTCATACTTTAGCCTTAGAGTATTATATATGGAAGTATGAGGCCGTGCGGTCTCTAACCAACTAGAGGGACAAATGACAGAAAAGAATAAAGAACGCACGTCGATCACGATTGATCCAGATTTACTGGCCCGTGCGCGTGAGTATTGTAAGGCCGCTTCAGTGAAGCAAGGCCGCAAAGTTAGTTTTTCCGAGGTAGTCAGTGGTTCTCTCCAGAGAATGCTGGACCTCCTGGACGCAGAGTAAGAATATGTCTCTATACGAAACATACTTAGAAGAGCTGGAAAACGGCACCGATGTCTCTAGTGAAGCACTAGAGGCTGCTGCGGATTCCCTCGCCTTCACCACGTCCTTGCACAACGTCTTCCGTGAAAACGGCTACGACCTCCCGGAGAACCCAGACATGTCATCTCTAGAAGCAGTTCTAGATATGATGATGGGCGAACTTGCAGCAGCCAGTATCTTCTTGTCGGAAGACTCGTTTATGCAGGTGCCTCATATGCTCCGCACAATTGCAAAGGCCTTTGAGACCACGGCAGGCAGTGATGAAGTCCCCACCGTGATCGTCAATGGCTATAATAGACTCGCTGATAGGATTCAGGCCACACGAGTCCAACAGCAGCAGATGAAGGATTTGGTAACAGCACAGAACACCAAATAAAACATACTTCAACCGCTGCTGGGAAAGCCTGCCTCCTGTGTCCTCCGTGTCATACGCATCCTCCTTTCTTTCCTTCCTGGCAGCGGTTTTCTAATTCTATTCCTTATTCGGGCTTCGTCTAACGGTAGGACGGTGGTTTCTGGTACCATCAATTGGGGTTCGAGTCCCTAAGCCCGATCCATTGGGGGATCGTCTAACGGCAGGACGCGAGCCTTTGGCACTCGCTATCGAGGTTCGAATCCTCGTCCCCCAGCCATTGACAAGTAACCATACGTGACCATAGTAAATAATACCGGGGTATAGCACAGCCTGGCAGTGCGCTCGCTTTGGGAGCGAGAGGTCGCAAGTTCGAATCTTGCTACCCCGACCATGTTAAACA
>Ga0114922_10005614_pt1 | contig 11558 bp, 15 predicted proteins | sample AartaG_FD_100975 | JGI IMG/M metagenome (GOLD analysis project Ga0114922, IMG submission 100975) | Deep subsurface microbial communities from Aarhus Bay to uncover new lineages of life (NeLLi) - Aarhus_00045 metaG | ecosystem: Environmental > Aquatic > Marine > Oceanic > Sediment | place...
CTCGGTTTACACTTTTCAAGAATGCGGGCCTTCGCCGCGCCGCAGCGGCTACGGCCGCGCAGGCGGGCGCCAAGAGATAAATTGTTTTGTTCGTACTTTTTGGTGTCAGGTGTACTTTTTGGTGTCGGGTTTCAGGTGTCAGGTACAAGAAACACTGAAACCTGACACCCCAAACCTGGAGTGATGAAAAGAAGTGTAAACTACTTTATGGCGAAAATGAAGGATGCCAGGATTTCCAATGACACTCAAACAAAAAATAGAAGATGCCTTGAGGGGAGTCATCGACCCTGGCACCAATCTTGACATCATGCGTATGAAACTGGTCAGGGATCTTTCGATCAACCGGGATGGGGGGGTCAGCTTGACATTTCGCCCTTCTTCTCCGGTCTGTCCCTTGGCTTTCAAGCTGGCCTATGACATTAAAAAGGCCGTTCAACGGACACAAGGCGTTAAGGAGGTCGAAGTCAAGGTTTCGGGATACAATAGGGCCGATGAACTCATGGAAGTATTGAAACAGGCAGGGAATCAATAAAGGGAGGTTTCATTATGCCTATCTATGAATACCGATGCTTGGACTGTGGCCACACCTTCGAAAGGTTGCAGTCCCTTCAAGAAAGACCGGTTGCCGACTGTCCAGAATGTGGAAAGCCGGTCGAAAAGGTAATGAGCGCGTCTGTGGGTTACATCATGAAGGGAGCCAACAATCCGGGTGGTGGCCGCTGGGCACAAGACGGGGGTGCGTGCTGCGGACAATCCTCACCCTGTGAGGACCCCAAACGCTGTTGCACGAAATAAGAATTAAGGGGCTTCGCCCTTCCAACAGTCCCTGTGAATGGCATAAATACGTTGCTACAAAAACAGCTGGTAATTCCAATAACTTGTAGAATTTCCCAGTAACTTCTCAAAAACCTCGGGTAGGCGAGGCCTTAAGCGCCCTGTTTTCGGGCGACGTAAAGTCGCCCCTACGATGGTTGTCTGGACAGACAGGCCGTAGGGGCGGGTTTATCCCGCCCGCTGTCCGAGGCGAGAAAGGCCGCCGTAGGAGAAATTTCGGACGACTGAAGCGGCGCACCCGAAGTTATTGAGAAATTACATTTCCCAAACGTTAGGAGGTATAACCAACAATGAAGATAGCTGTTACGTCTACCGGAGATGAATTGATTTCAGACATGGACCCCCGCTTTGGAAGGGCCAAATACTTCATTATCGTAGACCCGGCAACACTGGAGTACGAGGTTGCAGAAAACAAGCAGAATCTTAATTTGCCACAAGGGGCGGGTATCCAGGCGGCAAAGACCATTGTAGATCAAAAGGCTGATGTATTGATCTCTGGCAACTGTGGCCCGAAGGCCTTTCAGGTTTTGAATGCTGCAGGTATCAATGTCGTGACAGGCGCCAAAGGGCGTGTTATAGACGCAGTCACTCAGTATAAGAGCGGGCAGTTGCAGGTGGTAAAGGGGCCCAATGTGGAGGGGCATTGGGTTTGAACTATTACGATAATCTCTTTGGGGTTCGCGATCATTCTGCTATGAAAAAAAACTAAGAATTAATCAACGAATAATTCAGGAATTGCGAATTGAGGAATCCCTAAATCCCTAAATCATAATAATAGAGGAGGTTTTTTTATGAGTCATTCCGAAAAGCGTAAATCTAGTGGTTCCCAACAGGACCCGGGTACGGCTGCACAAGACCAGGCAATCCAGGAATCCCTATCTCTAATCAAGCACAAGTTTCTTGTCATGAGCGGCAAAGGAGGGGTGGGTAAAACAAGCGTTGCTGTCAACCTGGCGGTGGCCCTTTCAAAAAAGGGGGCCAAAGTCGGTCTGATGGATGTCGATCTTCACGGCCCTGACATTCCGAGAATGCTAGGACTGAAGGGACTTCTTGACATCAGCGCAGATAGTCGAATGATACCCAAACCTTATTCAGAAAACCTGAAAGTAGTCTCCATCGAATCCTTGACTCAGGATACGGACGACGCCGTCATCTGGCGGGGACCCTTAAAGATGCATGTCATCCGCCAGTTCATCTCGGATGTGCACTGGGGACGACTCGATTACCTGATTCTCGATTCACCCCCCGGAACGGGAGATGAACCGCTTTCTGTGGCGCAAACGATCCCTGGTGCCAAGGCGATTATCGTGACCACGCCTCAGGAGATCTCTTTGGCCGACATCAGGAAATCAATCAATTTTTGCAGAACCGTCAAAATGCCAACCTTTGGATTGATAGAAAACATGAGCAGCTTTGTATGTCCCCACTGCGGCAAGCCTATGGACCTGTTTGGCACCGGAGGCGGGTTTAGAACTGCCCTGGCAATGAATGTCCCCTTCCTGGGTCGAATCCCCTTTGATCCCAAGATGGTGGAGTGCGCTGACGCGGGGGAATCCTACCTGGAAAAATATCCGGACACAGAGGTCACGCAAGCCTACAACCAAATTGTCGCAACAATCATGGAAGCGGACCAGACAAAAACACCTGGAACTGAATCGATCCATAGGGAAGAAAAAGATGAAAAGGAGAAAACAGTTATGAAAATTGCGATCCCTGTGGCCGAAGGACGGCTGACAGCCCATTTCGGCCATGCTGCGGAATTTGCCATTGTCCACGTGGAAAACCAGGAAATAAGAAGGAAGGAACTATTGACCCCACCCACCCACGAGCCGGGAGTGCTCCCGCGATGGCTCCATGAACTCGGAGTTGAGGTGATCCTCGCGGGGGGCATGGGCCAGCGGGCCCTGAGCCTTTTTGGAGAAAACAGCATCAGGGTCGTCACTGGTGCCCCCGGCTTTACCCCTGAGGAACTGGTCCAGCAATACCTCACCAATACGCTGGTCGCGGGAGAAAACGTGTGTGACCACTAAAGGACAGGAATGGGTGTAAGGAGGATAGTCACGTACCCTGATACGGTTCTACGTGAGCGGGCTGCGCCCATCACTAATATCGACGGAAAAATCCAGCAGCTCATCGATGATATGGCCGACACCATGTACCACGCACAAAACGCCATTGGGCTGGCAAGCAACCAGGTGGGAGAACCGTGTCGCATCATCATGTTCGACACCTCAGCCAAGGACGCCCCGAATGATCTTATTGTGCTCATTAACCCAGAAATCATTGAGGCCGACGGGGTAATCGTCAATGAAGAGGGGTGCCTGAGCGTTATTGACTACAGGGCCGACGTTAAACGCTCTGAACGTGTTGCCGTCAAGGGTATAGATAGAGAGGGAAATCCGATCACTCTCAAAAAGGAAGGGCTTGCTGCCATCGTATTACAGCACGAGATTGATCACCTGAACGGCACTCTATTTATTGACCATATTAGCAAGCTCAGGCGAGAGCTTTACAAAAGAAGGTTGAAAAAAAAGTTGTTAAAGGAGAGGGACTCCTCGTCACAGAGACTGTAAGGGCTATCACGAAAACACGATTCGTGATTAATTCTCTTCCTGTTCAATTCCGGTTTGTTCCGCTCAAGATGTATGAGATTCCACCGGCACCAGAAGGAAGGTATCGCCTTCTTGCTTGACGCAAAGCCCAAACATGCGAATCGTGGTGGTAAGAGGTCTGCCGAAGAAGAAATCCATCGCATTCGGGTCCACCTTGAGCTTTTCTGTTAAAAGGGGCCTCATGTAGTGGTCGTACTGTAAAAGGGCAAGAATATTTTCCACTGCCTTGTCGGAATCCGGTCCCCGCAGCCCACTTACGGCTGATTCTAAGGTCTCATAAGCGCACCTTTGTTCATGGGCGCTTATGATCTCAAGAATGCCATCATCTCGCTTGATAAGATCCCTTCGTTGAAGACACGGTCTTTCCATGACTTCCTTAAATCCTCGCAGGTCCCAGCATTTCAATGCCCGGCACTCAAGTGGTCTGTGGTCATAAATCCTGCACGCGCCCTGATCATCATCGTAGAACATGCATGACCAGGCTTCACCCTGCCCTTTAATCTTGATAACTTCCTGTTCCAGCATCAACAGAGTGTCATCAATATTGCGGACGACTTCACCCTTTCTCAAGGTATAAACATCGGACCTTTTCAGAATTCCCTTCGTAAACAGGATAGCGTCCTCCTCATGTAAGGTGGGCCCCCCTTTCATACAACAGGTCCCACAGCGAATACAGTGGGTGCGCGGAGCCTCTTCCCTCTCAGGTATGATATGATTGGCCTGGACCATGCTATATGATTTTGGGGGGAGTTTATCACAACGCCCAAATCAAGAAACCCCGTCATCAAGGAGACGGGGTTCTTGACTGGGGTTTCAGCTAACCTGCCACGTCATGCAGCTTCAACGTTTACCGCCTGGGGGCCCTTTTGTCCCTGCTCGACTTCAAAGCGAACTCGCTGGCCTTCGTATAAAGTCTTGAAGCCACTACCGGTAATTGAGCTATAGTGGACAAAGACGTCCTGACCTTCGTCGGTGCTGATGAAACCATAGCCCTTTTTCTCGTTAAACCACTTTACAATGCCTTCTGCCATGACCATATCCCTCCTTTCAAAATGTGATTTAGCTGGGATATGGGTCTGACAGAAAAAAAAAGCCAACAAGCCCTGCGGGCCCTGCTGGCATCTTCCTTTACTTCGCAAAACTCAAATCCCAAACCAATACTTAGCCTCACCCGAAGGTGTTGGGCTCAAAAAACGTAACTTCTCAATAACCTGGGACTTTCCCCCTCACCCTGCCCTCTCCCCCACGGGGGAGAGGGCAGGGTGAGGGGGTATCAACAAATACCCCGACTCTTTGAGAAGTTACCAAAAAACAATGAAACTGTTGCACATTACAACTTTCTTTTTCCTATCACCTTATGGGTTCTCATGTCAAGCAAATCTATCACTTTTTTACCATAACGTCAAAGCCACGCTTAACATAGTGTACGGAGTGCCACCACCCTTTCGACTTTTCATAGCAACCGAATGTGAACCTTTCTACTACGAGGGCCATCAAACTCACAGAAAAACACCCCCTGCCACGTCCCTAACTTCAAGCGGCCGCCCTCCACCGCAATGATCTCTGAGGTCCCGATAATGCTCGACTTGATGTGGGCTGGCGAATTCCCCTCAAGGTGGCGATATGCTTCCTTCCAGGGAACAATTTTGTTCAAAACCATCAGGATGTCCGATTTGACGCTGGGGTCAGCACTCTCATTGATGGTAATAGCCGCCGTGGTATGCGGAACAAAGAGCGCGCAAACCCCATCATCGACCCCTTCTGATCGGATTGCCTCTTCGATATCCCTGGTAATGTCTATGAATTCGGTCTTAGAGCCGGTCTTAACCGTAAGGGTCTTCTTCACGGTCTCTCCAATGCAAAAAAAAGAGGCTTTACACCATAGTAAAGCCTCTTTTTCGGACGTCCGAACTGTCTCATAAAATCAAAATTCGTGCCTTAGACACATCCGGTCGGTTTGGGAAGACCGGCCATCTTGCATGCGCCCTTGCCTGGGCCAGACGGGAACAGCTCATAGATGTGCTTCAACTTGTAACCGGTAACCTTTGAAAAGATCCTGACCATCGGTGCGATCCCGTTCTTCTCATAATAATCCCGCAAGAAATCCACGCACTTCCTATGCTCATCGTTTAGTTCATCAATCCCCTCAGTCGACTTCACATATCCGACCCACTCCTCACACCAATTCCCATAGTCATCAATGAAACCGTCCTCATCCACAGTAAATGTTTTCCCTCCATACTCAACACTTGGCATGCCAACACCCTCCTTTCTCTATTAATGTTAATTATATTATCTGGTTATGCCTGATCCTATTAGCAACCCGTAATATAAGGTGCTCATATATGAAAAAACCCCATTTGTCAACACGAAAAAGCATAAATTCGTATCCGACCCAGCTTCGGCGCAGCTTTTATGAGGTAGCGGGTTGTCAAAGATCGTAAAGGGTTTCATCACGGTGTGGTGCAGCCCGTTTGACCCTCCGTCCCTTTTTCTCCCCGATTACGAAAGGTTCCTCCTGTTCAAGCAGGTCCCCCATCTCAGCCTCAACCTGTTCCGGGTCCTCGCCTGCCTCCATGCGTTTGAGGGCTTCTTCCATGCCCGGCCCAAGACCAATACCTGCTACATCTGAGAGCTTGCGCATCAAACTGACAGCCTGACGCGGATCATCCTCGTTGATTGTGTCGGCCTCGCGGGCCATCAAATTCATGGCCTTTTCCATCTTGGCCTCATCTATGGGCAGATCATCCGGATTGCCCCCCTCCTTTGCCCCCGTGAGTCTGGCAAAAGTGGACATCTGCCTTTTCAGCTTTTTTTCTTTGCACCTGGGGCAGAGAGGCCGTTTGGTGGTGTTCACGGAGCGCGAGAAGAAGTTGAATATAGTATTACACTCCTCGCAATAAAACTCATAAATAGGCATGGTCTGCTCTCCAATCCCTAAATTCAGGAAACCACCCACAGGGCCCGGCCAGAGATTTTGTTCAGCACATATCTCGAGACGCTTCCCATAAAGAAGGCCTTGCCGGCGCCACGCCTGCCAATGACTACTGTACCGTAGTTTCCCTTCCTGGCCTGATCCAGAATCGCTTTGCCGATGTCCATGGCCCGTTTGATCACCTTGAGTTCTACTTGATTGTCTTGGAGGCCTGCTTCCTCAAATCTGTGCTGGGCGTGGGCATAAAAATGGTCAATGCATCGCTTGGCACCTTGAGCGATTACCTGCCTGACATCACTTTCCTTTTCATCAAAATTGATGACGCAGTAATCTCTGAGCGTTGGCATTACATGAAACAAGGCAACCTTGATCTTCTCGTTTCCTCCAAGCATAAAGCAAAGGTGATCCACAGCGCGAAGTGAGGCTTCAGAACCGTCCACGGTCAGCATTACCTTTATAGACGTGACATCTCCGTCCACTACCCACACGGGGATCACTCTGGAATGCTCCACCAGCTTGGCAGTCGTGCTCCCCATAAAGGCCTGCTGGATCCGCGAAAGCCCCCTTCGTCCCACAAGAATAGCATCATAGAGGCCCTGCTGGGCACAGTCCAAAATATCCTTACAAATCCCCATCACCTTTTGTTGGGTGGCAGTCTCAATGCGCTGCTCGGCGATCCCCATGCCGACCATCCGGGTTTTGTGCTTTTCCAGGACATCCCGGGCAAATTCAGTATTTTTTCGGATGACCCTTTTTAGCTCGGCCCTGACCTTAAGATCGGTTTCAGCCTCATCCAAAAGAAACTGCGAGATGGTCGGCTGCACATAGAAGAGCATATAGGTAAGGTCTTGTACAACCGAAGACATTCTGACAGCATATGTGACCGCATGGATTGAATGGATCGAACCATCAACAACCAACAAGATCTTCTTATTCATAGTCTATCCTCTTTTCTCTTATTCGCGGGAATGACGATTCGGTGTAAGTGCCTGTCATTTTACCCGAACTTATTGAGAAGTTACAAGAAGTATTCGTAACCCCAAAAAGATTATCTGAAAAAGCACATAAGCGCCTCAATGTTGCCGGACTGCCCCTGCAACGTCATTTGTAAGTTTTGAGCTACATATAGTGCTTGACATAATCAAAACATACGATATATGGTGTCACTAAATGACGTTGTAAAGCTATTCACCATTATGATATATGAGGAAACTCAAAGCCACAAAGGCCGGGACTCCCTATGAAGACCGCCTTTCTTTATTCCGAAAAATATTTTGCATATGACTACGGGGCGAGTCATCCCCTTAAGATTGAACGGTTGCGTCTCACCTATGACCTTTGCATAGCGTACGACCTTTTTAGCCTTCCTGATACAGGCCTGATTGAAACCAGACCTGCATCCGAATCCGAGCTCCTCCGTTTTCATACACCCGAATATATTAAAGTCTTGAAGAGGGCCGGTTGGGGCCAGATCAGCGGGGATTTTTCATACGGCCTCGGGCCAGGGGACAACCCTGTCTTTCCGGGGCTGTGGGAGTGGTCCCAGCTTCATACGGGCGCATCCCTTCAGTGTGCTGAACTGGTCTCCGGCGGCAAGGCCCGGATTGCCTTTAACATCGCAGGCGGCCTCCACCATGCTGGCGCCAGACAGGCATCGGGCTTTTGCTATGTCAACGACCCCGTCCTGGCAATCTACCACTTTGTTGACAGGGGAAAGCGCGTCCTCTATCTGGACATAGATGCCCACCACGGCGACGGGGTCCAATGGGCATTCTATGAAGATCCCAGGGTGTTGACGGTCTCGTTTCATCAGGATGGGCGTACCCTGTTTCCCGGCACCGGTGGGCTCAGCGAGATAGGTCGTGGAAAGGGTTTGGGTTATGCCGTGAACATACCCATGCTCCCCGGGACAGATGACCAAGTATTCTGGGAAGGTTTTAAGTCGGTCGTCCCCGTGCTCATGGAACTGTTCAACCCGGATGTGGTGGTCTCTCAGCTTGGAGTAGACACATTCCTGGATGATCCGCTGGCCGCACTCGAACTCACCACCAACGGATTCTGCAGGGCCATCGCCTACCTGACCGAGCAAGGACTCCCCTGGGTGGCCCTGGGAGGCGGTGGCTACAACCCTTCCAATGTGGCGCGTGCGTGGACATTAGCGTGGGCCATCATGAACGAAGTGGATCTGCCTGATGACCTTCCCGAGTCTATGGTGAAACCTCTGTCTGCTCGGGGCGTTCGTGGTCAAGAACTCCGAGACCCTGAACATGAAAGTCCCTGGCAGGAGAAATGCCGCCGCCACATGCAAGAATGCCTGGAGTACCTGGAGACAAAGGTCTTTACGAAAATCAAAGAGGAGGATGTCGTCTAGAAAATGCGCATCTGTGTAATTGACGGCCAGGGTGGAGGTATAGGAAGCGCCATCATCAAAAAACTCAGGGAAGCCTTTGACGAATCAGTGGAGATTATTGCCCTCGGGACAAACGCCATTGCCACAGCCCAAATGCTCAAGGCGAGGGCAAACCGGGGGGCTTCCGGAGAAAATGCCATTGTCCGTATGGTTTCGCAGACCGATCTTATTGTGGCTCCCATAGGGATCGTGATGGCTCATGCTATGATGGGCGAGGTCACACCAAGGATTGCCGAGGCCGTGGCCGCATGCCTGGCCAAAAAGTTCCTCATCCCACTCACCCAGGAAAGAGTGGAAATTGTCGGGATGCCGCCCACTCCACTCCCCCCACTCATCGAAACTTTAATCGAAAAACACTTAAAGGAGCTGATATCTGAAGATGTGTGAAGCCAATGCCTACATAATCCGCGATGGTGAGGAAGAACTTGTGATGGAGGCAGTAGACAAGGTTGAACCGGAAAATGACGGGCTCCGGCTGGTGAATATCTTTGGCGACCAGAAGTTCATGCGCGCCCGTATCCACGCCCTCTTCCTTGTCAATCACAAAATTCTCCTAGAAGAATAGACGCTTCGGGATTTCTATCCGCCAACAGCTTGAAATCCCTACGACTTTGGTCAAGTGGTCGAGTGGGAAGATGGTCAAATGGTTAACGACTCGACTACTCGACGACTCAACTACTCGACGAATGATGAAGCTCAAGCTCGCCAAAACGGCAGGTTTCTGCATGGGAGTCCGCAGAGCGGTCGAGATCGTGCTGGATGCTGCCAACAGGCAACAGGACCCCATTTATACCTATGGCCCTCTCATCCACAATCCCCAGGTGCTGGAGATTCTGGCAGAAAAAGGCGTAACTGTCCTGGATGATATCTCTGGCGCCAAACCCGGAAGCGTTGTCATACGAGCCCATGGGGTGCCACCCCAGGCCAAGCAGGCCCTTGTTGATGCAGGATTTACCATAATCGACGCGACCTGTCCCAGGGTCATCAAGGTCCAGACCATTATCAGCAAGTATGCCAGGCAGGGTTGTGCCGTCATCATCGTGGGCGACAAGGATCACCCAGAGGTTGTAGGCCTCCTTGGATATGCCGAAGGCATGGGCTACGTCATCAGCCACCCGGAGGATCTTGACAAACTCCCATCTCTCGAACGTGCCATTGTAGTGGCCCAGACCACCCAGGACGGTCACCTCTTTGATAGTATTACCCGTACTATCGCTACGCGCTTTCCTCACTTCAAGGTATTCAACACTATCTGTGATTCAACACTCAAACGCCAGGCTGAGGTCAGGGAGATGGCCAAGAACGTGGATGCGGTGGTGGTGGTGGGCGGCCGCAACAGCGGCAATACCCAACGGTTGGCGCAGGTGGTTCAGCAAGAACAAGTTCCGGCCTTCCATATCGAGAGTGAGGCACAACTCGACTGCAAGGCCATCGAACCGTTACGTTCCATAGGGATTACAGCCGGGGCTTCTACCCCCAATTGGGTCATCAAAAAAGTCTACAGGACCCTCGAGGCCCTTCCCTATCAGGCAAGGGGGCGACGGCGTCTTACGGTCTTCAGGATACAGCGCTGGTTGCTTTTGAGCAATCTCTATCTTGCAGTGGGCGCCGGGTGTCTGAGTTACACGTGTGCGCTGCTATCGGGAATCAGGCCGGGCTTTGCATCGGCCTTGATGGCTACGTGTTATGTCCTCTCCATGCACATATTGAACAATTTCATCGGAAGGGAGGCGGTCCGTTATAATGATCCGGACCGGGCCAGCTTCTATGACCACAATCGCCCGATCCTTTTGACTCTGGCCATAGTTTCGGGTGCGGTAGGGCTCTTTATGGCATTTGCCCTGGGATCTGTGCCGTTTCTTGTGCTTTGTATCATTAGTCTCCTGGGTTTGTTTTACAAGGTCAAGATCATCCCGGGGCTATTCAGGATAGGGGGAAAAAAGATCCAGCGGATTAGTGATGTGCCGGGCTCGAAGACCGTGCTGATCGCCCTTGCATGGGGCATTGTGACAGGGGGCCTCCCTCACCTTTCAGTCTCTTTACAAATTACGACTACGATGATTTTCGTCTCCTTATGGGCATCCGTCATAGCATTTGTCCGAACTGCTTTCTTTGACATTCTTGATATGCAGGGAGACCGGATCGTGGGGCAGGAAAGCCTACCCATTGTACTGGGTGAAAAAAAGACCGTTCGTATACTCAAACAGCTTCTGGTGATCTTTCTGGCAGCGCTCATTTTTGCGCCTATGATGCATCTTACCACCACCCTGGCCTATGGCATGATCCTTTCCGTATTCTATATAGCCGCAGTCCTTATGGCCTTTGAACAACACTGGGTTGTCCCTGGTTTCAGGTTTGAGTTTTTAGTGGAAACCCTTTTTGTCTTCACAGCAATGGTTTCTGGTTTGTGGCAGCTTCTTGTTTGAGCTATCGAACTTCGGGGCTTCGCCCCAATACTCCATCACTCCCTGTGAATGGCACAAATAGGTTGCTACAGAAAGCTTGCAATTTCAATGAGTTGTAGAATTTCCGAGTAACTTCTCAATAACTTCGGGTAGGCGAGGCCTTATGCGCCCTGTTTTCGGGCGACGTAAAGTCGCCCCTACGATGGTTGTCTGGGCAGACAGGCCGTAGGGGCGGGTTTATCCCGCCCGCTGTCCGAGGCGTGGGAGGCGCCGTAGGAGAAATTTCGGACGACTGAAGCGGCGCACCCAAACTTTTTGAGAAGTTACATTTCCGAGACGTCAAGATTGATGGTCTCGTAAAA
>Ga0114922_10005615_pt1 | contig 11558 bp, 12 predicted proteins | sample AartaG_FD_100975 | JGI IMG/M metagenome (GOLD analysis project Ga0114922, IMG submission 100975) | Deep subsurface microbial communities from Aarhus Bay to uncover new lineages of life (NeLLi) - Aarhus_00045 metaG | ecosystem: Environmental > Aquatic > Marine > Oceanic > Sediment | place...
CCTTTTAATTTCAAGGGAGTTGTTTGTGTTAGGTTTTAAGCCAAGCGATTTGATCTTGTTTAGAATTAACACTAAATTCTCTTTAGAAAGAGCAGATTCGTAACCTTCGATATGGGCGTGAATTGAATGAGGAAGACCTAAAGACTCTACGAATTTAGTGAGATTTTCGTAAACATCCATAGGAGTAAAGTTAAATAACCTTCCCTTTTCGGTTAGGCTTTTTCTAACCTTTTTCCAATTCCAATATTCCGCTTCGAAGGGGTTATAGGCTTTGAAGCCAAATCCTTTAACTTTATCTAAGAGATCTGACAAAAAAACGGCACCTTCTTCAACCTTTCCCCGCTGAAATTCGAGTTCTAAAGCCCATAAATTACTGGTGTTCAATAAAAATGCTTTATCTAGCACTGGCAATCGTTTAAAATCAAATATCGTCTGTTTTGAGAGGGACGGGAAAACATTAGCTTCGAGAATAAATGTATATCCGTTCGAAATATAACTTTTAGCAATGTTTTCTAAAGTTAAACCTTTCCATATATCTTGGAACTCTTTATTTTCAGATCCCAACAATCGCGCCCAGTTAACTTGCTGGGAAGCTATGTGAGTGTGCGTATCCACTGCCGACGGAACAACCGTTTTTCCTTTAGCGTCGATTTCTTTAAGATCGTTTTTGTTAGTAAACTTTTCCACTATTTTTCCGTTTTCAATTAAAATATCTTTTATTTCTCCTTCAATATTGTTTATCGGGTCAAAAACAAAACCATTTTTCACAAGGAGCTTAGCCATCTTATTCGATACCTCTGATTTTTTGGATAATTTCTTCAAATTTCAGTATTGGCTCGCGCGTCGCTTCCACGCTTACTACTATGTTTTTATAAACGAGTTCATCATTTAATATTTCTGTTAATTGGTTTGACCATATTGACACGGGCATCGTTATGGTTCCTTCAGGTACATTATCGTCTTTTTCAATTTTTACTATAATATTCCTTTGATTATTCGATATTTTTAAATGTAAGCTTGAAACTAAATTGAGTTTGTCAAAATCTTTTGGATTAATAAATGATATCGCTAAGTTTTCTTCTAAGGATTGTTTGTTTCCAAAACTATGTTCTTTTACTTGATCGTTGTCAATTTTTCTCATAGTATTTAATAGGAAATCCATATTATTTCGCGCCTCCATTTAATTTTTCAATCAATTGGTTCAGTAGTTCTTCGTCCGAAGGAATGTTATTAGGTGGATTTAAAATTTTTTTTAATTCAACGGGTACTTGATCTATACGATAAGCGAGTCCACTACTTTCAATTCCCGTTATTGCTGTTGGTAATACTATATCTGCTATGCGTGAAGTTGCTGAATTATGGTTATCTATGAGTATAAGTGGTTTTTTTGCTAATTTGGAGCTTAAAGAATGTGGTAAATGTGAGATAGGATCGGTTCCGACGATAATAGAACAATCGAAGTTTTCTTTATTAATTTTTGAAATGATTGTGTCTTCTGACTTAACTAATTTTTTACTTTCAAATTGTAATTTACCGCTTACTCCGTATGAGGAAAGCGCTACATGATCGAACCCTGCCATGTTAAAGTGCCCTCCCAATAAAAGCAGCGATATTCGACCTTTTACCTGCCTTGTATTTATCAATTGTAACAAGTCTAGTAATTCCTCCATAAGATCGTAATCAGCGTGAGGTTGTATTACGCCCTGTCCAAGAATAATTACGCCGTTTTCTGCACCAGTTAGGTGGAGCAGCAAACGCTTAAGATCGTTTTTATCTACTCCGGCAACACCTCCAGATGGGATGCTATCGGCACTACAACATTCTTCTTTTAACATCTGAATTAATTCAATATCTTTATCTGGTTCAATAATTAATGCTAGATCTCGCACGCCCATTACATTGAAAGAAGCGGTTTTTACAGGATCTATAATTACTAGCGTCTTTATTTCTCTGCCAGTCATGCGAAATTTACCTCTGGAAAAAAGAACTTTATTTAGAAGGCGAGGAATCGTTTCAGCTGGATTTGCCCCCCATAAAATAATCAAGTCTACTTTGTTAATAATTTCTGTAATCGTTGTCAAATTTATTCCTTGCGCTTTTGCTTTATTTAAAATCTTTCCTTGACAAATTGAAGCGTTTGAATCGATAAATCCGTTTATTTCTCTTGCTAAATCCATTCCAGCTCTTTGAGCCTCACAGGTTACGTTTGAAAACCCATAAAGCAATGGAGCGGAAGAATTTTTGATGATTTCGACAGTTTTTGCTAACGCTTCTTCCCATGATGTATTAATCAATTCGTCGTTTTTTCGAATCATCGGACTTGTAATTCTATTCTGAGCGCTAACTTGATCAAATCTTTCCTTTCCTTTTAAACAGGCTCCAATAACCTCATCAATAAATAGACCATCGCTCTTAACTATTATGTCATCACACAATAATGAGCAACCAGAACAAGGGTATCTTTTCATAATTAAATCCTTAATAATTTTTTATAAATATAAATCGTTATACATATTCAATTTTAATTGCTTCGCGAGGACAGTAAGTTTCACATACGCGACATTCTCTTTCTCGGCCCTCCGAGTCCAACCTTCGACAATGTTCAAGGTTTAATAATTCACACTTTCCTCCTATCACTTGAAAGAGTTGGTGTTTCTCAGGGGGATATTCTGGAGCTTTACCGCTTAAACTAGGGGGACAATATCTTGCGTTTACAGGACATATGGTCACACAAATTCCACACCCATCGCAAAGGTCTTCGTCTACATTTATTCTCAGTTCTTTTTGTTGCCCTTCTTCGGAACCAAGCATTTCCTTTAATTTATCGTATTGCTTTTTATATTTTGGTTTTAAAAGGGGAGGACAATCGTCTATTTTAGCTTTACCCTGCAATAAATCTAAACTGAAAGCCATGCAAGTGGGCTTCCCGCACTCTTTACAATTAGTTTTAGGCAAAAACTTGTACAATTCCATGAAATTTTGAACTGGTATGTTAATTCACCTTAGAATTATTAATAATATCGAGTCCTACGATTAATTAATATTTAAACTTATTAATTTCTTTAGATTATTGAATATAAAATAGTGCACTCTCGTACATAATTAATCATATATAATGTAAAGTATAAAAAATCAACAAGAGATAATTGCATAATGTTTGTTAAAATTCTTGATGATGAACAGATTGATAAAATTCACCAAAAATCGCTACATATTCTTGAAAATATTGGTGTGATCGTACCTCACGAAGAAGCGTTGGTGCGTTTTGCTACTTTTGGAGCAAATGTGGATAGCAAAAGAAGTTTGGTAAAAATACCTTCAGATTTAGTTATGGAGTTCATTTCAAAAGCGGGAAAGAAGTTCGCTATTTACGGGCGCGATCTTTCTAAAAAGGCAGAATTTGGCGTTGGAAAGCGCAATTACAATACTTCTGCTGGTCAAACCTTTTGGGTTGATAATATCGGCGATCAAAGAAGACACTCGACTCTCAACGATGTTAAAGAAGCTGTAAGATTTGCTGATGCCTTAGACCAAATAACGATTCCAGGTGCTATGTCAGATCCTCTTGAAATCCCCATAGAATGGAGGTGCTTGCAAGTTGCTTTTGAGATGGTATCTCATACAGATAAACCGATTTATTTTTGGTTTAATGATAGAAACTCAGCAAAACAACTTATCGATTTTCTTGTAACTCTTAGGGGAGATGAGAAAAACGCTCAAAAATACCCTTTATTTTATCCTTTATTTGAGCCTGTTAGTCCTTTAAGCTTTCCTTTTAACAGGATTGACCTACTTTTTGAAACCGCTCGACTTAACTTACCGGTACATATTGGACCGATGGCCCAGATGGGAGTTTCCGCACCCGCTACTATTGCAGGAACTTTAGCTCAGGAAAACGCGGAGATTTTAGCAGCTATTTGCATTACTCAGATTATCCGTGAAGGGATGCCTATTTGTTACGGTGGTATTTGTCACGCATTTGATATGAGAACAGCACAAATAATATTTGGCGGTCCAGAACAAGCCATTTTTAGCATAGCAACGAGCCAGATGGGGAAACACTACGGATTTCCAGTTTATATCAACGCCGGATTAACCGATTCTAAGAGACCAGATGCTCAAGCTGGTCTTGAATGTGGAATTACACTCTCGTTGGGAATAGCTTCTGGAGCGGATATTTTTGGCCATATGGGGATTTGTGGTATGGACCAAGGTGCTTCTCTGGATATTCTTGTTATGCAATCAGAAATCATCTCTTATGTAGAAAGCGCAAATAGAGTATTAAATTTCGACGAAGATGATTTTGCCATGGACATTATTGACGATGTTGGACCCAAGGGAACCTTTCTTAACAAACGCCACACGGTTAAAAATTTTAAGAAAGAATTATGGTTCCCAACGCTCTTAGATAGGAAAAATTACGGTAATTGGCTAAAGACTGGAGCTAATGGGATGGAAAAACGATGCCGAATACGTAAAGAAGAGATTCTTTCAAAGCATAAAACAGAACCTTTAGCTGATGATATTAAAACTGATCTTGAAAAAGTTATAGAAAATGTAAAAAAAAATCTTACAACTTAATCTTAAAAGATGATTTTTCATTATATAAATAAAAGAAAGGTGAATTATTTTGGATTCTAAAATTTTAAATGTCGTAGCAATATTCGCCCATCCAGACGATCTTTCTATTTTTTGCGCTGGTACTTTAGCGAGATGGGCAGAAGAAGGTCACAACGTGTACGCGTTATGTTGCACGAGCGGTGAAGTGGGAACGTTAAGACTCGATTTGACTAAAGAACAAGTTGCCGACACTCGCGAAAAGGAATTACGAGCAGCTAACGAAATAATTGGAGTAAAAGAAACGATTATCCTTGATTATCCTGATGCTGGATTTATAAACGGTCCAGAACTACGCGAAAAACTCGTTTTTTTCGTGAGGAAATTAAAGGCAGATCGCGTAGTAACCTTCGATCCTTGGGTATCTTACGAAGTTCACCCCGATCACGTAATTGTCGGAAGAATGGCGGCAGAGGCAGCGGCGTTTGCTGCTTTTCCTTTGCTTTATCCCGAACAAAGAAAAAAAGGCGTAGAACCTTACGCGTGTTCCGAAGTTTGGTTTATGGGGCTCCTAGGTCACAAACCTAACTATTTTGTTGATATAACATCGACATTAGAAAAAAAAATAGAAGCCGCTTTAAAGTTTGAAGCGACGCTCGAACTTTTAGCTCAGTTATTTGCCCCAAAAATCGACCCGGCGAATGTATCTACAGATGAACTGAGGAAACTCACTAAATACGCAAATAGACTTTATCGTTCGTTAGCAACCGCAATTGGGAGTAAAGTGGACTTGAAAGCAGCTGAAGCTTTCTTTGTTCAAAAGACCTTGCCCGGACATTTTGATAACTTCCAACAATTAACATCAGAAATGTTAGGAAATCCACCCGAAAAGCCTAAAATTTATTAAAATCGAAATTATTCTTTTTTCTTAAAATTTAGATTTTTATTCATCAAATTTTCTTAGTGAATAATCTTTATAAAAAAGCTTATAAATAGATTTTATTTAAAAAATTCTCTATTATTCGGAATTTTATTCTTATTCTCATTTCATTTATTAGTATAATTAAATATTAATAATATAATGATCCATAGATTAAAGGAAGCTAAAGAAGAACATTTATATAATTTGCAAGTAGAATTAAATCGAATCAAATCAAAATTAATTGAAATGGGTGCTCATAAGATAATTTTATTTGGCTCAGCCGCTCGGGAAGAATTAGGACTTATGAGTGATATTGATTTAATAGTGGTTATAGATTCAAATAAAGACTTTATTGAAAGATTATCTTTTTTTTATCAAAAAATCCAGCCCATAGATGCTGATCTTTTGATTTACACTCCACATGAGTTTATTCGAATGATGGAAAATAATTTATTCATACAACACATATTAAAACAAGGTAAAATAATTTTTGAGCGAACCAAATAAATATTATAAAGAAGCAAAAAGATGGATTGAACAAGCTAAAGAAGATTTAAGTAGTGCTAAAATCCTTTTTGATGCTAAACGGTATTATTTAGTATGTTTTCTCGCTCAACAAATTGCAGAAAAAGCTTTAAAATCTGTGATTTTTTTTAATAAAGAAGATTTAGTATTAGGTCATTCTGTTAGAAAATTAGTAGAATGGGCAAGTAAGTTTGATAAGAGATTTAAAGATCTTATTAATGAAATCTCTATTTTAGATAGTTATTACATTCCTACGAGATATCCTAATGGATTACCTGATGGGATTCCAGCAGAGATTTTCAATCGAGAGGCTGCAGAAAGTGCTTTTAAATTAGCAGAATCCACCATTAAAATTGTTACCGATTATCTTGATTTCTAAAATTTATTATTAGCACTATTTTATCTCATTAAATTTACTTAGTGAGGAATCTTTATATAAAAGTTTGGTAGAGAATAATTTAATTTGAAATTTAATAAAAAAAAAATAAAAAATTAAAAAAAGTGATACATGAATGAATGAAACAACCGAACAATTGTCTTATAAAGAACCCTCAATACTCAATACACTTTCTTACGGAGCAGGTGGTTTTTGGTATACATTAGCATTTGGAGTATTTGATGTATTTCTACTGTACTTTTACGAGACTGTCGTTGGATTAGATATAGTTTATATATTTTCGGCGATGGTTATCTTCACATTATGGGATGCAATAAATGATCCTTTAATTGGCTTTCTTACTGATCGAATAACGAAATATACAAGAAAGGTGGGAAAGCGATTCATTTGGATTGTAATTGGCATAATTCCCGCAAATTTTGTCCTTGCTCTCGTATATATGCCCCCCGCAGGAAGTGCTGCAACAGATCCTCTACCATTTTTTTTCTGGATAATATTTACAACTTGTTTATTCGATAGTCTTACAACGCTCTGTTTTGTTAATGTAGACGCACTTTTTCCTGACAAATTTCTGACTGAAAAATCTCGTAGAAAGGCTAGAGGTTGGGGAACCCCTCTTTCTATACTAGCTCTACCCGTTGCTAATATTGTACCTCCAATAATCCTTAATCTTTATGGGGGATTAGACGTTCAAGCAGCTTACATACCGATGGTATGGCTTATGGTTGCCACAATAGCACCGATCTCTTTACTATTCCTCCCAGGTATGCGCGAGAATAAAGAAATGATTGAGAGATACTACATAAGTAAAGAGAAACCTCAAAGTTTCATAAACGCATTAAAATCGAGCTTAAAACAGAAAAGCTTTATTTACTATATTATTTTGGCTTTCGGATTTCAAGTGGTAATCGGGTGTTTAACAGCTTCAATACCTTATGCTGTCGATTTTGTATTACCAGAATTACCATTTGGCGATTATGTTAACATGATAATATTGTTCGCGACATTTTTAAACGCTGCTGTTATTTCGGTTCCCATTTGGATATGGCTCGCGAAAAAAATCAAAAATAACAAGAAAATGGCGTTAATAGGGGGTTGTTGTTTGACTGTAGGAACGCTTTTAACAGCTTTTTATGTAAATATCTTTGATTCCATGATATATCAATCTATTTTAGGATTTACTATGGGCAACTTTTGGGCTTTAATGACAATTTATTTCTCAGATGTTATGGATGAGAGAATAATATTAACAAAAACTCCGAATAGGGGTGCAACAGTAGGCATTTCAAAGTTCTTTTCTCGATTATCTCGAGCTGCAATTTATGCTATATTTACACTTGTGCATATCCTCACTGGCTTCGACGAGAATAATATTATTCCTTCTGCGCAAATAGGCATTCGTTTACATATGAGCGTTATCCCTGCAATAATATTACTCATCTGTACTATAATATATTGGAAATATTATCCCATTACACCGGAAATATGGATGCAAAATAAGCAAAAGCTCAAAGAACTTGGATTCTAATAAAAAATAGTTTTAATTCTTCCTTTTTTTTTAAATTTTGTTATAATTTTGAGAGAATGAGTTTTAATCTTGCATATATTTTGTTAATAGCCTGACTGGCCACTGATTCCGGGGCATATTCTACGACAGGTTCTGCGTAAGACATAGCTTTAGGAATAGATAAATCAAAATTAATTCTACCTAAAATATCAAAACCTGCTTTATCAATGTATTTGTTTAATAGCTTTTGGCTCGCGCTTTTTAAATCTGCTTTATTAATCACAATCCCGAAAGGAATGTTAAACTGGTTAACCATCTCAATCGCTCGTTTCATATCGTGCAATCCTGAGGGAGTTGGCTCTGTTATTGCAACTATATAGTCTAGACCTGAAACTGTAGCAATTACGGGACAACCAATTCCTGGAGGTCCATCAATTAAAATAAGATTTGCATCGTTGAACTCTTTGAGATTTGTAGCGTGCTGCTTAACTTCTGAAACTAATAATCCCGAAGTGGTGCTCCCTAGCTTAGTTTTGCCGTAAATTAAAGGAAATCCCGCATCTGTTTCATATGTTATTATTTCTCCACTTTTAACCGAATTGATTTCAAACGCATCCTCAGGGCATAAAACTCTACACGCTCCACAACCTTCACAAGCTAAATAATCGATAACAGGAATGTTATTGTCCTCATCCCAATTTAACGCTTTAAATTCGCAAAAATGGTCGTCATAACATTGTTTGCAATTCACGCATTTTTCCTCTAAGAATGTGGCCTTTTTTGTAGTAAACGTGTCTTGAGTTAGTACGTCTTCCTTAGATTTCGGTGGTAGTATTAAGGCTAAATTAGGGGCATCCACATCGCAATCTAATATAATAAGATTAATGTCCTGATCTTTATGTGCTATGCTTGCTAGAGAAGCTACGAGCGATGTTTTCCCAACACCTCCCTTTCCAGAAATCACAGCAATCTTTTTTCTATTCACTTTGAAATTTCACCCCATTTTATTAGATTCTCAAAAATTATTTCAAACGATTTGTAGCCTGCTCCATCCCTATCAAATTTGCTTTTTTCTTCCATTAACGGAATACCTTGACAATACGAACTAACAATTTCTTCGTCTAAAGGAATGTCGCCTAAAATTTCTATACCAATTTCTTCTAATTCTTTCAAAAATTTATCTTTGTAACCTAACAACGACGATCGATTCACAATAGCCTTGTGTTCTTTCTTCAATAAATCAATCAATTCTATAATTCTTAACAAATCAAGCTTTCCGAATCTCGTAGGTTCTGTAACTGGTATGACAAGATCAGCCCCACTAAGTAATTCTTCTACGTCGCAATGGGCTCCAGGCGCAGTATCCAATATAACGATGTCGTATTTTTCTGGTTCTGTTTTTAAAACATTTTCTAAATTTTCCATCAATTTATTTACAATTACGGCTGAGCGCGCTTCTGCTGGTTTTAATTCGCCTAGAAAAAGATCTATGTTAAATGCGGAGGCCGTGTAAGTCCATCCAATAACTTTTAAATCCGGTTCAATTGCATTAGTCGGACAAATCTTATAGCATAATTTGCAACCTGAACAAACTGTCGATATTGGAATTGGATAGGAATCTTTGATGTATAAGAGTGCGTGTGTTTCACAATTTTCTGCGCACAATCCACACTTAGTACATTTATCTTCTATTATTTTTGGTAGGAAATAAAGAACTTCCGTTTTATTCTTAAGCTTTGCGTTTAATAATAAATAAGTATTCGGGTTCTCAACATCTCCGTCGATAAGAAGTACTTTAAAACCACGATTCTTAAACAATATTGCCAAATTCACGGCAACCAGCGTTTTCCCCGTCCCGCCCTTGCCACCTGTAACACAAATGATTTTAGGTTCGACCATTTTTAGCCTTGCTTTTTATAAATAAGTTATTTAAATTAATATTATTAGTTAGTTAAAATTGTCTTCCTTGACCGCCACCGCCACCGCCCATTCCTCGACCTCCACCCATGCCACCACCTCGACCTCCGCCTCCACCCATACCTGCGTGAGCTCCAACGTTTGAAGTCGCAAGAACTTGCAATTTACCACCTAAAAGCAAATCTATTAATTCTTTCACAGTTCCACCTTGTGATTGATAAATTTTAATATTTAAAGCGCTTAAAGAATTCGACGCGTTAGGACCTAAATTGCCTACAATGACCTCTGTGGCTCCGTTATTACCAATAATTTGAGCAGCTTGAATTCCCGCACCACCCATCGCACCTTGCGCAGCGTTTGCAACGGATTTAACTTCTACTATTTCGTTATTCTCAATTGTAACAAACGTGAAGCTAGAGCACCTTCCAAAACGATTATTCATAACCTCATTCAAGCCTTTATCTCCAAATGTAGGAATACCAACTATTACCATTTTTTATATATCACCTTTTTTAGTATGATTAAACTAAATTTTGATAGAATTTAAATTTTTTTGAATAATTATCAAAAATGATTTCCTCTAAATAATTATAATTTATAAGCATCTTGTTTAAAAATAGATTTGATTTTAAGTTAAGAATAACAAAAAGTTAGGAAAGGTTTAAATTTCCTTAAGATTACCTTATTTTGAGCTATAATTTCTAAAAGTATGATTTAGAACATCATAGTTTTTTATCTTTGCCCCATTTCAGCACCTTTTATAAGCTCTGCTGATTTGGTCATATTTAATTTTCCATCTAGGTAAAGATTCGTTAATTCTTTTATTGTAATTTCTTGATCAGGTCCTTGAAACGTTTTAATATTCAAGGAACTTAATGCTTTGGAAGCATTTGGTCCTAATTTGCTAACAATTAACTTATTACCGCCATTATCCTTAATCAATTTAGCTGATTGCGTACCAGCACCTCCTGGTTCGTCAGCTGCAAAATTTTTGATTACTTTAACTTGTATAATTTCATTATTATCTAAGGTTATAAATGTAAAGCTGTCACATCTACCAAATTTGAGATGGAAAATCTCATTTAATCCTCCTTCTCTATAACTCGGTACTGCTATTATTTCCATATTGGTTTTACCTTTTTTTTTAAAAACTTTTAATTAGCTCGAATTATATTTTGATTCATTTCTATAAAAGTTTACTTATTGCATAACATAAGCTTAATTATAGCTTTTAATTATAAATGAAATTGCTAAAAGTATAGATTAGATTATACATATTATTATTATTATAGGTTTTTAAGTATCTTAAATCATATTAAAGCTTTAGTAGTACAATCGGTTGGGGATAATATATGGGTGCTTTAAGGAAAATATTATATAAAATTTGCATAGTAGGAGACGGAGGCGTCGGTAAAACTACTATTCTTCACCAGTATGTTGATGGCAAGTTCGTAGAAGATACTCAACTGACTATAGGAACAAATTTTTTTATAAAAGATATCATTTTAAAAGAATTTGATGTGAGTATCAAATTGCAGATTTGGGACCTTGGGGGACAAGATTATTTTGCTGCGATCCGCTCGAGTTTTTATAATGGAGCGAGGGGAATTATTTATGTGTTTGATTTGACGAGATTAAGTACTTTTAACAATTTAATTGATTGGAAAAACGAAGTTAATAATGGTGTGACAGAAGAATTCTCTAGGGTTTTAGTTGGAAACAAATTAGATTTA
>Ga0114922_10005616_pt1 | contig 11557 bp, 5 predicted proteins | sample AartaG_FD_100975 | JGI IMG/M metagenome (GOLD analysis project Ga0114922, IMG submission 100975) | Deep subsurface microbial communities from Aarhus Bay to uncover new lineages of life (NeLLi) - Aarhus_00045 metaG | ecosystem: Environmental > Aquatic > Marine > Oceanic > Sediment | place: Aarhus...
GGGTATGGGAGGTTCAGGCAAAAACTTCCTCATAGAGGAATGCGTCTTCCAGGACAACAACGTCAAGGGCTTCTCATCTGGCTGGGAAGCAGGGGGATTTAAGATTGTTCGCTCCTGGGGAGCTAAGATCGAGCGATGCAAGGTTATGGGCAATCACGGCCCAGGGATATGGTTTGACATAGATAATTATGGTGGCGAAGTGCGTCAATGCTATTGTGCTGACAACGACAATTCGGGAATATTCATTGAGATCAGCGGCGACTTCCTCATCACCGATAACCTGTGCGTGGGCAACGGTGGAGTTGGCAGCGGTGATTGGGCTGGAGCGGGTATCTCTCTCGGAGAATCGAGAGACTGCTATGTGGCTTTCAACACCTGTGTGGATAATCAGTACGGTGTTTCTATTCGGGGGCAGATACCCCGGGAAGTTGGGAAGATCATATACAAGAATCGAAACATCACCATCCGCAACAACATCCTGGCGTACAACAGCAAAGCCCAGTTTGGACTGATGTGGGATCAGGTTTTCATGGGGAGGCATCCCGGTCAACGCGACCTCAGCGAGGAGGATTGGCAGAAGGAGCTTCGGAACGCGATAGACCCGGACAATGTCGGCCTCATGCTGGATCACAACCTCTACACGTCATCCGAGGTACGACGCGATAGCCAAAGTACAAAAGATGGGGAAGCGGAAATAGTAAGATGGGGAGTCAGTTGGCGTCCCAAATGGAAGCCTTACAGCAGTCTTGATAGATTCGTAAGTGAACATAGTCTTGAGCGCCACGGCGAAATAGCCGCGCCACAATTCGTTTCCCGGCAGGAGAGGGATTTTCGCCTGATGCCTGGCAGTCCTGCCATCAGTGCTGATAGCTACATACGTTTCGGTATGCGCTATCCTGCGTCTGGAATGACGCAGGTAACAGCGTCCGATGATGCTCAATGATGAAGATATGCTGCGCAGAGGAGGTGCTGAGATGCCGTTCATCCAAACTGGATTCTATACTGAAATGATGATATTCTGGATGCTGTCCTGCGCGTCTTCAGCAGAACCTATAGACATGGGTTCTCGGCTGGAGTTGATGGTTGACAATTACTTGATCGAACGTTTGGACGGTAAAGCTGAGTTGCGGATGCATCACCCGGTACCGCAAGATGTGGCAATTGTCATGGATAAGCCCTGGGAGGGCAATAGCTGTGCCTACATGACAGTATTCAGGGATGGGGATGGGGATCTGTATCGTATGTATTATCGCGGCTCTCAAGCTGTTTACACACAGAATAAGATAGAAGAACCACATCCGGAATACACCTGTTACGCAGAAAGCTATGATGGCATAACCTGGAAGCGACCAAATGTGGGGCTATTTGAGGTTGCTGGAACGCTTGACAATAACGTTATCCTGACTCCTGATGTTGCTGGAAGGGCAACCCACAACTTCTGTCCCTTTATTGACACCAGACCAGGTGTTGATGCTTCGGAACGCTACAAGGCCGTAGGGGGATTAAGCGAAGGCCTATATGCTTTTGTGTCATCCGATGGTATCCACTGGAAGAAGCTCCAGGAGCAACCCGTTATTACAGAGGGCGACTTCGACTCACAGAATCTGGCGTTCTGGGACACTGAACGGAGCGAATATAGAGTTTATCTCCGCGCTTTCCGCGATGGCAGGGACATTAAGACTTGCACGTCCAGGGACTTTACCCAATGGAGCGAACCGGTCTTTCTGAAATACTCGCCTGACCGGGTTAGCCAGCTATATACGAATCAGGTGAACCCATACTACCGGGCGCCTCATATTTTCCTTGGTTTTCCGACACGCTACATCGACCGCGGATGGATGGAATCCACAAAAGCCCTTCCGCAGCTTGATTATCGTCGTATTCGTGCCAGCAGGTCGCAGCGAGAAGGTACTGCTCTGACGGATGGGATGTTTATGATCAGTCGTGACTGCCTGCACTTCAGGGTATGGCCGGAATCGTTTATTCGTCCAGGTCTGAAGCTAAAGGAGAATTGGTTCTATGGAGATAACTATCAGAGTCTGGGATTAGTTGAGACCAGGTCTTTTATTGATGGAACTCCCGACGAATTGTCAATGTATGTAAGTGAGGCCAGCATGCAAGGAAACAGCGTGCGCTGGAGACGACATACGCTAAGGATCGACGGTTTTGTCTCAGTGCAGGCGCCTCTTAGCGGGGGTGAGATGCTAACCAAGCCGCTCATCTTTCGCGGCAGTCAATTGGTTACCAATTTCTCAACCTCCGCAGCCGGCAGTATACAGGTGGAAATACAGGATGCGAATGGAGAGCCGATCTCCGGCTTCGCTTTGTCGGACTCAGAAGAGATCTTCGGCGATTCTCTTTCACGGGTGGTTCTCTGGAAAAGCGGGAGTGATGTTGGCAGTCTAGCAGAGAAACCAGTTCGTCTCCGGTTCTTGCTGAAAGATGCAGACCTCTACTCCATCCAATTTCAGCCGTAGGTGCTATACCTTGCATACAGGCTTTCAGATTTATCCGCAGTCTACAGGGACAGCACCTTCACTTCAGCATTTCCTGTACCCTCTCGATCTGCTCCGCAAGTAATCGACGGCTTTCATAGATAAATTCCGGCTTGATGTGCGGGCAGTTGTCATAAGCAAGGATGAAGGCGTCGGCCAGTTCTATGGTCTCCTCACACTCGGTCGCCAGATCAGTCTTACCTGCATCTCGCAGCTTCTTCGCCACCTGCGCAAGCAACCATTGGTATTCGTAGTCCTCCAGCCCGTCCCGCATCATGCAGATGCGGATGGATGGGCTGACAGTTCCGTCCGGGTTAGGGTAGAGCAGATAATGATTTCCCGCTGCGGTGCGATCATCGCGGTTCGGTTCCTCCCACGGGTTGTTAGTCCAGCGGTTGACAGTCCAGATGAGATAGCCATCAATACCGTATTTGTAGGTTATCCAGAACAATGCCCGATGATCAACTCCGCGGGCCTTGATGCGCGTGCCGGGCCGGGGATCGGCATAGCCATTATACCACCAGACATCATTACCCAGTGCGTGCTGCTCTTCCAGCACATCAGTATCAAAAGAGTTGAGGTTAATACACCAGATATTCATACCGCGCAGTATGGGAGACGGCGTTTCAGCGCCGAATATCTTGATTCTGGGATGCGCAGCGTGGATGGCATCGAAAACGCGGTTAAGCAGATCGAAGTCGATGTCGTAGGTGTGCTTATGAACCACCGCCTCGTCCACGCAGTAGACGTAACTGCCCTCCAGCCAGCCTTTCTCGTCAAGATACTCCGCCGCGACCCGGTAAGCTTCAGTAATGCGCTCTAGATATTCTTCCGTGCCTTTTTTCGCCCCCAGAAAGCTGTCGCGATTGAAGAAGTATGGAACTGGCATCCCGTCAAAGTGATGCCCCATGTCCAGATAGGACTGAGCATACTTCTCGAACTCAGCGGTGTCCTTGAGGATAACCTTCCGGCTCTCTTCATCGTAGTCAAGGGGCAAATGGTATAGATTCGACGGGCAGAGGCGATATTTTGCCAGCATTTCAACAATGCCGGGACGCCATTCCTTAATAAACTGTCCGTAATCCATATCGCCGTACCACTTCTTTATGTCCTCCCGCCAGCCGTATGGGCCATAGATGGTGGTGCTGGTGCGAAGGTGCTGCTTTACCGGTATGTCAAAGTTCCAGACATGTAGATTAAGCTCAGCGCTCAGGTCGCCGCTGTCCGTATGCACCGTCACGGGCGCGGAGTAATCCCCGGCGGAAGTTTCCGGAGGCACATAGACCTCCAGCCAGATGGGATATTGCCATAGCTCATCGGCTGCAAAGGGTTTCGGTCCGGGGAGACCGTCCGGGAGATTTCCCTCCTGCGCTGGCACGTAATATACCGGACTCCAGAAGATATTTTCCGCTGAAATTCCCGCCCCATCCGGGCCTGTCAGATCACCTACGGCTAGAGAAACCTGCCCTACACCACCTTCAACCATAGGGCGCACCACCAGTTGGATGGCCTCAGTCTCATTTCGCGCTGCTGACATTCTTACCACGTGGTCTTCCGTCCCTGTCAGGCTTAACTTCTCAGTACGCATGATCTTCCGCGCCGACCCCTCTACCCACACAAGCACAGCTTCCGATTCTGCAACTAAGTGACGAACTGGCTTCATCTCCGGTGGCTGATAGCCGCTGGCTTTGGTGACGCGCAGGTTATCAATGTAAAAGTCGATAACATCGCCGTGATCGTAGACACCTTCGCTCAGAAAGAAATGCAGATGTCCAAAGTCCCCGGCATTTGGTATATCCCGGATGCACAGCTTTTCATGCGCCCATTTGCGGTCTCGCAGATCGATGAACGTTGTGCGATAAAATGCTCTGCCTTTGCTGTCTTTGATGATGATATGAATGGCGAAATCCGGATCCAGGCGTCGTTCGCTCTCATAATACATATCGAACTCCAAAAAGTCGTATCCGGACAAGTCTATGCCGGGTTCATACTCCTTTGTCACCGACGGCCATCCCATGGGATATTTGGGCTTTTCTTCGGCATCCTTGTGTTCGTGATCTATCTCAACGTGAAGATGCAAAGAGTGTCGTCCTTCCTTCGTGTGCTTGTCGCTGAGATCGTAACTGATCTCCTTCTGACCGCCGGTTCTCCAGCCATCCAGACTCTCAAAACCCTCTACCAGCATCGAGTCTGACTGTGCAAATACGGACGAACTGTTTAGCAGTAATATGAAGCAAGTAATCATAAATGCTCTAAGCATGGCAATTATCTCCTGGGAATGGCATTACTGCGCCGGGCCGGGCGTTGCGCTAACTCCCACTGGCACGGCAGCGTTCAGATTGCCATCGAAGTGGAACAGCGTGATGGTATGGCCATCAGGCTCAAAACGCTTTTCAGGCGTGAATGTCCGGGAATACCGGCGTATGGAGCTTATGCGCAGTTCATCAAAATCTGCATCCGCTGGACGATAACCTGTATTCATTGAGCCGATCTGTATGGGCAGCGTGCTCTGCTTCATCTTGAGCGGCTGATCGTTGGGATGATTGGCATTTCCCTCGCACCCATCTGACGATAGCTTACCGTCAATGTAGATAGCCATTGAGGTCTTTCCGCCGTCATCCAGTTTCCACTGCAAAGCAACGTGATGCCATTGCCCTTTCCTCCAATCGCGTATATTGGCATGTGCATGACGCGGTTCGTATGCTGAGTTTGAGATGATACTCTCCAGATAGCCACTGGCTGAGTGCGATATGGTCAGCGAACTGTAGTTTGAGAGATATAGATGCTCAGGACGGATAGGGCCCAGATTTAGGAAAGTGTGTTCCAGCGATCCCCGCGGCCCGGAGGCTCGCGTAACCGTGTCCCAATGCGGCCTGACCCAGAATTCGACTGTACCCTCCCGCAACTGGATCGTCTCAGGGTTGAAAGAGCTGAAGGAAACCGGCAGAGCTAGAGCCTGCCCATCAACGCCCTGAGTGTATAGCTGACCATCATCTGGGAGCGCAGGCATCTTGCCTGCAATATCTGGAACAGAAGCGCGGTCGGGACTGCCAAAACGACGGACAAAAGTCCAATTTCCCTCGCGGCTGGTGACTCTAAATTCGCAAACGACGCCGGAAACCTCAACAGGTATAAGCACGGAGAAAGGCTTTTCTGGACGCCAGATCAATTGAGCCAGTGACGCTGAACCTATCTCTTTCTTTCCCAGAGGCTCTATTCCATCGGTGTATTCCGCTATCAGATGAAAATCGTGCAGGTTGCGATCCGTCTCAATCCATAGATTGCCGCCGAAGTATGTCCCTGAACCGTCGCCAATAGTTTCGTGGCCGAAGCTGACAGGTCTCAACGTAAGCTCAACTTGTGGAGCGGGAGATTTCTCATCCTGTTCGCCAAACCGCAGCCCGGCGAACTTCTCCACCGTGTGGAAGTTGCTGCCATCCAGAAAAACTATGGAGTTGGACTCCTCTTCGCCTCTGGGGCGTGTGTGGACGATGTTGCGACAGAGAAGCGCGCGGCACGTCAAGCCGGGAGTCGGTTTCAGACCCAGATCAAAGGCGGGAATTGCCATCTCCACCGTCCAGCGGTCGGTTCCGCGAACAACTTTCACCTGTGCTGAGCTGTTCCATTCTCTGGAATTTTTCATCATCCCGTCCTGCACGCTGGACATGCGTGAGTCGAAGATAGTTCCTTTTGAATCGACAATCCAATGGACGAACTCCTTTGAGCCTACGCGCGGGGCGATCAGTATCTCAACGCTGTCGCACAGGATGTGCTCATCGCGGGCTGGCATAGTAACGGTGATTCCCGCTGGATCAGGATCGAAGCACTCAAACGCGGCGTAGAGCGTTTTGTCGTCATAAGCTAGACGAGCTTGTGTCTCCAGCGATTCCAGCCGCCGTATCCGATAATCCATGAAATGCTCGATAATCGGAGCGGAAGCCCATACAGACTCATCTAACTGCCCGTCCACGTTAATTGGATCAGGAGTTGGCGCTGCTACTACTTCCCGATTACGATTGCTGCGCTCAAACCAGCCGGGGATCGTATGCGCTGCCATAAGTTTTTCACGTCGATCCCATAGATCATCCACTTCTTTTTGCAGTTCGTCCAGATCGAGCTGCGAGAGGTAGCCTGGCGCGGCTGTCACCCGCAGATAGGGAGCTAACATCCGGTTTTTCGGTACTTTTTCCTGAATCTCCGTCCACTTAGCGGCTGATCCGGACAGAGCTTCCCGCGCTGCTGATAGATGCTTCTCCACCTCCTTCCGGTCGCCTCGCTGGATCGCCCGATCTGCCATCAGGATGTGCGCCCGATGAGTGGCGAGTATCTGCGCTCCATGAGTCATCAGGTACATATTCAGGAAGTAGCCGTAATCATCGTCCTGCAGGACTTCCGATCTTTGCTGCAACTTCCACAGCCGATCCAGAGATTCCACCGCACGTCCACACGCTTCCGCCTGTTCAGACATGGTCTGGATCGGATCGTCAATTTTCAACTGTTTCATCACTTCATCCGGGGAATGGATAAATGTATGACTGATATTTTCCGCAAAGACAGGCGCGATTAGCCGCCCGGCCTCGTCGCCGAACCAGAACCGGCCCGAGCGTTCGGCGAACGTCTTGCGCTCTGGAGGCGGCGCGTATTTCGTTCCCATGCCACGCCATTTGCTTCCGTCAAAATCTTCGCTGCCGGGGCGGTTCACGTTCCAGGCGCACTCGGCTCCCAGCAACTGTGTCAACTCATTCCACCCGCGCCCTGAGACATTCCCAAACAGGATGTCGTCGTGTGTCGGATAGTAGAAGGTCTTCGTCCAGAGGGGCGTGGTTATGAAATAAGGACGCCACCCTTTCCAGTAGGCATATTCATAGTAGAGATAAAACCTGCGCTTTCCCCACGCTTGACGGATCAGATCGATGTAGTGGCGGTCGCTTTCGCGGATGCAGATAAATATATCTTCAGGGAGTAGCGTGTCAAGCCGTTCGAGGAACGTCCTGATCTTCCGGGCAGTTTGCTGTCCCAGCGCACGCGCTGACTCACCCTCGCCCATACTTGCGGCGGCTTGCCTGTAAATATAGTCGGCGTCCAGGGATCGACCGTTGTAGGGATATACCACAGCCACGAACTTGAGTTCCGGGATAAGCTTCTTGATCTCGCGGTGGTAGATGCCGAAGACGGTAGCGTCGGCCTTCGCGTGATCGTCTCCGTAAGTCTCGCGACACAACTGACAACGGTTATCCCATAGCGCAGGATTCTGCCATCCGCCGCCGTCAGTTGCGTGGAGATAGTAGCCCTTGTAGCCGCAATCTGCGAGCCATTCGGCGGCTTTCTTCGCGCGTTTTTCGTGGTATTCCAGCCGCGACCAGCAGAAATATCGTCTGTGCGAGCGGTGGTATACCACATCCTGAAAATCGGGATTGTCTTTGTCCTGCGGATAGTTCCCAATAGCAGTAGTATCAGACGCCATACACTCGATCCCGCGCTTCAGACCATATTCGTGTATTTCCTTCAGCATTGAGGGAACGACCGTCAGATTTTCAGGAGAATTACCCGGTCGGTAATTGGTCGTATTCCACGCCATGTTGATCTTTGCCCGCAGCATCCAATCGAAGAACCTTTTCTGCGAAGCCAACCACTTCGCTGCCAGTTCGCGTGCTTTCGCGGTATCTCCTTCTCTGTCCGCCTTCGAGATAGCGTACCAATCTCCCCGCAGCGGTTCGTTGAAAGGCATACCGTTCAGGCGATATTTATAGTCAGGCCAGTCGCGCACAGCCGCCGGCTGGAGCATCAGCGCGCCATCGGTCTTGACGATAAGCTGACGGCAAGTGACTGCCGCATAGAGCGTCCCAAGCGTGTCGCTTCCTATGAGGAACAGCCTGTATCCGTTATCATCGTTGGCCGGTTTGATAATATATCCCTGTGGTCCGGGATCTGATGGTGTTATTTTGGCGCTCACGTTCCTGGACGTGCATGGAGCGATAACGATAAGATTACCATCTGGCAATTCCACCCCCATTTCGAGGACTGGAATCGGTTGACCGCCAAGGGATGATATTCGCTGGTTGATCTCGTCCGCGCCGATCTGCGCCCTTTCGCAGGCGTCAGCAACGATGCTGAATCCATCAAGTGGGATAGCATCACCAACTGCACGGATTTCTTTTGGGTATGGAACGATGGTGTCAATATCCGCGCTGGCATCTATAGTAGTAAAGAGCATAAATATGGTAGTGACTATTATAGCAGCTATCATTGAAAGCACTCCTCTATAAAATTAGTTTTAGGGATTAGTTGTGAAAATGGTATGGCCCTTCTCCGGCATATATCGCTCAACTTTCACAGGCTTGCCAGTGATGATTGAGTCGCCGATGGCGCCGTCTATCTCCATGTGCCTCAATCCCGCCCAGCCATCTGCGTCGAAAGGCTTTCCCTCTTTGATGGAGTCGACAAAATCGGTGATGTGCTCATCAAAGAGGGTGAGGTAAGTAGAGCGATTAACGGAGCCTTGCTCGTTGAAAAGCGTATATTCGTTGGCGTTAGAGCGACGTGCCCAGGTTACTCCGCCAATGTCCTGAATGACCACTTCCCCATTCCTGGCGATCCATTTGATTTCATACTGTAGCGCGAGGCTTGAGCACATCATCAGAGTACCAATGGCACCGCTCTCAAACTTTACGGCTACGGTCTTGGCTGCCCATTGGTCAGAACCATCGTGATAAGCGAAGACCTCAGCCACCTCGCCGCCAAGGAACCTGAAAAGATCAATTACGTGAGGCCAGGAACCCCACGCGCAACGTCCCTGAACCACTTTGAGTTCTCCATATTCGTCCCTGTGATTACGAATAAACTCCTTGGCCCAGCGCACGTTGCTCCCGCCGTGGAGACAGAAGCATATACCGAACTGGACGTCATGTTTCTGCCATTCGTCGATCATAGCGCGGGCTTTGGGAACGTCCGAGAGTTTGATCCGCATCTGCCCCGCCGCGCCGGCAAGGGGCTTCTCAGTAAAGACATGCTTATCCCGTCGCAGACAATTCATGACAAGTTCGAACCGATACTGTTCACCAACCGGAATGTCCACGATGTCGATTTTCTCTTTGTCCAGCATCTCGTTGGCATCCAGATAAGCCGGGACGCCATACGTTTCTGCTCCTTCCCTGGCCCGTTCCTCCACAATGTCGCACACAGCTACAATTTCACAGTCCGGGTTCTTGGCGAAAGCGGGTGCATGATGGAACTTCCCCTGGTTACGATAGCCCAGAATCGCTACTTTATACATGAATCTGATCTCCTATCAGTTAGTTGATCACTTCCCATAATCTCCGTAAATACTCCACAGGATTTGATTATCGGTATTCTAGCACATCCTCAATTCCGGATCAACAGATCCGAAATGGCATATCATTCTGCTTTACGAAGAGGCTGATAGGAGGTATACTGGTGGTATAAGTATGGCACCTTCGATGCTTTACATAGTTATCCGGGTTGTCCGAAGTCTGGAAGGGTAGCACCTAAATATCAACAAGCGAATCAAACAAGCAAAATACTAACACAACGCGGAGGAAGGAAACTACTATGGGAATCATGTTGTTAGCGAATATAGCATTTTTCATATCAGGCGCTGCAGCAGTTGAGGGAAATGAGCTATCCACGCTGCATGTGTCAGAGAATGGCAGGCTCATAGTTAGAGAAGATGGGACGCCATTCTTCTATCTGGGCGACACGGCCTGGGGACTGTTCGAGGAATTGAACAGGGAGGAAGTCGATCTATACCTGCAGGACAGAGCGTCCAAAAGATTCACAGTCATCCAGGCTGTTCTGATGTTCCGAGGAAATTCCGGATCATATCTCGGAACCAATGCCTATGGGCACAAGGCACTTATTAACGATGATCCCCTGCACCCAAACGAGGATTTCTTCAGACACGTGGACTATATCGTGGGCAAAGCAGAATCATTAGGCATTTACATGGGCATTCTGCCTGTGTGGAGCAGTGGGTATATCAAAGATAAGGAGTCGTCCATATTCAATATATCCAATGCTCGCGAGTATGGCAAATTCCTCGGAAGCCGCTACCATGATAAGCCGATCATCTGGATATTGGGCGGCGACTGGCCTGGAGAAGGCCTTGAGGACATCTGGGCGGCGATGGCTCAAGGACTTGCAGAGGGCGATGAAGGTAGTCATCTTATGAGCTATCATCCTCGAGGCGGTCAGGCGTCTTCCACATGGTTTCACAACGCCGAATGGCTCGATTTTAACATGATCCAGTCTGGTCACAGCATTGGCAATCGCAACTACGACATGATAGCCGCCGATTATGACCGAAAGCCTGCCAAACCAGTCATCGACGGTGAGCCGGGCTACGAGAATATAACCAACGGGTTAAAAGCACCTGCGCCGGATGTGCCGCTTTTGAGCGCATCTGATGTGCGACGATTTGCATACTGCGCAGTTTTTGCAGGAGCAGCAGGACATACCTACGGCTGTAACGAAGTCTATCAGTTCTGGGTTCCCGGGAATCGAATACCCCGCTGGGGCGCAAGGATAACATGGCGCGAGGCCATCGAGCTGCCCGGTTCTTCGCAGATGCAGTACCTTCGGAATCTCGTGGAATCAAGACCTATGATGATCAGGATTCCTGATCAATCCATCGTTGTCGGTGATCCGATGAAAACGGTAGACAGGATACAGGCTGCTCGAGGCTCTGATGGGAGCTATGCTTTTATATACACCGCTTCAGGCAGCCCGGTGAATGTTCAGATGGGCAAAATCTCTGGGGAGACAGTGCTGGCATACTGGTACGATCCGCGTAATGGGAAATCTCAGGTCATTGGTGAGTTTCCCAACACCGGAAACCGTGAGTTTGCTCCTCCCTCCAGTGGAATGGGAAATGACTGGGTTCTTGTGTTGGACGACGTAGCGATAGGTTTTCCTGAACCAGGTAATTAGTATCTGCTGATTTTCTTTTAAGCTGTTTGTCAACATAGTCATCCAATCACGTTATCAAGTTGCTTTGTGATCTGTTTAGAGCGAGATCATCCCAGTGATAATCTGGAAAAGGTCCA